>OJFR01000247.1_pt1 | contig 18924 bp, 16 predicted proteins | sample 1594121 | NCBI WGS metagenome assembly OJFR01 (sample SAMN05416812, study PRJEB24817) | seawater metagenome | isolation source: Sea water | place: Canada:Atlantic | collected 2013-07 | reverse complement strand
TCAGTAAATAACTAGGCATAATGGTAGGAATTATAATGGGAAGCGATTCAGATCTCCCAATCATGCAAGAAGCAATTGATATTTTAGAAACTTTTGATATTCAAATTGAAGTAGACATTGTTTCTGCCCATAGAACTCCAGAGAAATTATTTGAGTACTCAAAAAATGCTCACACAAGAGGTATTAAAGTAATTATTGCTGGTGCTGGAGGCGCAGCTCATTTACCAGGAATGGTAGCCTCTTTAAGCCCTTTGCCTATTATTGGGGTTCCAGTAAAAAGCAGAAACTCTATAGATGGATGGGACTCTGTGTTATCTATTTTACAAATGCCAGGAGGTGTTCCTGTTGCTACCGTTGCATTAGACGGTGCAAAAAATGCTGGTATCTTGGCTGCTCAGATTATTGGCGCATCAGACAAATGTGTGCAAGATAAAATCATAGCCTACAAAGAAGGCTTAAAAATAAAAGTAGCTCAAGCCTCAGATCGCGTAAAAAAATAATACTATTCACTCTTATTGTACCCACCAATGAATCCTTTACTAGAAGATTTTAACACTGCTCCTTTCTCAAAAATTTCAAGTACAGATTATAAACCTGCTGTTAAAAAAGCCATTGAAATTTGTAAACAAGAAATTGAAGCTATTGTATCAAACCCTAACATTCCTAGTTTTGAAAACACAACAGAAGCATTAGATTTTACAGGTCAAAAATTAGGAAGAATTACCAGTATTTTCTTTAATATAAATGCTGCAGAAACTTCTAAAGATATTCAAGAAATTGCCAAAGAAATTTCTCCTTGGTTAAGTGAGCTTAAAAATGACATTACCCTAAACTCGTATTTATTTGAGAGAGTAAACGCAGTTTATGCTGGTAAAGATTCTTTGCATTTAACTAGAGAACAACAAATGTTATTGGAGAAACAATACAAAGGTTTTTCTAGAAATGGTGCAAATTTAGACGATTCAGATAAGAATAAATTACGCACAATAGATGCTCAATTATCACAACTTTCTTTAGAATTTGGAGAACATGTTTTAGCAGATGGCAATGCTTTTGAAATGCATATCACCAATAAAGAAGAGCTATCTGGACTTCCAGAAAGTGTAAGAGACGCAGCTCGTTTATTAGCAAAACAACAAGAAAAAGAAGGATGGGTTTTTACCTTAGATTACCCAAGTTATATTCCTTTTATGACCTATGCAAATGCGAGGGAGCTTCGAAAAAAAATGGCGATTGCCTTTGGCAAAAAAGGTTTTCAAGATAATAAAAACAACAATGAACAGGTTGTCTTAGCAATAGTTTCTCTCAGACACCAGCGTGCTCAGTTATTAGGCTATAAAACGCATGCTCATTTTGTTTTAGAAGAGAGAATGGCTGAAACTCCAGAAAAAGTGATTTCATTTTCTAATGAATTGCTCAAAAAAGCAACACCCGCAGCCAAGAGAGAATTTAATGATCTTCAACAATACGCTAAAAAATTAGACGGTATAGATCAGTTGCAAAAATGGGATGCTGCTTATTATGCAGAAAAATTAAAAAAAGAAATTTTTAATTTAGATCAAGAAATCTTAAAGCCTTATTTTCAATTAGAACATGTTATTAATGGAGCTTTTAGTATTGCAACAAAACTATACGATCTTACTTTTGAGGAAGTCTTTACAATTGAGAAATATCATGAAGATGTAAAAACATACCAGGTTTGTAACAATAAGAAAGAGGTTGTTGCTATTTTATATGCTGATTTTCATCCTAGAGAAGGAAAACGAAATGGTGCATGGATGACTTCTTACAAATCTCAACAAATTAAAAACAATATTAATGAAAGACCTCATATTTCTATAGTATGTAATTTCACCAAACCAACCGAAACACAACCTTCTTTATTAACCTTTAATGAAGTAACAACCTTATTTCATGAATTTGGCCATGCGTTGCACGGCATGTTGGCAAACACTACCTACAATAGCCTCTCTGGCACCTCTGTGTCTTGGGATTTTGTAGAGTTGCCAAGCCAGGTTTTAGAGAATTGGTGTTATGAAAAAGAAGCCTTAGAGTTGTTTGCCAAGCACTACCAAACAGGAGAAGTTATTCCAATGGAGTATGTAGAAAAAATTAAAGAATCAGCTAGTTTTCATCAAGGCATGCAAACACTACGTCAGTTGAGCTTTGGCTTGTTAGATATGGCATGGCATGCAAGTACTAGTCCAGAAAAAATTACCTCTGTAAAAGAATTTGAAAAATCTGTATTATCAGCAACTCAATTATACCCTGGTGTTGAAGAAAACTGTATGAGCCCCTCATTTTCTCATATTTTTCAGGGAGGCTATTCTGCTGGCTATTATTCTTATAAATGGGCAGAAGTATTAGATGCAGATGCTTTTGCATATTTTAAAGAAAAAGGGATTTTTAATAAAGAAGTTGCCACCAAATTTAAAGAACATGTTTTGAGCAAAGGAGGTACTGAAAAACCCATGGTGTTATACAAACGTTTTAGAGGCCAAGAACCAAAACCAGAGGCGCTATTAAAAAGAGCTGGTTTATTGTAAGCTGTTATTTTTTATTTTTTTCTTCAATCCACTTACTCATGTATTTTGTGCTTTGCAAAGAGTGATGCAATAACATTTTTCCTGTAAAATTGTTATTTCTATGTTGTTCTAAATTTGAAGAAATCTGTTGAAGTACCCTTAAAAATTTATTTTCTAACAACTCTTTATCATACATCGTATTAATAATTTCTATTCCGTGTTGCTGTGCCTGTTTCCAAATCTCTTCATTGGTATACAATTCAACTGCTTTTACTGCAAACTTTTCTAAATCATCTTCTATAAAACCATTCCAAGGTAGCTCACCACACATTCCTTCTGACCCAATACTGGTGGTTACAGAGGGTATTCCACATTTCATAGCGCTGGTAAGCTTCCCTTTAATTCCTGCGCCAAAACGCAAAGGAGCTAGTAAAACTCTACTATTTTCTAGAACCTCAGCAGCATCTTCTATAAAACCATGAACATAAAACCCTTCATGTTTGTTATTAAATTGCAAAACTTGTTGTGTTGGATACGCACCATAAATATGAATTTCTGCTGATGGAATTTTTTCTCGAATTTTTTTCCAGATATGTTTTTTTAATTGAATTGTAGCATCTAGATTGGGTGCGTGAAGGAAGTTCCCAATAGATATAAAATGATATCTTTCGTCAAAGGATTTCCATGAATTATTTTCATCAATTTTATCAAATAAAAACGGTAAATGATAGACCAAACTCTCATCAATTTTAAAAACTTCTTGTAAGAGTTTCATTTCAAATGTTGAGATAATTAAAGAAATATCACAACGATAAATTGCAGCTATTTCTCGTTTGGCTATTTCAGAATTTAAGAGCATATCATTGGTAAATTCAATCTCATTTTTAATAGCTCCCTGTCTGGTTTTACGTAAACAATGTAAATCTTCAGTATCTAATACGCGAAGTGCATTTGGGCAGGTTTCTGCAACTCGCCAACCAAATTGTTCTTCGGTAATGAATCTATCAAAAACAACAATTGTTGGATTTAAATTTAGCATATACTCATCAAAACTAGAGTTATTTAATGCTAAAGAGACCTCTGTTACTCCATAGTTTGTTAAATCTATAGAGTTTGGGTTCTTTTGTGAAACCGTTCCAAAAGTAACTTGCCAATCTTGTGATAAAAAAGATTGAATTAACTGAAGCATCCTACTGCCAGCAGCTGATGAATTTGGTTCTACCCAAACGGAACCTATGATAAAAACATGTAGCTTCAAATAGTTGATTTTGTTCTGTATGATTCACAAAAATAATCTTATTTATTTTACAATTTTTACCTCAAGTTATATTTACAGTTTTAAGATGTTAATTCTATTAAAATTTTAAGAATAATGAGTACTTTTGTATCATTATAAATTCAATTAAAATGAAGTACGACGTCATCGTTATTGGTTCAGGTCCTGGAGGATATATTGCTGCAGTTAGAGCCTCTCAATTAGGCTTAAAGGCTGCTATTATAGAAAAGTATGCAACCATGGGTGGAACCTGTTTAAATGTTGGGTGTATTCCATCTAAAGCATTGTTAGATTCTTCACATCATTACTACGATGCTGTAAAGCATTTTGAAGAACATGGAATCTTGATCAATCCTCCAAAAATTGATTTTGGAAAAATGATTGAGCGCAAGGCAGGTATTGTAGAACAAACTACAGGAGGAATTACCTACCTAATGGACAAAAACAATATTGATGTTTTTGAAGGAATGGGGTCTTTTGTAGATGCAACACATGTAAAAATTACAAAAAAAGACGGTTCTGATGAAACTATTGAAGGAACCAATATTATCATAGCAACTGGCTCAAAACCTGCTAACTTACCTTTTATTTCTTTAGACAAAGAACGTATTATTACTTCTACAGAAGCTTTAAAGCTTCCAGAAATACCAAAACACTTAGTAGTTATTGGTGGTGGTGTTATTGGTTTAGAATTGGGTTCTGTTTACAAGCGTTTAGGTGCAGAAGTAAGTGTTATTGAATATATGGACAAGATTGTTCCTGGTATGGATACTGATGTTTCTAAAGAACTTCAAAAAGTACTAAAAAAGCAAGGGGTTAAATTTTTTACCAGCCATGGTGTAAAAGCTGTGGAAAGAAATGGGAGTGAAGTTACTGTAAAAGCAACCAATAAAAAAGGTGATGAAGTAGTCTTTACAGGAGATTATTGTTTAGTTTCTGTGGGTAGAAGTGCTTATACAGCTGGGCTAGAATTAGAAAATGTTGGCATTAAAGTAAATGAAAGAGGACAAATAGCTATTAATGATCATCTTCAAACAAATGTGTCTAACATCTATGCTATTGGAGATGTTGTGAAAGGAATGATGCTTGCTCACAAAGCAGAAGAAGAAGGAGTCGTTGTGGCAGAAATGATTGCAGGACAAAAACCACATATAGATTACAATTTAATTCCTGGTATTGTATATACATGGCCAGAAGTTGGTGCTGTTGGAAAAACAGAACAAGAATTAAAAGAAGCTGGTGTAGATTACAAAGTAGGAAAATTTTCTATGAGAGCCCTAGGAAGATCTAGAGCAAGTGGAGACTTAGACGGGTTTGTAAAAGTATTGGCAGCCAAAGAAACAGACGAAGTTTTAGGAGTTCATATTGTAGGCGCAAGAGCGGCAGATTTAATTATGGAGGCTGCTGTTGCTATGGAATATAGAGCTTCTGCAGAAGACTTGGCAAGAATTTGCCACGGTCACCCAACCTATTCTGAGGCCATTAAAGAAGCGGCAAAAGGTGCTTGGGATGGAAAACCATTAAATGCATAAAACTTATGTAACATACATAATGATCGGAATTAATTTTCGATCATTATTTTTTAATAATACAGCAAAAATTAGTTTCTATTTTTGCCTCCGAAATGCAAAGAACAACTCGTACGTATTCAATTAAGTCTATTTCTAACCTCAATGAGAAATTATTGCGATGGGCGCAGCAGTATGAAACTGCTGTTTGGTTAGATTCTAACCACCACAACCAAGGGTACACTTCTTTTCATAGTATTTTAGCTGTTGATGAGTTTACAAGTATTCAAACAGATGTTGAGAATGCGTTTGAGAAATTAAAAGAATACCAATCTATTACACAAGATTATTTGTTTGGCTACCTTAGTTATGATGTAAAAAATGCCACTGAAAATTTGACATCAACAAATAGTGATGGTTTAGGGTTTGCAGAACTATTTTTCTTTCAGCCACAAAAAATTCTATTCATTAAAAATAATAGCATTGAGTTTCAATACCTAACAATGGTAGATGATGAAATTGACACAGACTTTGAAGCTATTTGTACTCAAAAAATAAAACAAAAAAATACTGCTAGCACTCGTTTAGAAAATGGTGGAAACATTGTTATTAAACCAAGAATTCAGAAACAAGACTACCTTTTTAAAGTAGGTGAAATTTTAGAGCATATTCACAAAGGCGATATTTATGAAGCCAATTTCTGTCAAGAATTTTATGCAGAAAACACCCGCATTAATCCTTTAGATATTTATGAAGATTTAAATACTATTTCTGAAGCTCCTTTTGCCACCTTTTTAAAGATAGATAGCCAGTATTTATTGTGTGCATCTCCAGAAAGATACCTAAAGAAAGAAGGTGCTAAAATTATTTCACAACCCATTAAAGGAACTGCTAAACGTTTGGTTGATTTTCAAGAAGATCAAAAAACTGCTACAGCCTTATCAAAAGACATCAAAGAACGATCAGAAAATATTATGATTGTAGATTTGGTTAGAAATGATTTGTCTAAATCGGCTAAAAAAGGAAGTGTTAGGGTAGAAGAATTATGCAAGGTCTCTTCATTTAAACAAGTACATCAAATGATTTCTACAGTGGTTTCTGAATTAAAAGACGAAGTGCATCTTATAGATGTAATTAAAGATACATTTCCTATGGGAAGTATGACGGGGGCTCCAAAAATATCTGCTATGAAAATTATTGAAACTCTAGAAGAAACCAAACGCGGGTTGTATTCTGGAACAGTAGGGTATTTTACACCCACGGGCAATTTTGATTTTAACGTGGTTATTAGAAGTATTTTGTATGATTCAGAAAAAAAGTATCTTTCATTTTCTGTAGGAAGTGCCATTACGGCAAAATCTACACCAGAAAAAGAATATGAAGAATGTTTATTAAAAGCAAAAGCGATGCAATTTGTCTTAACAAATTCTAACGAACTATGATTCCAGATCAAGAAGAAAAAATTGAGGCTGTGTATAAAAGCCTTACTGAAAAACCAACCGAACAACTCTTATTTAATACATTTTTAAAAATGTATCCTGAGGCATGGAAACAGCTAAAAATTAACTTTTCTAAATTTAAGAGAAGTAAGCAATTTGGCAAAACCATTCCTTTGCCAAGGCCCGAAGAATCGCTTCGAAAAAGTATAAGAGTTTGGCTAAAAAAAACTAATGATGACTCATAAAGAATTTAATTTTCATATTTACAAAACTACTTTTTATGGTCAATGCTGGAAAGCAAAAAACACAAAAGCTGTAGTGGTTTTGGCGCATGGAATGGGCGAACACTCAGAACGCTACAAACATGTGGCCAAAAGATTAAATGACAATGATTTTTCTGTTGTTGCTTTTGATCATTTTGGACATGGAAAAACAACTGGTAAACGTGGTCACAACCCAAGCTTTGAGGCTGTTTTAGAAAGCATTTCTATGACCATAGAAAAAGCAAAGGAGCTTTTTCCTAACATACCAGTTTTCTTATATGGCCATTCTATGGGTGGAAATGCTGTGATTAATTATGCTCTTAAAAAAACAACTCCTTTACAAGGAATTATTGCCACAAGTCCCTTTTTAAAATTGGCTTTTGAGCCACCAAAGATTAAATTAGTTATTGGAAAGTTATTGCAAAAACTAGCACCGTCTATAACCATGGGAAATGAGATAAACCCAACTGATATCTCTAGAGAGAGAATAGAAGTAGATAGGTATATAAATGACCCTTTAATACATGCTAAGATTAGCCCTAACTTCTCTTTAACTTTTATTGATTCTGGAAAATGGGCAATTGAAAACGCACCAAAACTAAAAAGTCCCATATTATTACTACACGGAACAGGAGATAAAATTATAGATTATAGAGGAACAAAGGAATTTGCAAATAATGCTGATAGAGCAACTCTAAAACTTTATGAGAATGGGTATCATGAATTACAAAACGATTTATGCAAAAATGAAATGATGACAGATGTTGTAAACTGGATAAGTTCTCAACTTTAATTTCCATATTTTTGTACCATAAATGCTCAAAAAATTTAAACAACATCTTCATCAAAACTTTCCTTTTCTAGAAGAAGGCAAACTTCTTATTGCCGTTTCTGGAGGTATAGACAGTGTTGTTTTGGGACATTTATGTAGTCAATTAAACCTCAACTTTTCTTTATGTCATTGTAATTTTAATCTACGCGGACAAGAAAGTAATGATGATGAGGTTTATGTAAAAGATCTAGCGAAAAATTTACAAGTACCTGTGTATACTAGCTCTTTTGAAACAGAAAAATATGCAACAAAGAATAAGGTTTCTATTCAAGTAGCTGCAAGAGATCTTCGTTATGCATGGTTTTATGAGCTACTAGAAAAGAAACACTATGAGTATGTGTTAACGGCACACAATACAAATGATAATTTAGAAACTTTTATTATTAATCTAACAAGAGGAACTGGTTTGGAAGGTTTTACGGGTATTCCCCCCATCAATAATAAAGCTGTGAGGCCTTTGTTGGCTTTTTCTAGAGATGACATTACTCTATTTGCTATTAAAAATGAAATTGTTTGGAGAGAAGATAGGTCTAATGCAAGTGTAAAATATATAAGAAACAAAGTGCGTCATAAAGTAATTCCAATTTTGCAGGAAATAAATCCTCATGTTTTGGAAAGCTTTCAAAACACCTTAGAATATTTAAATGAAAGCCAGTCTCTAATTAACGATGCTACAAAAAATATTTCTGAACAAGTTGTGAGTTACAAACACAATTTATTGATGTTAAATTGTAAAAAACTAAACGAACTCCCAAACAAAAAAGCCTATTTGTATCAACTCTTACACACCTTCGGTTTTACTGCTTGGAATGATGTAGTTGATTTAGTTTCTGGGCAACCAGGGAAGCAGGTGTTTTCAAAAACACATCGCTTACTTAAAGATAGAAACTTTCTAATTTTAACAACAAATAATCAAAATCTAACAGAAAAAGGGCCATTTATTATCAAAGAAACTAGTACAGGAATTTCGCATCCTATTAAGCTAACTATTCTAAATACAACAGATAGCACGCCAGAAAGCAACCATCAAATTATTATTAATAAAGACTTGGTAACTTATCCCTTATCTTTGAAAAAATGGCATCATGGTGATGCTATGCATCCTACCGGAATGAAAGGTAGCAAAAAAATAAGTCAGCTTTTTAAAGACAAGAAATTATCGTTACTAGACAAAGAAAAAATCTGGTTGCTTACAGATGCTAAAGACCATATTATTTGGGTCATTGGTCTTAGACAAGATCGACGATATCTAGCAAACAAAACAAGTAAAAATCGATTGAAAATATCATATCTATCATGAAAAAATTAGGCACGCTTCTTTTGTTGTTTTTTGCATTAAACAGCCTTGCTCAAATAGAAAATAATCCTGCTATTATTAGCACTTCTGTAGAAAAAATATCTGATACAGATTACAATTTAATCTTTACCGTTAACATCTTAGATGAGTGGCATTTATATTCTCAATACAATCCAGAAGATGCTTCATTACCCATGGAAATTTTGGCAGCAAAAGGTGCTACAGGTTTTCAATTAATTGGGAAAGCAACAGAAAGCAAGACCTATAAAGAATATAGTGATACTTGGGAAAAAGAAGAGATTTTCTTTAAAGAAAAAGCAATTATTACGCAAAGAATAGAGCTTACCAATACAACTATTACTAGTGTAAAATTAAACTTTTTTGCGCAGGTATGTAAAGAGGTGTGCATTCAAATAGAAGAAGACTTTAGCTTTTCTTTAGATGGAAACGCTGTAATAGATGAGCTGGTTGAACTAGATGAAAAAAGCATTAGACTCTCTAAGCTATTAATACTTGATTTAAAAAACAAAGCGCTTTTAAAAACTGATGTAGACGGAAATACACAAGAAAACGAAAGTCTGTTTACTATTTTTTTATTGGGTTTTATTGGCGGCTTACTAGCCTTGCTAACACCATGTGTGTTTCCAATGATTCCTTTAACTGTTTCGTTTTTTACCAAACAATCTCAAAGCAAAGCCAAAGGAATTAGCAATGCCATTTTGTATGGTTTTTTTATTGTGCTTATTTATATTCTATTAAGTCTTCCCTTCCACTTTTTAGACAGCTTAGACCCAGAAATTTTAAACACCATTTCTACCAATATTTGGTTAAATATATTCTTCTTTGCCATCTTAGTATTCTTTGCTTTTTCTTTCTTTGGATACTACGAGGTAACACTGCCAAGTTCTTGGGGAGATAAAATGGATACGGCTTCTAACGTAGGCGGTTTTATTGGTATTTTCTTTATGGCTCTTACCTTAGCTATTGTCTCTTTCTCCTGTACTGGCCCTATTTTAGGCTCTTTACTGGCAGGTTCTTTAACTGCAGATGGCGGAGCCATGCAACTAAGTGCCGGGATGACAGGTTTTGGATTGGCTTTAGCACTGCCTTTTGCCTTATTTGCCTTGTTTCCTAATTGGTTAAAATCTTTGCCAAGTTCTGGTGGATGGCTAAATACCACCAAGGTTATTCTTGGCTTTTTAGAACTAGCTTTTGCTTTTAAATTTTTATCTAATGCAGATTTAGTAGCCCATTGGGATCTCTTAAAACGTGAGGTTTTTATTGGTATTTGGGTGGTAATTTTTATAGGATTGGCTTTATATATTTTCAAAAAAATTAAATTTCCACATGACGGTGCAGATAAAAAATTGTCATTCTCTAGAGGCTCTTTTGGAGTTCTAATAATTGCATTTGTTGTGTATCTTATTCCTGGTACATTTAAAACTCCTAGCTGGAATTTAAGTTTATTGAGTGGTTTTCCACCTCCACAATTCTATAGTATCTACGAGCAAGAAAACGATTGTCCGCTTGGCTTAAATTGCTACAAAGGTTTTGAAGAAGGCTTGGCTGCTGCAAAAGTAGCAAACAAACCTATCTTATTAGATTTTACAGGATGGGCCTGTGTAAACTGTAGAAAAGTTGAAGAAAATGTATGGAGTGACCCAGCTATTTACACACTATTAAAAGAAAAGTATATCTTAATTTCTCTGTATGTAGATGATCGAAAAGAATTGCCAAAAGCAGCACAATTTAAATTTAAACGAGCCAACGGAAAACTAAAAGATATAGAAACTGTTGGAGATAAATGGGCTACTTTTCAAACGGTAAATTTTGAAACGGCTTCACAACCCTATTATGTGCAAATAACAGCAGATTTACAGATCTTAAACCGTGCAGAGCAATACACAGATATAGATACTTACCTCGCTTGGTTGCAAGAAGGAATTATAAATTTTAAGAATGTCAAATAAGCTTAAACAGATTCTTAAGATTGGCCTACCTTGGGGGTTCGGAATGTTTGTTCTACTAACGTTTATTTTTCCTTATTTTAATGATGAAGACATCACTCTAAAAAAAATAGGCATTGCATTTCCTTTGTGGATGGTTGGCGGACTGCTATTTGGATATGCCATGAATAGATGGCTTCCAAAAGAAAAATAAGAAATTACTTTTACAACGTTTTCGTAGAAATATCAATAGAAACAGCATCTTAGAATGGGTTTTTATGTAATTTCACTAATCAATTTTTACCTATGTCTAGCGCACTAAAACTCTCTAAATTTAACGATAATGTAGTCTCAAAATATCAGATATACAACAGTATATTTATGACTTTACCTTTTGATTCTATTAGCAATACAGGGGTTTTACTCCCACTTTTTCATGAAGTGTGTAAAAAAGGATTTTCACTAGGAGAGAACCCAACACAAATTGTAGATTATTTCTTTAAAAAATACCAAGAAAACCCTTCAGAAGAAGAAAAAGTACAACTCTTATTTCGTTTTATACAGTATATAGAGCGTCAGATTGTATTATTTGATGCCATAGAAGATGCAGAATTTCCGATGGTAAATAATATGGATGGTATTGGAACTCTAACCAGTTCTAAAGAAGCTGCCTTCTCTCAAAACAAAAAAGAAGAATTACAGCAATACCTTAAAGAATTTAAGGTGCGTATTGTGCTTACAGCACATCCAACGCAATTCTATCCTGGCAATGTTCTAGGAATTATTACAGACTTAGATAAGGCTATTCAGCAAAACAATTTACTACTCATAAAAAATTTACTAGCTCAGTTAGGAAAAACACCATTTTTTAAAAAACAAAAGCCAACGCCTTATGATGAAGCGGTTAGTTTAATTTGGTATCTAGAAAATGTCTTATACCACTCTGTAAGTACTATTTATAATTTTGTACAGCAACATATTTACGATGGTGAAGTGCTAAACAATGAAATTATAGATCTTGGTTTTTGGCCCGGTGGAGACAGAGATGGAAACCCATTTGTTACTACAGAAATTACCTTAAAAGTAGCCGAAAGATTGCGCCAGACTATTCTTAAAAACTACCATAAAGACATTAGACAGTTACGCAGAAGACTTACGTTTAAAGGGATTGAAGAAATTTTAATACGCATAGAAAAAAGGCTAAACAAGCACTTTACAAAAAGCTATAAGGTTGTCAATTTTTCATCAAAAATTCTTCTAGAAGAGTTAATGAAAGCACGCGTAATTTTAATTGAAGAACACAAGTCATTATTTTTGGAAGAATTAGATGATTTAATACACAAGGTTTCTATTTTTGGATTTCATTTTGCCACCTTAGACATTAGACAAGATAGTAGAGTACATCATAATGCCTTTACCAAGATGGTAGAAGAGTTATTAGATACAAAAGACACTACCTTTCCAGAAAACTATTTAGCATTGTCTGAAGCTGAACAAGTAACAGTACTCTCTGAGATTAAGGGAGACATAGACCTGAATCTATTTTCGGATGATATGTTGGTAAAAACATTAAAATCTATACAAGCCATTAAAGAAATACAGTATAGAAATGGAAAACGTGGTGCCAATAGATATATTATTAGCAACAACCAAACTGCCTTAAATGTGATGCAAACCTTTGCCATGTTAAACTTATCTGGTTTTGGTGATGTATTGCCAGTAGATGTAATTCCTTTATTTGAAACGGTAGATGATTTGCAAAATGCAGAATCGGTAATGAGAACATTGTATGCCAACCCTTCGTATAGAAAGCATATAAGCCAACGAAAAGATAAGCAAACCGTAATGCTAGGATTTTCTGATGGTACTAAAGATGGCGGTTATTTAATGGCTAATTGGTCTATTTTTAAAGCCAAAGAAGCACTTACCACAATTTCTAGAGAATTTGGTATTGAGGTTATTTTCTTTGATGGCCGTGGCGGACCACCAGCGCGTGGAGGAGGAAAAACGCATCAGTTTTATGCCTCTTTAGGCCCTACCATAGAAGACAAAGAAATACAACTTACCATACAAGGGCAAACCATTAGTTCTAATTTTGGAACCTTAAACTCTTCTCAATTTAATCTAGAACAGTTATTAAGTTCAGGAATTAAAAACGAAGTGTTTCAAAAAGATCAACTAAGTGATGCCCATCGTGTGATTATGAATGACATGGCAGCTACTAGTTATGAAACCTATGTGGCCTTTAAAAACCACGAGAAGTTTTTACCGTATTTAGAAAAAATGAGTACGCTGCAATACTATGCAAAAACCAATATTGGAAGTAGACCAAGCAAGCGTTCGCAATCTGACACCCTAGATTTCTCAGATTTAAGAGCCATACCCTTTGTAGGGAGTTGGAGCCAACTAAAACAAAATGTTCCAGGTTTTTTTGGCGTTGGAACTGCCTTAAAAAAATACGAAGATAGGGGAGAGTTTGACCAGCTTATAGACTTTTACAATAACTCAGATTTTCTAAAAACACTCTTAGAAAATAGTGTGATGAGTTTAACAAAATCGTTTTTTGAACTCACGGCTTATATGGCAGACGACGAAGAATTTGGAGAATTTTGGAAACTTATTTACGAAGAATACAAGACTACCAAACGCTTGTTGCTAAAAATAGCAGACCATACAGAACTCATGGAAAACTACCCAGACGGGAAAGCTTCTATAGAAGTACGAGAAGATATTGTACTGCCTTTGCTTACCATACAGCAGTATGCTTTAAAAAAGATACAAGAAATTTTAGCCACTAAAAGACCGTCTGCGAAAGAATTAGACACCTATCAAAAAATGGTCACGCGCTCGTTGTTTGGTAATATTAATGCGAGTAGGAATTCGGCTTAGGGTTTTAGCTAAGCTGCGTTTTAGTGCAGTTATAGTATTATTGTAAAAGCTTATATTTAAAAAGCTTGATAAACTCATTAGTTGCTGCCTTTCTTCCTTCTTTATTAACATGTATCGCATCATAGAAAAGGTTTTCATCATTGATAACAGCTGAATTATTGAAGATATTTTCTTCTTGGTCTAGAATGATTTTTAAATTCTCATATGGAGCTATATAAATAATTAACTCGGTCTTATTTATCTCGCACAGTTTGCGAAATTCGTTTACTAAAGGGTTCGAAATTCTTGAAGTATCAATTTTGATGCGTTTGTTCTTATGAGATTTATTTTTAATGTTAGGATAGGTGTAATTTCCGTTTTCATCAAATCTGTGTCTTTTTTTTGGATTTAATATCGACAGTAAAACAGGCGGGATTATCTGGATATTATAATATGAATATTTCAGGAAAGGCCAATATAATGAATTAAAAAGAGGCTTGAATCTATTGCTTTCATAAGTTTTAAAGTGATTTTTCACATACTCTTCATTAATGAACGACGCGAATTTATAGTCATTATCTCCAAGCTTTACTCCTGAAGAGGTAAGGTTGTCTAAAACAAGAATACAATACTTACTATTATATCCATTTTTAAAAAAATGATTCAGCATTAACAGATGTGTTTTTAAGTCTGTATCATCCATGGATAAGTTGATGCCTTTAGTACTCAACGATGAATCTATCTGCTTACTGTCTAGGGTGGTAAGTCCTCTACTGGATCCCAAGATAAAATAATCAAATTGTTCACCCTGCTTATAGTTGTTGAGTAAAAATGACGGTTTAAAAAAACTCGATTTTCTCAAAATAAAATCTCCCGTCCAACCTAAAACATTCGCAATGAGAATTATAGCGGTAACGTACTTTACGATTTTTAAAATAAATAGTTTCATATACTTCTAGTTAGAATTGGAAATAGATAAAGTCCGCCTGGTTTTTAAAAGCTCCAAAAAAAAGAATTAATAGAACAATAGTCATCAATCCAATAGATGAAAACTGAATTTCATCTTTCCGTCTCCTTAATGTTCTGAGCTCTAGTGCTAACAAAACAAGAATACCAACTCCAGTAATAATAGTCATTAGAAGATAGGTATTTGTCTTCATAAATGTATTTTGTCCTCCGGTTAATGTAAAAATCTGTCGGAGATAAAGAAAAGCATCCTGAATATTTTCAGCTCTAAAAAAAACCCATGCAAGGCAAACTAAGCCAAAATTGGCAAAAATAAATGAGAGTCTTTTTATGTTCATACTGAAGTTCTCTTTTGGAAATCTGTCTCGAAGAAGTATAATAGGCATAAAAAACAATGCATGTAAGAAACCCCAGAAAACAAAAGTCCAATTTGCTCCATGCCAAAATCCACTTAAGACAAAGACACAAAAAGTATTAAACAATACTCTATATTGAGATACCTTATTCCCTCCAAGAGGAATATATATGTAATCTCTGAACCAAGAGGATAATGATATATGCCATCTATTCCAAAACTCCCTAATATTACTTGAGAAATAGGGGAATTTAAAGTTATACATGAGATCAAATCCTAAAATACGTCCTAAACCAATTGCTATATCTGAGTAACCACTAAAATCGCAATAAATTTGGAATGCAAATAAAATTGTTCCTACAATTAGAGAGATATAAGATTCGTTTGGGTAATTTTTAAATATCTCGTTTACGAGTTGAGCTGCATTATCAGCTATGACCACTTTTTTAAAAAATCCCCAGGCTATGAGTTTTATTCCTGACGAAGCTTGTTTGTAATCAAACTTTCTATTCTTTAAGAATTGTGGTAATAAATGACTTGCTCTTTCAATAGGTCCTGCAACTAACTGAGGAAAGAAGCTCACAAAAGCCATGAAGGCTAAAATGTTTTTTGTGGGTTCAATTTTATTTCGATAGATATCAATCGTATAACTCATTGTTTGAAAAGTATAAAAACTAATACCTACAGGTAAGATGATATTTAATGAACTCATATTGGTATGAATACCAGCTGAAGCAAAGGCTGCATTGAAGCTTTCGATAAAAAAATTAAAGTATTTGAAGAAGCCTAATAATCCTAAATTTATGGCGAGACTTATCATTAGTAGAAACTTTCTCTCAGATGGTTTAGTTGTATTAGAAAACCTCAATCCAACACTGTAATCAATAATGGTACTGAAAATAATCAATGACAAAAATCGCCAATCCCACCAACCATAAAATACATAGCTAGCTAAGACAATTATAAAATTCTGAAGCTTTAAGTTTCTGTTTGTTATAAACCAATAGACAATAAATACTATCGGTAGAAAAATGGCAAAATCAAGAGAGTTAAAAAACAATTTTACAGGGATTAATCTTGTTTACAAAATTAATGATTTTTTTGAACTCATCGCTTATATGGCAGAAGATGAAGAATATTGGTGAATTTTGGAAACTTATTTACGAAGAATACAAGACTACCAAACGCTTGTTGCTAAAAATAGCAGACCATACAGAACTCATGGAAAACTACCCAGACGGGAAAGCTTCTATAGAAGTACGAGAAGATATTGTACTGCCTTTGCTTACCATACAGCAGTATGCTTTAAAAAAGATACAAGAAATTTTAGCCACTAAAAGACCGTCTGCGAAAGAATTAGATACCTCCCAAAAAATGGTCACACGCTCGTTATTTGGTAATATTAATGCGAGTAGGAATTCTGCTTAACGGTTTGGCTAAACTGCGTTTTAATGCAGTTTAGGTTTTGTTAGCAAATGCTTTTTTATCTGATTCAAAATAATCTCTCTTAATTTTGAACTTCTATTATTTCTGGCAATTTATAAGATCCATTTAATACACTGTCATCAGGACCATAAATGCGCAATACAGTGTAGAAAGGTCCTTCAGGAGTAGGTAACCAATTACCTTCTTTATTTGCACCAGGAGAGTCTGTTTGGAAATAAATGGTCATCGAACCGTCTTTATCCTTTTTCAATGATTTAGTTTGACTACCTATGCTGTATCTGTTTATTGAGTTTTCAACCAAAAATCGATTTGGAAGATCGTACATTGTAAAAGACCAGAAATAGTCAGACTTTGGTAATTCATCAGCAGAGAAAGTTATTGAATAATTCTTTTTACTTCCATCAAGTAATTCGCCTTTAATATCGGTTTTAAAGCTAGGATACATAGCCTGAGAAGGGTAATTCCCAAATTGCCCAACAATTACTCCAACAGTTCTATTTAAATAATTTTCACCTATAATTTCTCTTGTGTTAAATAGCTTTTTACCGTCATTTGTAATAGCTATCTGCTGATTAATTTCTTTAAGAGCTTCTTCTATGCCAGTATTAATCGCCCGCACAAATGAACTGTCCATTTTATCCAGTTGCCATTCCCTGCCAGCTTCAATACCAATTTTTTTTGCATTTTCAAGCATCGTTTGATCTGCTTTATTTGGGATGATATAGTCTAGCATAAAATTTGCGTACTTAAAGAAATTGATGTTCTTTAAGTCACTCGATTCATAGCTAATCCAATTTATATTTTCTGTTATTATTTTAGGTTCAGATCCAATGTATGAACTCAATGGTTGCAGAATATATCCATTTTGTATATACTCCATCGCTGGGATGTCATCTTGACCATTTACTCCGGTTCTAGTTAAAGTTCCAATAAACTGAGATTCCGAATTAATCGCACGCTTAATACCTTTCGGAATTGGTCTGTCAAAGTCTTTTGTAGTTAATAGGTAATTCCCGCCGTCTTGTCCATCTATTATTGAGCCTGGTGCATCAATTACGTACCCCCACATATCGTCCCATTGACACACATAATATCGATTACCATCTGAGGGAGGCATGGTCAATACCCACGGTTCAGAGCGCAAATCAACCCATGCCCAAGAATAGGGCGTATTATTATTTGGTGTTGGAATGTCCTTATTATCTGGAGTAGATAAACCATAGTGTTTGTAGACCCCAAATCCTCCTATGTATTCTGGTGCATTCTTATTAATTGCTTGATTGTACATCGTGCCATAATTATATACAAGAGGAAATAAGGCGATGTAAGTTTCTTTTGCAATGCGTTTTATTTCATTTTGATCCATTGTTTGCTCATTCTGAGTTACTACCTTTTTTTCTCCCTCCAGCTTGCATCCTAATAGAGAAAATAGGACAATAGAAATAGTTATTATTTTATATTTCATTTTGATACTATTTGTTTTTGCCAACGTGTTTGTGTATGATTAGTTGCGTGTTTTAAGCACTAAAGTTAGCAAATAAAACACAGATAGAAAGTCCGCGAGGACTTTCGTAAATTAGCTTTTACCAGCAATTTTTTTTACACGGTGTTGTAGGTAGTTTTTAATTAGTCATATCCCAACTATCCAAGACACTTCTTTTTTGAATTTCAGAAATGTTTTTTTCAGTTGGTTCAATTTTATTCCCTTTCAAATCGAAAAATTTCCACGAATTATCAATTACTCCATAATTAATTTTGTCTCCTCCTTCACAACTAGTTTTTTTATGTTTTTTAATTATTTTATATATTCCTTTTGCTTTCAATTTTCCGTTTTCATGATAATATAGCCATTCACCATATTTATAACTATAATAAGTTTCACATATTCCACCTGTACAACAATTCGTATAAGTATCAAGTTTGTAGTTTCCAGATTCTTTTTGTTTTCCGCTTTTATAGAATTCCTTCCAAAGTCCTTTTCTGTAATTGCTATATTTACTAAAATCTTCTTCAATCAAACCAGTCGCTTTTAACTCTCCAGTTTTATAATATTCCTTAGTATTCTTTTCAGAAACTTTTTCAACTGTTTTACAGTTAAATGATATTAAAATTAGTATTAGAATTATTGATTGTTTCGCTGCATTCAAGGTTCTAACGCAACAAACGTTGCTTTTTTTTAGTAGATACTAAGCTATATTTTTTA
>OJFR01000230.1_pt1 | contig 19382 bp, 14 predicted proteins | sample 1594121 | NCBI WGS metagenome assembly OJFR01 (sample SAMN05416812, study PRJEB24817) | seawater metagenome | isolation source: Sea water | place: Canada:Atlantic | collected 2013-07 | reverse complement strand
CGTGATTACCGGCCGGGACGATAACGATTACGTCAAGGCCTCGGGCTCGCGGGTAGCTTCGAGTCACCTTGAGCGACACCTGTCCAACATTCTTGCCGGGCTCTACTCGCTTGCCGGCACGCCCGATGTCGCCATTGTCGAGAACCTGGTGGAATCGATTCCATCACTCGCCAGGTATTCTTTCCAGGGCGTACCGGATATCCGCATCGTCGTTTTTCAGGGTTACCCTGTAATGGCAATGCTCCGTTTGGCTACGACTGCCTCTGATGGCAAGGCCAACCTGCACCAGGGTGCCGTTGGTGTTGGGCTCAATATCGCCAATGGCCACAGCCTGAACGCGGTACAGTTCAATCGGCCGATCACCCTGCACCCCGACACAGGCCTCGCCCTGGAAAACCTGGTGATTGATGACTGGCAGGAAATGCTGGTCATGGCGTCACGATGCTACGAGGCAACCGGGCTGGGATATATGGGGGTCGATCTGGTCGTGGACGCAAACGAAGGGCCTTTGCTGCTTGAGCTTAACGCCCGCCCTGGCCTGGCCATCCAGATGGCCAATGGTCGCGGGCTGTTGCCCCGCCTTAGAGAAATCGAAGCGCTCCGAAGGACGCACTTCACCCCGGAAGAAAGGGCCGCATTCGCCATGGACACCTTCGCGTCCAAAACCTGACCTCCAAATAGCAGGCACAAAAAAACCGGGGCGAACCCCGGTTTTTTTACTTTCTCACACTTCTCAGAGCTTGCCCTCGGCAATCAGCAGTTTGCGCTCATGCGTGAGGCCTTTCAGCAGCCCCCAGGTCATGACCAGCAATACTGCTGTAAACGGCAGTCCTGCCGAAATGGCAGCCGCCTGGATAGCACCCAGTGCGTCTTCACCGCCACCGAAAATCAGTGCTGCGGCAATGGCACCTTCCATTACCACCCAGAACACACGCTGAGCTGTCGGCGCGTCGGTTTTACCACCCGCGGTAATGCTGTCGACGACCAACGAACCGGAATCAGAAGATGTCACGAAGAACACCAGCACCAGCACGATACCGACGAACGATGAGATGGCAACCAACGGCAGGTTGGCGAACATCTGGAACATTGCCAGGGACACATCCGTCAAGCCATTCTCAGCCAGAGCACCAACGCCGTCCTGGATCTGCTCCAGTGCGGAACCACCAAATGCGCTCATCCAGACCACGGTAATAACGGTTGGTACGATCAGCACCGCTGTCACGAACTCACGAACCGTACGACCCTTGGACACGCGGGCGATAAACATACCAACGAACGGTGACCAGGAAATCCACCAGGCCCAGTAGAAGACTGTCCAGCCGTGGAACCAGGCCTGGTCTTCGCGACCAAACGGATTGCTCAGTGTCAGGGCGTTACCAACGTAACTCGATGAGGTTACCCAGATGGTTTCAAAGATGGTCATGGTCGGACCGGCGAAGATGATGAAAAACAACAAAATGCCGGCCAGCGACATGTTGAGGTTACTCAGAATCTTTACACCACCGTCGAGACCACGCAGCACCGAAATCAGGGCTACGGCCGTCACGCCGGTAATGATCGCCATCTGCACATTGATACCGGACGAAATACCAAACAGGTAATCCAGGCCGGAGGCGGCCTGCTGTGCGCCAAAACCAAGGGAAGTCGCGAGACCAAAAATGGTTGCCACTACCGCCAGGATATCAATGATATGGCCGGGCCAGCCCCAAACCTTGTCGCGGAGCAGCGGAAAGAACGCAGAGCGAATCGTCAGTGGCATGTTTTTGTTGTAGGCGAAAAACGCCAGAGACAGTGCCACAATCGCGTAGATTGCCCAGGGGTGCAGGCCCCAGTGATACATGGTTGCACCCATGGCCAGCCTCGCGCCCTCGGCCGTATTGGCTTCAACACCAAGCGGTGTCTCATACCAGCCCGTATAGTAGGCAACCGGCTCGGCGACAGCCCAGAACATTAGGCCGATACCCATGCCTGCCGCAAAGAGCATGGCAAACCACGACATCGTCGAAAATTCCGGCTTGGCATCCATCCCGCCGATGCGGATTTTGCCGACTGGCATGAAGATCAGGGCGAGAGACACAACGACAAAAACGTTGGCACTGAGCAGGAAGAACCAGTCAAATTGTGCGATGGTCCACCATTTGGTGCCGTCGAGGAGTTCCTTTGCCTCCCCCGGGAAAATCAGCGTCCCGATTACAAACGCAACAACAATAATTGCGGTAATCGGAAACACTGGCGCGTGCAGATCCAGGCCGAACGGATTTATATTATCCTGGCCTGCGACGTAATCCGTCTGGTATTCGTCTTTTACAACGTCGCCCACGTTTTGAGCCTCCTGTTGGTGTAAATCTATTCAATATTCGGATGCAAACGTTACAAGCTCGACATCTTATTGCTTTGAGTTCAAAACATCAAAGAGCGGACACTTACGCCCTGAAACCAATCTTAGACCAATATTTCCGTGTTCGTGCAAAATACTCTTTGATCCGCTTTGCCTTACTGGAACGTAAGTCCCGCGCGATTACTGTTAATATTTTGAGAGAAAACGGCACACCCACTCAGAGGAGCTTATGGATAAAACCGAAACCTTCCCCTTTCGATATACGCTTTATGCGCTGAGCCTGACCGGCTTTATCGTTTCATTACTGGCCAGTGCCATTTGGGGAGGCTGGTTTTATGTTGTTCCCATCCTGTTCGGGGTATTGGCGGCGACCGGTACGTGGGATCTTGTTCAGCGTAAACGCACTGTTAGCCGAAATTACCCCATCCTCGCGCATTTTCGGTACTTTCTCGAATCGATTGGCCCGGAAATACGCCAGTATTTCATTCAGTCTGATACGGATGAACGTCCGTTTTCACGAGAACAACGCACCATCGTTTACCAGCGAGCCAAGAACGTGCTCGATAAGCGGCCTTTCGGCTCGCAGCTGGGGATGTATGACGAAGGTTTTGAGTGGATCAATCATTCCCTCCAGCCGTCCAACCTGAAAGACGCGGATTTCCGGATCGTGATCGGAAAACAGTGCGCCAAGCCCTACAACGCAAGTGTCTTCAACATTTCGGCCATGAGCTTTGGGTCGTTGTCGGCCAATGCCATTCTGAGCCTCAACACTGGCGCCAGAATGGGCGACTTCTATCACGATACCGGCGAGGGCTCCATATCCCGCTATCACCGGGAACCCGGCGGAGATCTGGTTTGGGAAATCGGCTCCGGCTACTTCGGATGCCGCAACAAAGACGGTACCTTCAACGAGGAGATGTTCGCCCGCAATGCCACTCTCGACCAGGTAAAAATGATAGAGGTCAAACTATCCCAGGGCGCCAAACCTGGACATGGCGGCATTCTTCCCGGAGAGAAAGTAACACCGGAGATCGCCGATGCCCGAGGTGTCGAAGCTGGCAAGGATGTCGTCTCCCCGGCCAGCCATTCGGCTTTCTCTACACCCAAGGAATTTCTCGAGTTCCTGGAGAAACTTCGTGATCTGTCTGGCGGCAAACCCGTGGGCTTCAAACTGGCTATAGGTCATCCCTGGGAGTGGTTCGCCATCGTCAAAGCCATGCTGGAGACAGGAAAAACACCGGATTTCATCGTTGTGGATGGTGGCGAAGGTGGTACCGGAGCGGCCCCCCTGGAATTCATCAACCGTCTTGGAACACCCATGACAGAAGCCCTGCTATTGGTGCATAACACACTGGTGGGCACCAACCTGCGCGAGCACATTGCCATTGGCGCTGCGGGCAAGATCACCTCGGCATTCAACATAGCCAGAACCCTGGCGCTGGGGGCAGACTGGTGTAATGCGGCAAGGGGCTATATGTTCTCTCTCGGCTGCATTCAAGCGCTCAGCTGCCATACCGGAAAATGCCCCAGCGGTGTTGCAACCCAGGACCCGAGGCGAAGCAAAAAGCTTGATGTTGAGGATAAGAGCCAACGTGTTTACAACTACCACAAGAACACTCTGGAAGCCCTGATGAACCTGCTTGAGGCGTCGGGACTCAATCACCCTTCTGAACTGGGCCCGGAACACATCATCCGCCGCACGTCCAAGACGGAGATTCATTCCTACATGGACCTGTTCCCGTTTCTGGAACCGGGCGCCCTGCTGGAAGGAGAAACCGGTGAAAGAGTGTTTGATACCTACTGGCCGAACGCTAGCCCGGACAGCTTCGACCCGCCAGAATTCATTCGCCAGCTTCGCGAAACCAAACTGCGATAGAAGGGCCCGAAGAATTGGCAAATGGATGTTTATTTTTAATCGGGGCTGGTGTAGACTTCGCTCCCGCTAAGCCACTGAGATTTCTCTCAAGTTTCTCTCTGGCCACTGGCAATTCGGGGCGTAGCGCAGCTTGGTAGCGCACTTGCATGGGGTGCAAGGGGTCGTAGGTTCAAATCCTACCGTCCCGACCAGATTCCCTACACAAAGCCCGGGCCTTTCGGCCCGGGCTTTGTTGTTTCAGGTTCGTCGGGCCCGCCTGCACGCCCAGAACACGGATCGTTATAATTATAAGTCAGCACCACACTAACACCCTCTTCGCACCAACCTCTTTCGCGTAGTCGCAACATGCGAATCGTATTACGTGGCGGGAATCTACATCTTTTCCCATTGCAGGCGTTTTCTGTAAATAGTGGAAGCACTGACTTCAAGAAACGCAGCCGCTTTGGGCACGTTGCCATCGCATTGCGCAATTGCAGCCTCAATAATGCTCTTTTCCTCCTGCCATAAGGGCCGTATCCGATGGTTGCTGCTCCTGGTATTTTCGTCACCTCCACTCTGTTCCGAAAGCGCGGATTGACCAACCGACTCACTCGAGTTGGACCGCCCGGTATCAAAGTGCTGTGGTACGTTTGGAACCGGGTTGGATGTGGCGGACATTGGCGATGGCAGCATCGCCATGGTCACGGTTTCACCATCGTTCAGAACGACCACATTGCGGATGATATTGCTGAGTTCCCGCACATTCCCTGGCCAGCGGCTCCGTTCCAGAAAAGACTCCACCTCCCGGCTGAAAGATCGGAACGACTTGCCCTCGTCGTCTGAGTATTGAATCAACAGCGAACGAGCGATGAGCAAGATATCGTTACCCCGGTCCCGAAGAGGTGGCATCTGTATAGGGATAACATGCAGCCGATAGTAAAGATCTTCTCGGAAACGCCCCTCCTGAACCTCTACAATAGGGTTGCGGTTTGTCGCACAGATAAAACGTACATCAACAGCAACTTCCCTGTTACTGCCTACTGGCTGAAAGGAACCGGATTGTATAAGACGAAGCAACTTGCTTTGCAGATCCAGGGGCATTTCACCGATTTCATCAAGGAAGAGAGTTCCGCCATCAGCCCGGAGAGCCGCCCCTTGTCGAGTAGCCGATGCCCCGGTGAAGGCACCTTTCAGGTGTCCGAAAATCTCGCTCTCCATGAGATCCCGAGGAATGGCAGCGCAGTTCAAAGCCACAAATGGCTTGCCAGAACGATCGCTTTCGGCATGCAGTGCCTCGGCACAAAGCTCCTTTCCCGTTCCGCTCTCCCCCGTGATGAACACCGACGCCCGACTCTTTCCGGAACTTTCAATAATCCGATAGACATTCTGCATCGGCAGTGACGAACCAATCATTCTGTGGAACTGCGTGCGCACAAACGACTTTTCATACTCCGCCACAACATCTTCCAACTGCTGCTTCTTGAAAATGTTGGCAAGCGTCACTTCAAGCCTGGCTTTGTCGAACGGCTTGGTGATGAAGTCGGCGGCACCACGTTGCATTGCATCTACCACCATGTCTACGGAACCGTGGGCAGTGATGACAATGACTGGGAGGCTCTGCATGTCTGACTGAACCTGATCCAGAATCTCCAACCCTGTCATATCCGGCAGGTGAACATCAGTGATCAGTGCCTGATATTGATACTTACCAAGACAGGTCAACGCCTCACGTCCGGTATGTGCGACTTCAACGTCGTAAGTGGCCTCCAGAAAGCTCTGATAAACCATTGAATTTGAGAGGCTGTCTTCAACAAGCAACACTCTGGGCCGTTCTTCTTTCAACATCACGTTTCCTTTCAGGGAAGTTGGTCCATAAGAATCAGGACTCTCACTCTAGATCCTTCTAGTACTGAAGCGTATTCAATCATCGTCCTTTCCGCCAATTTTCGATTATCTTACTTTACTTACCCAGGTATCAGCGGAGGACTTCTTGCGCCCTCGGTCAAGATGCCTCAACTGAGGTCAAATCGCATTTCAACATGCAAAATGCAAATCATAATGCAATACAAGCGCGTATCTATCTGCAGACTTGCAGTTGCCAATATGGGTTTCCGGTCCATGGCACGGCTCTTGCTGATACCCCCGAAACCGACCTAATGCCTAACAACAGAACTGCGTCACCACGGGGAACAGGCCAATTATGGCAACTTTTCGAGACAGTAACTGGCGACCACCGACCGAGGTATGCACACCAGCAGACGACCAGCAGTTACCAAATCGAGTAGCCGACGGAAAAGATCAGACTGAGAACGCCAGCCAGACAAAAACCCGTTTTCTTGCCACCGTCAGCCACGAATTACGCACGCCAATGAACGCGATCCTCGGGCTTCTTCACCTTGTCCAGACCAGCGGAAATCTGGACCAGAAGGACCAGGAGTTTATTGATACGACCTACGAATCCGCCGAACACCTGTTAAGCCTGCTGAACGAACTCCTCGACCTGTCAAAAATGGAGGCCGGTAAGGTTGAGCTGGAAATGAGCCAATTCAATCTCGCCCAATTAACCCGGAAAACATTGAACATCTCCGAAACGAAAGCCCACGAGAAAGGCTTGATGCTCATTGATGACATCAGTGAGCAGGCGAACGTCATTGTTGAAGGTGATGCTGGACGGATTCAGCAGATTCTCATGAACCTGCTAAGCAACGGTATCAAGTTTACCGATCAGGGATCCGTCTCTCTCAGCACATTCAGGGCGACAGCCGATCATTTTATATTCAGCGTTGCAGATACCGGCGTCGGTTTTTGCGATAGCCAGGCTGACGCGTTGTTCCAACCATTCAGCCAATTGGACTCAACCGCATCTCGACGGCATGAAGGCACAGGACTGGGACTGGCGATCTGTGAACGCCTTGTCACTGCAATGGGAGGCAGCATTACGGCCCGGGGCAGACCTGACAAAGGTGCGGTCTTCAGATTTGAAATACCGCTCTCGGTTATTTCAGAGTCCCCGTCTTGCCTTGGCAACGAAGAGCTGCATCAAGAGGATCTGTCGCCGATTCCATGCGATGGAGAGCCACTCAGGGTATTAATTGCAGAAGACTCCCCCGCCAACCAGATAGTGCTCAAGGCCATGCTTGCTGATACCGGGTACATCACGGACGTAGTGGGTAACGGGCTGGAAGCCGTCGAGGCTATCAAGAGACTGGACTACGACATTGTCCTGATGGACATCTTCATGCCCGAAATGGATGGCCTGGAAGCCACGAGAATCATTCGTGGTGATGGACGAATGAACGATAAAGCCATTATCGCCCTCACCGCGAATGCCATGCCTGGCGACCGGGACAAGTTCCTGGAGGCAGGCATGGACGACTATCTACCGAAACCCGTGACAAAATACGATTTGCTGAAAATGCTTAATAAGTGGGCATTGCTTCAGGAACAATGACACAGACGCATAGACACCAACCTGCCTTGAGGCATTTCAATTAACCGAAGTGGAAAAAGGCCAGTTTATTTCCATCGAGGTCTCTTACATACGCCCCGTAAAACTGGTCAGGGATCCGCTGGCCCGGCTCGCCGTCACAGCTCGCACCCAAATCCAACGCTCGCTTGTAGTGGGCATCTACAGCCTCCTTGGACCCCGGGGTGAATGGCGACCATATTGCCATTGCCCGGTTGATTGGGTTCGCCATCGAAAGGGGTGCACACGGCCAGCATCGGCGCCTTCATACTCTCGCCAATAAACGCAATGCGGCCCATATCCAGAAGGACCTTAGCGCCGATATCCCCCAACAGTTCCGAATAGAAGGCCTTGGCTCGGGACATATCACTGACGCCAATCGTAACGTATCCAATCATGCTGTTATTCTCCGGTGTGAGTGTCGGTCAACTATACAACCCATTTGTTCAATTCGGCGACTGCCATCAACAAAAAAGCCGAAGGCGGACCTTCGGCTTTCAGCTTCAAAATGTCTCACTTCACCGGCGTATTGAGCACGTCGAGAACATCTTCCAGTTCGGTAATCATCTGCCGGATCAGCTGCTTGTATTGGGAGGTATCGTCCTTCACCTCGTGGCTGCTCAGCTTCTGCTTGGCGCCGCCGATGGTGTAACCCTGATCATACAACAGACTGCGAATCTGGCGGATGGTAATGACATCGGCACGCTGATAGTAGCGGCGGTTGCCACGGCGCTTGACCGGTGAAAGCTGCGGGAACTCCTGCTCCCAGTATCTGAGCACGTGCGCTTTTACAGCGCAAAGTTCTGCAACTTCACCGATGGTGAAATAACGCTTACCCGGTATCGTGGGTAATTCGTTGTTATGACTGGGTTCCAGCATACGCTTCTACTTTCTGTTTTAGTTTTTGTCCCGGGCGGAACGTAACAACACGCCGTGCACTGATCGGTATTTCTTCACCGGTTTTCGGGTTCCGTCCCGGCCGCTGCTTCTTGTCACGGAGATCAAAGTTGCCATAGCCAGACAACTTCACCTGTTCGTTATGGCTGAGAGCGCCTCTGATCTCATCGAAAAAAGCTTCTACCATTTCCTTGGCTTCGCGTTTGTTGAGACCCAATTCCTCGTACAAGCGCTCTGCCATCTCCGCTTTCGTCAATGCCGCCATCTGCTAACTCCTCAGTGTTGCCCCCAGCTCTTCGCGCAGTGCGTCGATCACACCGTTGAAGAGCGAATGCACCTCTTCTTCATTTAGTGTGCGTTCGGGATGCTGCCAAAACAGGCTGAGAGCAAGGCTTCGGTTGCCTTCACCCAGGCTTTCACCTTCATAAACATCAAACGCACGCAAAGCTGTGAGGTGCTCACCGGCGCGCTTTTTCGCTACACGCTCGACGTCTGCAAACCCCACGTCGCCTCCAATAATGATAGCCAAATCCCGCCGAACTTCAGGGAATTTTGAAATATCTTTGAAATTAGGCACATATCCAGAAACGACCGAATTCAAGAATAGCTCAAACATCAGGATCGTGCCATTAAGTTCCAGTTTTTTCTGAACTTGTGGGTGCAATGTGCCCATCCAGCCTACATGTTCTCCGTCCCGGATCAATTCCGCCGTCTGGCCCGGGTGCAGCGCGGGGTGCTGACTGGCGAGGAAATGCACTTCAATGCCAAGGAGCTGGAACAGACCCTCCAATTCGCCTTTTACATCAAAAAAATCGGCATTTCTGCGACCGTTGGCCCAGTTTTCAGGCAACTGACCGCCGGCGACCACACCCGAGAGCATGGGCTGTTGATCAATCCGATCGCCATCCTTGATGAACCGGAGCCCGGTTTCGAATAGCCGGATTCGCGGCTGCTGACGATTCTGATTGTAAGCCACGGTTTTCAGCAGTCCGCTCCAGAGGCTCGTGCGCATGACGGACAGATCCGACGAAATCGGGTTTGCCAGCGCAATGCCTTCCCGCTCGGGATCAACCAGACCCTGAACTTTCGGGTCTACAAAGCTGTAGGTAATCGCTTCCTGGTATCCACACGCCACGAAATAGTTCTGGATAGCCGATACCGGGCGGACGGCCTCTTCCTGCGGGCGAAGGCCGAGTGAGCCGGTAGGCTCGGTAACCGGCAGGTTGTTGTAACCGTATATCCGTCCAATTTCTTCGATCAGGTCCTCTTCGATACTGATATCCGGGCGGAAACTCGGCACGTGTACACGCCAGCCATCCTTCAGCAGCTTATCGATATGAAGTCCCAGTCGGGTCAAAATCTCTTCCACCGTAGTGCGGTCGATCTCCAGCCCCAACACGTCGGCAACACGCGTCTCCCGAAGGTCCACCGTGCGGTCTTCAGGCAAGTCCTGCTTGCTGACAACCTCTACAATATCCCCTGGCTCGCCACCCACGATGGACATCAGCAATGCCGTTGCACGCTCCATGGCATCGCGGGCAAGCTTGTAGTCCACGCCCCGCTCGAACCTATGTGAAGCGTCCGTGTGAAGGCCATAGTGGCGCGCCTTACCCGCCAGAGTAATCGGATCAAAATAGGCAGCCTCAAGTATCAGGTCGCGGGTTCGCTCACTCACTCCGGAATGCTCCCCACCCATCACACCGGCAATCGCTATCGGCTTGGCGTGATCCGCGATAACCAGGGTATCCGGGGTCAGTTCCACTTCCTGGCCATCCAGCAACACCAGTTTTTCGCCCGGCATCGCGCGGCGAACCACAATGCCACCGTCAATTTCTTCCCGATCGAACGCATGCAGCGGCTGCCCCAACTCCAGCATCACGTAGTTGGTCACGTCCACGGCAGCGTCGATAGAGCGAACGCCTGAGCGGCGCAGCTTTTCCTGCATCCACAGCGGGGATTCAATGCTCAGGTCTACATTGCGCAGAATTCGACCCAGATACCGAGGGCAACCTTCGGGGTCTTTCACGGCGATGTCCGGCACCTCTGAGTGCACTGCTTCCACTGGTAGAATTTCCGGCCCCTCAACCACAAGGCTGTTCAGCACCCCGACTTCCCGAGCGATCCCTTTGATTGACAGGCAATCACTGCGATTCGGTGTCAGATCCACGTCGATGGTGACGTCGTTCAACTTGAGAAACTCACTCAGTTCCTGACCTACCGGCGCATCGCCCGGCAATTCCATCAGGCCGTCATGGCTGTCCGAAAGGCCAAGCTCTGACTCTGAACACAGCATTCCTTCCGAAGGTTGCCCACGCAACTTGGCCTTCTTGATCTTGAAGTCGCCCGGCAACACCGCACCGACGACGGCAAAGGGTACTTTCAGGCCGTCGCGAACATTGGGCGCACCACAAACCACCTGGACGGTTTCGGTGCCATTACGGACCTGACAGACCCGCAGCTTATCCGCATCGGGATGAGGCGATACCGACACAACCTCACCCACAACAATGCCACTGAACTTGCCGGCTACCGGCTCAAATCCGTCAACTTCCAGACCCGCCATGGTGATCTGATCCATCAATGCCTGGGTATCATTCGCCGGGTTGACCCATTCACGTAGCCACTGCTCACTGAATTTCATGGTATCTGCCTTGTCCTGATGCGGTGTTGCCTGTTAGTTCGTTTACCTTGATGGCGTGTTCAACGGAACTGCCGCAAGAAGCGGAGATCGTTCTCAAAGAACATGCGCAGGTCATTCACGCCATAGCGAAGCATGGCAAGGCGCTCAACACCCAGACCAAACGCAAAGCCACGGTATTCCTCGGCGTCGATACCGCAATGCTCGAATACTTTGGGATGAACCATGCCGCAGCCCATTACTTCCAGCCACTTGATGCTGCCATCCTCTTCGCGCCCCCACTCGATATCCACCTCGGCGGACGGCTCTGTGAACGGGAAATAGGATGGGCGGAAACGCACTTCCAGATCGCGTTCGAAGAACACCCTCAGAAATTCTTCAACGGTGCTCTTCAAATCCGCAAAGCTCACGTCTTTCTCGACCAACAACCCTTCCACCTGATGAAACATCGGGGTGTGGGTCATATCGGAATCACAGCGATAAACGCGGCCGGGGCAAATCATCCGAAACGGGGGCTTGCCATCTTCCATGGTGCGAATCTGGACCGGTGAGGTATGGGTTCGCAGCAATGTGCCGGGATTGAAGTAAAACGTGTCGTGCATGGCACGGGCCGGATGGTGGCCGGGAATGTTGAGCGCTTCGAAGTTGTGATAATCGTCCTCGATTTCCGGCCCCTGTTCCACGGTATAGCCCGCGCGGGAGAAAAACTGCTCAATGCGCTGAAGGGTTCGGGTCACCGGATGCAGGCCGCCGAGGTCCTGGCCACGGCCGGGAAGCGTCACATCAATGGATTCACTGGCGAGCTTCTGTTCAATGGCGGCACGTTCAAGGTCCGTGCGGCGAGCATTGATGGCCTGCTCCACCTGCCCCTTGGCGTCGTTGATCTTCTGCCCGGCAGCGGGACGCTCTTCCGCGGACAGCTTGCCCAGTGTTTTCGCCTGCTGGGTGATCACACCCTTCTTGCCAAGGTATTCAACACGAATCTGATCCAGTGCCTGCAAACTGTCGGCACTTTCAACCGCCACCAGGCCGTCCTGAACGAGTTGATCCAGGTTTTCCATTGACCCTGCTCCAATCCAGAAATGGAATCACTCTAAACAAAAATAGGGGAAGAGCGCGCCCTTCCCCTATCAGAAGGCGTCTTCATGAAATCATGGAGACGCCTGATTCGATCGGTTAACCGATGAAAGAGCTAAGCGATCACAGAGACGCTTTGGCCTTCTCAACAACAGCGGTAAACGCCTGCTGCTCGTTCATGGCCAGGTCGGCCAGAACTTTACGGTCGATCTCAACATTGGCCTTCTTCAGGCCAGCAATCAGACGGCTGTAAGACAGGCCGTTGGCACGGGCGCCAGCATTGATACGGGCAATCCACAGTGCGCGGAACGAGCGCTTACGGTTACGACGGTCACGGTAAGCGTACTGACCGGCCTTGATAACCGCCTGCTTGGCTACGCGGAAGACGCGGCTACGCGCTCCGTAATAACCCTTGGCCTGACTGAGAATCTTTTTATGACGACGGCGTGCAACCACACCACGTTTTACGCGAGGCATACGTTAATCCTTCTACCTTTAAACCTGAAAAGAAATGGCTAGCGGCTGAATCAGCACGCCGTCATACGCTTGATTGAAGCCACGTCGGACTTGGCAATCATCTTGGTACCACGGAGCTGACGCTTACGCTTCGGGCTCTTCTTGGTCAGGATATGACTGGTGAAGGATTGCTTATGCTTGAAGCCAGTAGCGGTCTTCTTGAACCGCTTGGTGGCCCCGCTTTTGGTTTTCATCTTGGGCATTTTTAAAACTCCGCATTCTGTTTTTAAGTGATATCAATGTGCCCCTGAACGACAAATCCCCCGCGACCGCGGGGGATCAGCACCGGATCAGGTTCACTTCTTTTTACGGGGGGCCACAACCATGGTCATCTGGCGGCCTTCCATTTTCGGCCGCTGTTCTACCTGGGCAAGCTCTTCAATATCCACTTCGATCCTGTTCATGAGCTTCATACCAATTTCCTGGTGTGCCATCTCACGCCCACGGAAGCGGATAGTGATTTTGCCGCGGTCCCCGTTTTCAAGGAAACGTACCAGGTTGCGTAGTTTGACCTGATAATCCCCTTCTTCAGTTCCTGGTCGGAACTTAAGCTCTTTGACCTGCGTCTGCTTCTGCTTTTTCTTGGCAGCCGCTTTGGCCTTCTTCTCATCGAAGATTTTCTTGCCGTAGTCCATTATCTTACAGACGATCGGATCGGAATCCGTAACCTGAACCAGGTCAAGAGACGCTTCTTCAGCCTGCTTGAGTGCATCTTCAATCGGTACGACACCGACCTGATTGCCTTCGGCATCGATCAGACGGACTTCAGTTGCGTCAATGTTCTCGTTGATCGGCGCTTTTGGAGTGCGCCCCCGATTCGCTCGCTGTTTAATAATCAGATCTCCGTTTTGGTTCTGCCTTTGCGATTGATTTCGTCAGCCATCAGCTGTTCAAACGCTTCCAGCGATAAAGTTCCCAGATCCTCACCCTTGCGGGTTCTCACCGCAACGGCGTTGTTTTCAACTTCTTTGTCGCCGATAACAACAAGGAAGGGAACTTTGTTAATAGTATGCTCGCGGATTTTAAAGCCGATCTTCTCGTTTCTCAAGTCAGCATTAACCCTATAGCCAAGAGAATCCCACTTTTTCGCAAGATTCTGGCAATAATCCCGCTGATTATCGGTGATATTCAGCACCGCGATCTGCGTTGGCGCAAGCCATGTCGGGAAAGCACCCTCGTATTCCTCGATGAGAATACCAATAAAGCGCTCGAACGAGCCAAGAACCGCCCGGTGTAACATCACCGGCGTCTTACGCTCGGAGTTATCTGCCACATATTGGGCGCCCAGCCGTCCCGGCATGGAAAAATCGACCTGAATGGTACCACATTGCCACACCCGTCCGATGCAGTCTTTCAGCGAAAACTCGATTTTCGGGCCATAAAAGGCGCCCTCACCCGGCAAAAGCTCCCAATCGACGCCTTCCCGGTTCAATGCTTCTTCCAGCGCGGCTTCAGCCTTGTCCCAGACTTCATCCGAGCCAACCCGCTTTTCAGGACGGGTTGAGAGCTTGTAAAGAATCTCCGCAAACCCGAAATCCGCATAAATCTCGTGGAGCATACCGATAAAGTCAGACACTTCCTGCTGAATGGCATCCTCTTCGCAGAAAATGTGGGCGTCGTCCTGGGTAAATCCGCGAACCCGCATCAAACCATGCAAGGCACCAGACGCTTCGTTGCGGTGACAGGAGCCGAACTCGGCCAGACGCAGAGGCAGTTCCTTGTAGCTTTTCAGGCCCTGGTTGAAAACCTGCACATGGCAAGGACAGTTCATCGGCTTGATGGCGTAATCGTGCTTCTCGGACTCCGTGGTAAACATGTCGTCCTTGAACTTGTCCCAATGCCCGGACTTTTCCCAAAGCGCCCTGGAAACCACCTGCGGCGTTTTGATTTCCTGGTAACCATGCTCATGCTGCTTGCGGCGCATGTACTGCTCGATCTCCTGATACAGGGACCAGCCATCCGGATGCCAGAACACCATGCCCGGGGCCTCTTCCTGCATGTGGAACAGGCTCAGTTTCTTGCCGATCTTGCGGTGGTCGCGCTTCTCGGCCTCTTCCAGGCGATGTAGATAGGCCTTCAGGTCTTTTTTGTTGCCCCAGGCGGTGCCATACACCCTCTGCAACTGCTCGTTGCTGGTATCACCGCGCCAGTAGGCGCCGGCGACCTTGGTCAGCCTGAAGGCCTTGAGTTTGCCGGTGTTGGGCACGTGAGGGCCACGACACAGATCGATAAAATCACCCTGGCGGTAGAAGGACAGATCCTCCTCGCCGGGAATGTCCTCAATGATGCGCACCTTGTATTCCTCACCCATCTCATCAAACAGACGGACAGCTTCGTCACGGGACATGACCGATCGGGACACCGGGATATCCTGCTTCGCCAGTTCTTCCATGCGCTTTTCGATCCGGCTCAGATCTTCATTGGTAAACGGCCGGTCAAACTTGAAATCGTAGTAAAACCCGTTGTCTACCACCGGGCCGATGGTTACCTGGGCTGATGGAAACAGCTCCTTGACGGCCATGGCCAAAAGGTGGGCGGTGGAGTGGCGGATAATGTCGACACCGTCCTCATCCCGCTCGGTCACGATGGCGAGATCAGCGTCGTCTTCGATAGGGAAACTGGTATCGACCAGCTTGCCATTCACACGGCCGGCAATGGCGGCCTTGGCAAGTCCGGCGCCGATGTCTGCGGCGACATCGTGAACGGTAACAGATTCGGCAAAACTGCGGTGGCTGCCATCCGGCAGGGTAACAACAGGCATAGTAGGCTCCCAGGGACTCAGAGGTGATCCGTACCAAAGACCACTTGTTGACGGTTGGCCGCGATACAAACCGCGGACCGTTGCGCGCAGGAGTTTAACAGAAAAAAGCCCGGCAGGTTAATGCCGGGCTTTCGAGGGGCAAAGAATCAGCCGTAAGCGCTGGCTTCTTCGGGTGTGCGTCGCCGCAATTGGCCGAACGCAACAAGGCCAAGCAGTATAAGCGCAGGAATGAACATAAGCTCCTTCGGAGGGCGCTCGTTCTCAACCTGCACGGCATCGATGGTCCAGCCAAAACTGACGCCGGCATTCTCTGCCTGGCTACCGTAGCCAACGAAATCCACCACCATCGTGTCGTCCTGGCGCGACACTTCGAGGCCAGCACTCGCCAGTCTCGCCTCAGGAGATTCAGCAGCCGGCAGTTCCAGACTGAGATAGGTAGACACTTCGTCACCACTCAGGGACATGCCCGACGCCTGCACGACCATGGACTCACCTGCGGGCACATTCTCGATATGCTCGATCACCTCGGTACCCGGTTTATCCTGCGTTGCCGGGTAGACCATGTCCCACCAGTACCCTGGACGGAACAGGGTAAACGTGATCAGCAACAGCAGAGCCGACTCCCACTTGTAGCTCTTAGTGAACCAGTAACCCTGAGTGGCCGCCGAGAAAACCAACATGGCCGTCACCGCACTGGCGACCGTCACCAGCAAGTCCACCCACCCCGTCAGGCCAATCAACAACAACTGGGTGTTGAAGATGAACATGAAGGGCAGGATTGCCGTCCGAATATCGTACGTGAAGCCCTGCACACCCGTTCGTATAGGATCCGCCCCTGAGATCGCAGCCGCCGCGTAGGCGGCCAGCCCCACGGGCGGCGTATCATCCGCCAGTATGCCGAAATAAAACACAAACAGGTGTACAGCGATCAAAGGCACCAACAAGCCGCTCTGAGCGCCCAGTGTCACGATAACCGGAGCCATCAACGTGGAAACCACGATATAGTTGGCGGTCGTGGGCAGCCCCATACCCAGAATCAGGCTGATAATCGCTGTAAAAATCAGCATCAGCAGCAGGTTGCCGCCGGAGATAAACTCCACAAACTGGGTCATCACCAGGCCGATGCCTGTCAGCGTCACCGTGCCCACTACAATGCCGGCGGTGGCTGTCGCCACACCAATACCGACCATGTTCCGCGCGCCCGTTACCAGCGAGAGAGTAAGGTCAACGAAGCCGGTTTTGGTTTCCGCAAGGAAGTGACCCTTTTTGCGGAAAAAAGCCTTCAATGGCTGTTGAGTGACCACGATGAAAATCATGAACACCGTGGCCCAGAATGCTGATAGCTGGGGCGAGAACCGTTCAACGGTGAGACACCATACCAGGACCACCACCGGCAACAGGAAGTACAAGCCGGTCTTTACCGTTGGCCCCACGTCCGGCAGCGTATCCATTGAGGACTCAGGGTCGTCCTGAGCCAGTTCCGGAAAGCGGGTGGAGTACCAGACCAGCGCTATATAAACGAACAGCAGCAGCGGCCCGAGAACCCACACAGCCGCTTCACCCAGAACCACCTTTAACCAGCCAATGCCGTAATAAACGATGAACGTAAGGGCACTCAAGCCAATCAGAATCACAACCCAGTTCAGCATGCGCTGGACCAGTGTCGGACGATTTGGGCGCTCGATACCCTTCATCTTGAGCTTGCATGCCTCAAGGTGAACAATGTAGATCAGCGCCACGTAGGAGATCAGCGCTGGCAGGATGGCATGCTTGATCACTTCCAGGTAGGAAATACCCACGTACTCAACCATCAGGAAAGCCGCCGCGCCCATAATGGGAGGCGTCAACTGACCGTTGGTAGATGCGGCCACCTCAACAGCACCTGCCTTGGTGGCGGGAAAACCAACCCGCTTCATCAGGGGGATGGTAAAGGTGCCGGTCGTCACCACGTTAGCGATGGACGAACCTGAAATCACGCCACTCAGACCGCTGGAGACTACCGCAGCCTTGGCGGGACCGCCGCGCATGTGCCCGAGCATGGCGTAGGCAACCTGGATAAAGTAGTTGCCCGCCCCTGCTCGTTCCAGCAGCGCACCGAATAACACGAACAGGAAAACAAAACTGGTGGAAACCCCGAGAGCGACGCCAAACACGCCTTCCGTACCCAACCACATGTGGGAAGACAGCTTGCTCAGACTGGCCCCTTTATGGGAGATCACATCCGGCATATAGGGACCGGCCAGCGCGTAGACGAGAAACACACCAGCAACGATGGTCAGCGGCAGCCCCAAAGCGCGGCGAGTCGCTTCCAGAAGCAGCACCAGACCACCAAGTGCAATGATCAGGTCCTGGGTAATAGGCGAGCCCGGACGCGTCGCAAGCTGGTCGTAGAACAGGTAGAGATAAGAGGCTGCAAAAGCGGCAGCCAAGGCAAGGACCCAGTCATAAATCGGAACGTGGTCGACATTCCGGCCGCGAATCATGGGATAAGCCGCAAACGCGAGGAATGCCGCAAAGGCGAGATGAATGGATCTAGCTTCCGTCGAGTTAAAAACACCAAACTCGACAATGTAGGGCAGCGGTGATGCTATCCATAGCTGAAAGAGGGACCAGAGCAGGGGGACAACAAATAGTATCTTTGCAGCCGTGCCGGTCGCAGCCCTTCCACCGGTTTCGGTTTGGAGAACCTCTGCAACTTTCTTGCTGTCGACTGTATCCCCGGCTCTCGGTTCGCTATTGGTCATAGCTGGGTCCTGTAAGAATATAGCGGGTCGGAGATCAAGACACCGCGGACAGGCATGCCCGCGGTGTCGTTTTACCGGTTACAGGATCAATCGATCAGGCCGGCTTCTTTATAGTATTTTGCCGCGCCCGGGTGCAGGGGAGCACTCAGCGCGTCAGACACCATTTCTTCTTTCTTCAGGTTAGCAAACGCAGGATGCAGGCGCTTGAAGCTGTCAAAGTTCTCGAATACAGCCTTGACCACTTCGTAAACCACGTCCTCAGATACGTCGGTAGATGATACGAACGTTGCTGCCACACCGAATGTGGTTACGTCGTTATCAGAACCACGGTACATACCACCCGGGATCACCGCTTCACGGTAGTAAGGATTGTCTGCAACCAGCTTCTTGGTAGCCTCGTTACTGACGCTGACGATCACACTATCACAGGACGTGGTCGCTTCCTTGATGGAACCGGAAGGGTGACCAACGGTGTAGAAGAACGCATCAATATTGCCATCACACAGGGCCTGGGACTGCTCTGCAGCCTTCAGTTCTGCCGGAAGCGCGAACTTGTCCATGGTCCAGCCCATTTCATCCATCAGCACTTCCGCTGTGGCGCGCTGTCCGGAACCAGGGTTACCGACGGAGACCCGCTTGCCTTCAAGATCTTCAAATGTCTTGATACCGGATCCCTTGCTGGCGACCACCGTGAATGGCTCCGGGTGCAACGAGAACACAGCACGTAGCTTCTCGTTCTTTCCGTCGTCCTCGAACTGGCTGGTGCCATTATAGGCGTGGTACTGCCAGTCGGACTGGGCTACCGCCAGGTCCAACTCACCCTGGCGGATCGCGTTCAGGTTATAGACTGAACCGCCGGTGCTCTCTACAGAGCAGCGAATACCATGCTCCTTACGATCCATGTTAACCAGGCGACAAATCGCGCCACCAGCCGGATAGTAAACACCGGTTACCCCCCCGGTACCGATGGTGACAAATTTCTGCTCCTGCGCATTAACCGCTGTAGAGGCGGTTCCGAGGCTGACCGCTGCCGCAACTGCAAGTGCGGAAAATTTCTGTTTCAGTGCCATGACTTTTCCCTTATCTG
>OJFR01000217.1_pt1 | contig 19680 bp, 18 predicted proteins | sample 1594121 | NCBI WGS metagenome assembly OJFR01 (sample SAMN05416812, study PRJEB24817) | seawater metagenome | isolation source: Sea water | place: Canada:Atlantic | collected 2013-07 | reverse complement strand
GAGATCAGCCTCGGTCTCGTGGGCTCGGAGATGTGTATAAGAGACAGCGCCAGGACAAGTTCGGTGATGAATACGGCACCCTGGTGGTCGAGGTCTACACCGGCTCGGACCGGGACATCTCCAACGACGAACTGATTGATGCCTGGCGCGAACGACTGGCCATGCCCGCGGGGCTGGATCAACTCACCATTTCCCAGGCCGAAGCCGGCCCCCCGGGCAAACCCATCGAGGTGAAACTCACCGGCAGTGACGCCGCTACCCTGAAAGCCGCCTCACTGGCGTTGCAGGAACGTCTTGAGCAGTTCACCGGCGTCAGCAACGTGGACGATGATCTTCCTTACGGCAAGGAACAGCTCACATTCGAGCTCACCGCTCAGGGTCGCGCCCTGGGGTTGACCCTCAGCGAAGTGGCCAGCCAGCTACGGGGCGCCTTCGACGGCAGTCTGGCGCAGCTCTACAACGAGGAAGACGAAGAAGTGGAAGTGCGGGTGATGCTGCCAGACAGCGAGCGCCGCCGCTTCAGCGCCCTCGAGCGCCTGCCCATCATCACCAATCAGGGCGAAGCCATTCCGCTACGCGACGTGGTCACGTTTGACGCCCGCAAGGGCGTGGACCTGCTGCGCCGGGTCGACGGCGAATTGGCCGCCACCGTGTACGCCGACCTGGATCCCGAACAGGGCAACGCCAACGAGATCATCGCCACCCTTAACGAAGGCATCCTGCCGGAACTGAAAAGCCGCTACGGCATCGGCGTGGGCTACGAGGGCAAACTCCAGGAACAGGCGGAAAACCTGCGGGATCTGGCCACCGGCGCCCTGCTCGGGCTGGCGATTATCTATATCGTGCTGGCCTGGGTATTCAGCTCCTACTCCTGGCCAATAGCGATCATGGTGGCGATATTCTTCGGCCTCACCGGCGCAGTGATCGGGCATATCTTCACGGCCCCGTTCGGCATCAAGTTCTCCATGTTCTCGGCCATGGGCCTGTTCGGCCTGTCCGGGATTATCGTCAACGACTCCATCGTGTTGGTGAGTTTCTATCAACAGCTGGTCGCCGAAGGCATGGAACGCTTCCAGGCAATCACCGAAGCCTGTGTGCGCCGCCTGCGTGCCGTGCTGCTGACCTCGATCACCACGGTAGCCGGCCTCACGCCGATCCTGTTCGAAAGCTCACTGCAGGCCCAGTTCCTCAAGCCCATGGCCGTGAGCCTGGTGTTCGGCCTGCTGTTCGGCACCGGGCTGATCCTGCTGGTAGTGCCCGCCATGCTGATGCTGATCGAGGAACAGCGCGACCGCTTCCATGGACTCGGCCGCAACCTGGCGCCGCACAACTGGGGCACACTGCTGCAGCGCGTCTGGCGCTTTGATCCCGTCCACCACCGCCAGCAACCCGGCCCTCAGGGCCTGGGCGGCAATCTGTGGTGGGCCATGCTGCTCGGCCCCTTCCTGCTACTAAACGTGTTAGGCAACCTGCCCCTGCTCAAGGCAGCCGCCAGTGAAGACGCCAGCCTGCTGCTGCTCGCCCCCGCCGGGCTACTCTGGCTGTTGATGCTGGGGCTGGGGCTGGCCTTTCTGTGGTGCCTGTTCCGCCGCCGGCAGCAGGCACTGGCCTTGGCACCGCGCTGGCTGCTGCTGACCGGGATCGGCAGCCTTGTCATTGCCGCGCTGGCACCGCTGGCCGGGCATCACGGCGACCTGCTGGCCAACAGTTTCTGGGCACTGGCCCGCTGGACGCTGGTCACCGCCCTGATTGTGTTGCCCATTCTGCTCTGGGGGCGGCGCAGCGCCCACACGTTTACCCGGTAAGCTGCCCCATTGCGGCACCCATGTGCCACAATTCGACAGCTTACCTTTTAAGCCGTCGCTGGTATGATTCGCGATTGGATCGAGACACATATAAAAATACAGCCGTCTGGGATCAATAGCGGCTTGAGGAGAGCAACATGGCCAAAATTCTTGTGGTGGACGATTCCCCGACCCAGCTGACCAATCTGGTTAAGATTGTCCAGGGTCAGGGCCATGATGTCGTCACCGCCACCAACGGCATGGAAGGGATAGAAAAAGCCCGTCAGGAACAGCCCGACCTGATCCTGATGGATGTGGTGATGCCGGAACTGAATGGCTTCCAGGCCACCCGCAAAATCACCCGTGACCCGGCCACCGAACAGATTCCGGTGATCCTGGTCACCACCAAGGATCAGGAGACCGACAAGGTCTGGGGCCAGCGCCAGGGGGCAGCCGGCTACATCATCAAGCCGCCCAAGGAAGCCGAGCTGATCGCCAAGATCAACGAAGTGCTGGGCTAGTCCAGCCCCGCAACATAGCCGCTTCGACAAGTCAATCTGTTAACGACCGGGATCATTGCCTATGATTTCGGTCGTTTTGTTTTACGCCTGCACGCAATACGTCTGCAGGCCGCACGCAGCCAGGAAATGTCATGCGCAGTATTGAACAGATTATCGCCGAGGAAATCGGCTGTCAGGAACGCCAGGTCCACGCTGCCGTAGGCCTGCTCGACGACGGTGCCACCGTCCCCTTTATCGCCCGTTACCGCAAAGAGGTAACCGACGGTCTGGACGACACCCAGCTGCGTAACCTGGAAGAACGGCTGCGCTACCTGCGCGAAATGGAAGAACGCCGCGAAGCGATCCTGAAGAGCATTGCCGAGCAGGAAAAACTGACCCCGGAACTGGAAAAGGCGATCAAGGCCGCCGATACCAAAACCCGGCTGGAAGATCTCTACCTGCCCTACAAGCCCAAGCGCCGCACCCGCGCCCAGATCGCCCGGGAAGCCGGCCTGGAACCGCTGGCCGACGGTCTGCTGGATGATCCGAGCCAGAACCCGGAAGAGCTGGCCGCCGGCTTCCTGAACGAAGAACACAAAGTTGCCAGCGCCAAGGATGCCCTGGACGGCGCCAAGCAGATTCTCATGGAACGCTTCGCCGAAAACGCCGATCTGCTAACCCGTCTACGTACCTTCCTGTGGGACAAGGCGCAGATTCAGGCCAAGGTGGTCGACGGCAAGGAGAAGGAAGGCGCCAAGTTCAGCGACTACTTCGACCACAGCGAAGCCGTCAAGAATATCCCCAGCCACCGGGCTCTGGCCCTGTTCCGCGGTCGCAACGAAGGCATCCTGCATGTCTCCATGGTGCTGCCGGAAGAACTGGAAAGCGCCCAGCCACACCCCTGCGAAGCCATGGTCACTGCGGAAACCGGCTGGCAGCATCAGGGCCGCGCCGCCGATGACTGGCTCAAGGAAGTAATGCGCTGGACCTGGAAGATCAAGCTCAACACCCACCTGGAAACCGAACTGCTGGGCCGGGTCCGTGAGCTGGGCGAGGAAGAAGCCATTCAGGTGTTCGCCCGTAATCTGAAGAGCCTGCTGATGGCCTCCCCGGCCGGCCCCAAGTGCACCATGGGTCTCGATCCGGGTCTGCGTACCGGGGTGAAAGTAGTGGTGGTGGATGCCACCGGCAAGTTGCTGGAGCACAGCACCATCTTCCCGCACCAGCCGAAAAACCAGTGGGACCAGTCCCTGTCTGCCCTGGCTGCCCTGTGCCTCAAGCACAAGGTGGAATTGATCGCCATCGGCAACGGCACCGCCAGCCGCGAGACCGACAAGCTGGCCGGCGAAGTGGTCAAGGCCAGCAAGGGCAACATCCAGAAAATCATGGTCTCCGAGGCCGGCGCCTCGGTGTACTCCGCCTCGGAAACCGCCGCCCGGGAATTCCCGGATCTGGACGTATCCTTCCGTGGTGCCGTCTCCATCGCCCGCCGCCTGCAGGATCCGCTGGCCGAACTGGTGAAGATCGACCCGAAAGCCATCGGCGTGGGCCAGTACCAGCATGATGTGAGCCAGCTGAAGCTGTCCCGCTCCCTGGACGCGGTGGTGGAAGACTGTGTGAACTCCGTGGGCGTGGACGTGAACACCGCCAGCGCCCCGCTGCTGGCCCGTATCGCCGGCCTCAACACCACCATCGCCGGAAACATTGTCACTTACCGGGAAAGCCACGGTGCCTTTGGCTCCCGGGCCGACCTGAAGCTGGTGCCACGCCTGGGTGACAAGACCTTCGAACAGGCCGCCGGCTTCCTTCGCATCATGGACGCCGCCAACCCGCTGGACAGTTCCTCCGTCCATCCGGAAGCCTACCCACTGGTGGAAAAAATCGCCGAGAAACACGGCCGGCCGCTCAAGGACCTGATCGCTGACGTGCCCTTCCTGAAGAAGGTCAACGCCGCCGACTTTACCGATGACACCTTCGGCCTGCCCACGGTCACCGACATCCTCAGCGAGCTGGAAAAACCCGGCCGTGACCCACGCCCTGAATTCAAGGCGGCGGTGTACAAGGAAGGGGTCGAAACACTCAAGGACCTGAAACCGTCCATGATGCTGGAAGGCACCGTCACCAACGTGACCAACTTCGGCGCCTTCGTGGATATCGGCGTTCACCAGGATGGCCTGGTGCACGTATCCGCACTGGCCGACAAGTTCGTGGAAGACCCCCATGATGTGGTCAAGCCCGGCGATATCGTCAAGGTGAAGGTGCTGGAAGTGGACCTGGACCGCAAACGCATCAGCCTGACCATGCGCATGGACGACCAGCCCGCCGAGAAAGCCGCCGGGCAACGCCCTGCCAGTGCCCGCAAGGGCAATGGCGGCGGCCAGCGTCAGGGCGGCAACAAACGCGGCGGCGGCCAGGCCCAGAGCAACGCTGGCGGCACCTTTGCGGATCTGTTCGCCAAGGCCAAGGACGAGCAGAAAAAAGGCAAGAAGCGCCTGTAGTCATGGCTCAGGCTGACGGAAACGGCGGCACCCTCTTCCTCTCGCGCCGCTCTCGCCAGTGGCGGGGGCGCAGGGGAACAGGGTGCCGCTCCCGTGCAATGTAGGGCGGACATGCCGATGGCCTGTTCGTCACCCGGAGTTCGATAACGGAACCGCCTGCTATGGCACAGCTCGAACAACGCATCCATGCCCTGCTGGATTCAGACGCCGCCGCCACCCTGGCCGGCATCCGCCGCGGCATTGAGAAAGAAAGCCTGCGCATTACCACCGATGGCACCCTGGCACAGACGCCACATCCGCCGGCGCTGGGCTCCGCGTTGACCCACCCCTATATCACCACGGACTATTCCGAAGCCCTGCTGGAATTCATTACTCCACCCAGCACCGAGCTGCACAAGCCGCTGGAGTTTCTCGAACAACTGCACCGCTATGTGTACAGCCATATCGGTGATGAGGTGCTGTGGGTCAACTCCATGCCCTGCATGATCCGCAACGATGACGACGTGCCGGTAGCCCAGTACGGCAGCTCCAACGTGGGGCGCATGAAGAGCGTCTACCGGGAAGGTCTGGGCCACCGCTATGGCCGCAAGATGCAGACCATCGCCGGCATCCATTACAACTTCTCCTACCCGGAAGAATTCTGGAAACTGAATCAGGTACTGGAGGGAGAAAACGGCCCGTTGCAGGACTATATCTCCAGGCGCTATTTCGACCTGACCCGCAATTTTCAACGCTACTCCTGGTTGCTGGTATATCTTTTCGGTGCCTCCCCGGCGCTGTGCAAATCCTTCCTGGCAGGTCGCGAACACCAGTTGGACACTTTTGACCACACCCTGTTCAAGCCCAACGCCACCAGCCTGCGCATGAGCGACCTGGGCTACCAGAACAATGCCCAGTCGTCCCTGGCCATCAGCTACAACAATCTGGACGAGTACGTCGCCACTCTCACCCATGCCATCAAGACGCCGGAACCGGCCTACGACAAGATCGGGGTGAAGGTGGGCGACGACTATCGCCAGCTCAATGCCAACATCCTGCAGATCGAGAACGAGTACTACTCCTCGATCCGCCCCAAACGCACCATCAACAAGGGCGAGCGCCCCACCACCGCCCTGCAGCAACGCGGCGTGGAATATATCGAGATTCGCGCCCTGGACCTGAACCCCTTCGAGCCGGTAGGCATTAACCAGCAGGAAATCCGCTTCCTGGATCTGTTCGCCACCTACTGCCTGCTGCGCGAATCACCGCAACTGGAAAAGTGCGATCTCCATGCCAGCAAGGAAAACCTGCGCAAGGTGGTCTACGAGGGGCGCAACACGGCCACCGAACTGTGTAACTGGGGCAAATCCGTCTCCCTGAAAGACTGGGCCAGCGAAAAGCTCACCCAGATGCAGCCCATCGCCGAGCTGTTCGACCGCACTCACGGCGGCACCAACTACAGCGATGCCCTGGCCCGCCAACAGGAAAAAGTGGACAACCCGGACACTACCCCGTCCGCGCGGATTCTCGACAAGCTGGAAAGCCGTCAGCAAAGTTTCTTCCAGTTCGCCATGGATCAGGCTCTGGCCCACCGGGATCACTTCCTGTCACGCCAGCGTTGCGACGAGACCAACCAGCGCCTGGAACAACTGGCCGAACACAGCCTCACCGAGCAGCGCCATTGGGAAGACGCGGAGACCCAGAGTTTCGAGGATTACCTGGCGGATTACTTCCGCGACTGAAGCGAGGAAAAAATTACGAGGAGCGAGCATCGAAATACAAACATCGTTTGCCTTTCGCTTCTCGCAACTCGTTTCTCGCCTTCCAGGTTCTTATACCGGTTCCCAGTCGCCCTGCTGTCACTATCACAAAGCCGCTGTGCGCCGCGTCTCAACACCACCGTTCCGTCCGGTTTTTGTGCAATTTCACAACAAAAAGACGTACTTCTTCCCTGTTCAGTCTGTATTGCGGTGGTAGTCTCGGACAAACCGGCAAGGGAGCGTCGCGATGCCAGATCGTGATCAGTGCGAAAAAGCCTACAATCAAGGATGTATGTGGGGCATGGGTGGAGGCGACAACAATCGCTGTCCTTATTCCGCCGATGATGCCCTGGCAGAATGGTGGTTTCAGGGGTGGGAAGCGGGCATCCAGGCCTGGCATGATCGCAACCTGCAGGAGCAGGATGCCAGGCAGGCCTGACACCATTCGAACAGCAGCCCCACCCTCTACCTCGATCCTGTGGGAGCGGTCGTTCGACCGCGAATGCCTTGCCCCATGAAGATCGTGGTCGAACGACCGCTCCCACGGTTCAATCCCACCCTTGCCGCCAACCCCGCTTTTGCCTACCCTTCGCCGGTCCCCGACGAAAAGAGTGGCCCATGTCGTCCCTTATCCCAGCACCCCGTCAGCTTAACCTGCTTGCCCTGTTGGCTTGTATTGCCGCCATGGCCGGTGCCCTTTATCTGCAGCACGTTGATGGCCTGGAACCCTGCCCGTTGTGCATCTTTCAACGCATCGGCGTGATAGCTGCCGCCCTGATTCTGCTGATTGCGGCTCTGCATGGCCCCGGGCGCATTGGTGTGCGTGTTTACGGTGTACTCACCGGGCTGGCCGCGATTGCCGGCGGCGCCGTCTCCATCCGTCATATCTGGCTGCAAAACCTGCCGCCGGATCAGGTGCCCGCCTGTGGCCCCGGCCTCAACTACATGCTGGATGTGTTCCCCCTGCAAAGCGTCATCCAGGAAGTGCTGGCCGGCTCCGGGGAATGCGCAGAAATGGACTGGGCTTTCCTGGGTCTGAGCCTGCCAGCCTGGTCTCTGGTGGTGTTTTCCGGCCTGCTGCTGGTGGCGCTGGTGCAACTGTTCCGCCCGCTCCCCAAACGCTGATCGCCCCATGATCGACGGCCTGCTGATCCTGCTGTTTTTCCAGTTTCTTGGTGAGGTGCTAATCCGCCTCACCGGCATCCCCCTGCCCGCCTCCGTGGTCGGTATGGTGCTGTTGCTGCTGGCGCTATTGCTGGAAGCCCCGTTCACGCAGCGAGTCGCCCCTGCCGCCGGCGCCCTGATCAAGCACATCAGCCTGCTGATCTTCCCGCTGGGGGTAGGCATCGTGCTGCAGTGGCACCGCTACGAAGACTATGCCCTGGCGCTGGGCGTGGCCGTGGTGCTGGGCACCCTGCTCAGCCTGGTGCTGGTCACCCTGATGCTGAAGAAGCTGTTGGGCGGCAAGCATGGTGAATCCCGGGGAGGCAGCCATGATTGATAAACTCGACAACCTGGCCGGCCTGGTGCACACCCCGTTGTTCGGCATCCTGCTGACCCTGGTCAGCTACCGCTTTGCCCTGTGGGTGTACGGTCGCAGCAACAGCCTGCCCCTGTTTCACCCCTTTCTGGTGGCCTCTATTCCGGTGATTGTCGTGCTACCCCTGGTCGGCGTGGACTACGAGGAATACCGCGACCAGACCACCCTGATTTCCTTTCTGCTGGGCCCGGCAACGGTAGCACTGGCCTGGCCCCTCTACCGGCAGCTACACACGGTGCGCAGCGTGCTCACGCCGATCCTGATCGCCACTGTGCTGGGCGCTTTTATCTCTGCCGCCATTGCCGTGGGGCTGGCCTGGTGGCTGGGCGCTCCCGCCGAAGTGGTGGGCTCACTGGCACCCAAATCCATCACCACACCGATTGCCGTGGAGGTAGTGCAATCCACCGGTGGCTATGTGTCACTGGCCGCCGGCGCAGTGGCGATCACCGGCATCGTCGGTGCCCTGGCCGCTGGCCCCATCTTCCGCCTGTTGAGAGTCACCGACGACCGCATTAAGGGGTTTGCACTGGGCCTGGTAGCCCACGCCATCGGCACCGCCCGGGCCTTCGAATACGGCGAAAAAGCGGGGGCTTTTGCCGGGCTGGCGCTGGGCCTGTGCGGACTGGTAACGGCGCTGGCGCTGCCCTGGCTGTGGCCCTGGGTAGCGCAATATCTGTAAGAGCCGCAACAGGCTGCACGCATTACGCAACACGGATAGCGCTAAAAAACCGCTTTTTAGAAGAAATTTGTCTTTAACGACAAGTGGCTGAGATAGCGTGGTTTTTCCCCCTGACCCGACTTCACGCCGATTTTGTCCCATTGCCAGCACAGTCCCGCCAGTCCTAGGCTCGATAGCCCAACAAGACAATAGTCAACGGGCACTCCGAGGAGGAACCATGGCGAGCTCCCATTCTGCAGCTCTGGCCCAATGGCAGCGCATCGAGGCGCTGGTGCAGGCCTGGCTGGATGAGCGTCAGCAACTGATTGTGCTGCTATGCACCCTGCAGGGCCTGAAAGGCCTGTCCGATCACCGTCAGCCTTTGCAGAAACAGGTACAGCATTTCTGCCAGTTACTGATGGACTACATCAGCGCCGGCTACTTCGAGGTGTACCGGGAACTGGTCAACGAGGCCCGTCATTTCCACCGCGACAACCCCACGCTTACCCGACAGATTCTCCAGCAACTGGACAACTCCACCGACGAAGCCCTGGCCTTCAACGAGGATTTCGAGCGCCCGGAACAGTGGCTGGCGCTGCGGGATCAGTTACCGGAACGCATCACCCTGCTGATGCAGACGCTGGAAGAAAGGTTTGCGCTGGAAGACCAGCTGATTCTCAGCATTCACCAGCAGGAACCGCCACGGCAGCAGGCGACGCATTGAAAGCAGTAGCTAGCCACGAATTTCTAGCTGCAACACGAAGCAATGCATGGCGTGTAGCAGCACCCGCCCGCCGTGCTCCGCGCGTCAAGGTTAACTGTAGGAGCGCCGCTTGAGGCGCGAATGAAGGTGGCTACCAACTATACAGGCTTGGCAGCTTACTCGGTTAAAGCCTCCCGAGCCCTGATATGCCTGACCGCCCCTTGGGCGGTTCCTTGCCGAGGCAAGGTTCGCGTCTCAAGCGACGCTCCTACAGCGGCCTTGTAGAAACACTTATCAACCAAAAAGGGCGCCCGAAGGCGCCCTTTTTGTTGAAGCGTGTGACGACGGGATTTATTCCTCGTCGGCACTCGCTTCGTTACCGCTGCCTTTCACGTCCAGCAGTTCGATCTCGAAGATCAGCGCCTGGTTGGGGCCGATATCGCCGCCAGCGCCTTGCTCGCCATAACCCAGGGACGGCGGAACAACAATTTTCCATTTGTCGCCTTCGGCCATCATCGGCAGCGCTTCCTGCCAGGCAGGAATGATGTGCTGCAGGCCGAAGCTGGCCGGCTGGCCGCGCTCTACGGAGCTGTCAAAGACGGTGCCGTCCGGCAGGGTGCCGTGGTAGTGAACTTCCACGGTGTCTTCCAATGTCGGGGATGCACCACCTTCTTCACCGGACTCCAGCACTTCGTACTGCAGGCCGCTGTCGGTGACGGTAACGCCTTCACGCTCGGCATTCTCGGCCAGGAATTTTTCGCTGGCTTCCAGATTATTGCCGGCCGCTTCTTCCATCTTCTTTTGCTGGGCTTCAATCATACGGCCCTGGAAGTCACGAATCAGCTGATCCAGATCCTCGTCACCCAGCTGGGATTTGCCGTCTTCGGCAAAGCCGTCACGCAGGCCTGCCACCATGGCATCCAGATCCAGGTTTTCCAGGCTGCGCATCTGCTCCGCACTGCGGAAGCCCAGTGCGTAGGACGCTTTCTGGTCATCACTTTTCAGTTCAGCCGTTTCCTGACCACACGCTGCCAACAGGACAGTTCCCGCCAGCACGATTCCCAATTTCTTCATTCTGCCTCCAATTGGCCTACTGTTGTTGTTGCTGTTCCGGCACCTTACCACCGCGCATTTCTTCGGCAGTGATGGTATTGGGCGCTTTTACGGTAAAGGGTTCCGCCTGCACACCGGGCGGCGGAATCTGGCCATACTGCCAGTTTCCCTGGGGGTCACGCCAGCGATACATCTCTGCGCTTTCCCCATTTTCCTCCATCCAGGGAGAAATCTTCCGGTCCAGCAACCGTTCCGGCTGCTGCCAGTTCTGTTCCACATGCTGCCAGTCCAGTAGCGGCTTGCCGCCACCGAGCGGCACGGTAAACAGCGCTGCCAGCACAACCGCCAGCAACACGATGATAATCAACAGGTAACGCATGATATTTCCTCTCCCCCTTTACTGAGCCGTCTTCACAGGATTCAGTTCCCCACGAGAGCAAAATAACATCACAAATTAGATCAATGCGCCTTATTTTGCGGTACTGTTGGTTTTGTGAGCAGCATCACCTTTTCTTCTGACAGTGATCACGCCACCCAAACCGCCGGGTACAATCCCCGCAAAAAAACGAATAAGACACGGCATGAATAGCGCACAGAACAGCCCTGCAAAGGGGATCGGCTCCCAATCGCGTTCGTCCAGCCCGTCCCGCATGGTAATTCTGATCGCAAACAGTAAAGGGGGCTGCGGCAAGACCACCATTGCCACCAACCTGGCCTGCTATTATGAGGCCTTGGGGCGACAGGTATCCCTGCTGGATATGGATCCACAGCAGTCGTCTCTGCAATGGCTGAAACTACGTCGTGATACCACAATTCGCGGCCTCGGCTGGCCAGCCGGCGAGCCGGTATCCCTGGGCCGACTGCAACAGAAGCTCGATCAGGCCGGCCCGATTACCATCATCGATTCACCCGCCGGCCTGGACCCCCATCATCTGGATCATCTGCTGCGCCTGTCACAGGTGGTACTGGTGCCGGTGCTGCCCAGCCCTATCGATATTCGTGCCACCACCCGTTTCCTGCAAACCGTCATGCTGGCCCCCAGCTACCGGCGCCGTCCGCGTCGGCTGGCAGTGATCGCCAATCGTTCCCGCACCCGCACCCGCATGTACGAGTCTCTGCGCCAGTTTCTCGCCAGCCTGAAAATTCCCTACCTGGTTACCCTGCGCGATACTCAACTCTATGTGCAGGCCATGAGCAATGGCGAAGGCGTCCTCGACGCCGCCGTCTCGCGCCACCTGGATGACCAGCAGCACTGGCGTCGTATTGGTGAGTGGCTGGAGGTACAGCGGCATCTGATACAGACCATGCCGGGGTTTCGGTAAAAGCAGCTGCTAGTGCGAACCTTCTGAGGTGGCAACAAGGCTTTCTGGTTAGACCCGTCGAGCGCTGAAATTCCTGATCGTCCTGCGGGCGATTTCCTCGCTGCGCGAGGTTCGCCATGCAAGCATAGCTCCTACAGTGGCTACGTAGCTTCCGCCAGATGCCGCATTGCGCCGGTCAGTTTGCTGAGGTCCTCCGGCTCAATCACGAAGGGCGGCATGATGTAGACCAGTTTGCCGAACGGGCGGATCCAGACGCCCTGTTCCACAAAGCGTGCCTGCACCTGTTCCATGGCCACCGGTTCTTTCATTTCCATGACGCCAATGGCGCCCAGCACCCGGGCATCAGCCACGGAGGAGAGTTCCTTGAGAGGCAGCAGCTCCGTCTTTAACTGCGCTTCGATGGCCGCCACTTTTTCCTGCCAGCCGGAATCCAGCAGCAACTGGATGCTGGCATTGGCCACCGCACAGGCCAGTGGATTGCCCATGAAGGTGGGACCGTGCATCAATACGCCGGCCTCACCGTCACAAATCCCCGCGGCTACCAGGTCGGTACAAAGGGTGGCTGCCAGGGTCATGTAGCCGCCGGTAATCGCCTTGCCCAGGCAGAGAATATCCGGGCACACATTCGCATGCTCCAGAGCAAACAGTTTGCCGGTACGGCCAAAGCCGGTAGCGATTTCATCAAAGATCAACAACACCCCGTACTGATCACACAGGGCACGCACTGCCTTCAGGTAGGTGGGGTGATACATCCGCATGCCGCCGGCGCCCTGTACCACCGGCTCCAGAATCACGGCGGCAATCTCCTGATGATGATCCGCCAGCATCTGCTGAATGGAATTGATATCCTCGGTATCAAAATCACTGTCGTAGGGGCATTGCGGCGCCTCGGCAAAATAATGTTTGGCCAGCACCCCGCTGAACAGGGAGTGCATGCCATTGACCGGGTCACAGGCGGCCATGGCCCCGAACGTATCGCCGTGATAGCCGTTACGCAGGGCCAGCAGCTTGTCCTTGCCGGTGTGCCCCTGACTGAGCCAGTACTGCAACGCCATCTTGATGGCCACTTCCACCGACACCGAGCCGCTGTCAGCCAGAAAGACCTTCTCCAGCGGGTCCGGCGTCAATGCCACCAATTTCTTGCCCAGCTCCACCGCCGGCTCATGGGTCAGCCCGCCGAACATCACATGGGCCATGCGGTCGATCTGGTCCTTGGCGGCCTGGTTCAGCACCGGGTGGTTATAACCATGCACCGCCGCCCACCAGGACGACATGCCATCCACCAGCTCGCGGCCATCTTCCAGCGTCAACCGCACGCCTTTGGCACTGGCCACCGCGAAGGTGGGCAGCGGTTTTGAGGTGGATGTGTAAGGGTGCCAGAGGTGGTCGCGGTCAAAGGCCAGGTCGGTGGTCATGGGACAGTCCGGTGAAACACAAGGGGAATGAAGGATGGCAGGAGGACGTTAAAAGTTCAAAGTGCGAGAGCGCGAGGTGGTGGCACCGTAGGAGCTCCTCTTGAGGGGCGAACCGCGTGTCAACGCGGAATCGGCCGAAGGCTGATCAGGAATGTCAGGGCTCGACAGGCTTTTCTGGAAAGGGATGGGAGTAGCTGCGATACCATTTCCTCGCCAAGGCTCGGATTCGCACCTCAAGAGGTACTCCTACAGCGGCTTCGTCGCAATGCCTAGAGCGCAACCAGATCATTGAGGGATTTCTGCAACCCCTCACACTGCGCCGTTTCCGGCACCAGTACCAACATCCATCCCATGGCATCCACCGGCTTGCCGGCAGGCAGCAGGTTGTCGCACAGGGTCGGCAGGGTGGCCAGTAACCAGCGCTCCCCTTCCAGCTCCACCTGCTGCAGCTGCCGCTTGAATTCCGGCAGCCGCGCATCGGCGCCGGCCTTGCGACGCACGGCCCGCAGTGGGCGCAGGTAATCGGCTTCGAATTGCCCGGCCAGCTCCGCCATGCGGCGCCCTACTCCGGCATCCGGTTGCTTGCCTGACTCTGCCAGCCACAGGCCAGACAGCAACAGGGCCACCGGCACCTGGTAATCGTCCTGTAGATGCAGGCAAGCCCGCTCAAAATCCTTGTCCTGCCATCGCCCCAGGGCATAGCGCCACAGATCCTGCTTTATGGAGTTGTCCACGGTTCCCCCGCTACGTTTGCTGGCTTACACTGCGCCGGTTCTCATCAACCCCGGATTACCCCATGCTCTCTCTGGAACACATCAACCTTCGCCGCGGCCCCGACCTGTTGCTGGAAGACGCCAGCGTGGTCTTGCACAAGGGCTGGCGTGTGGGGCTGGTGGGCCGTAACGGCACCGGCAAGAGCTCACTGTTCAAGCTTATCATGGGCGAACTGGAGAGCGACGGTGGCAACCTGAACCTGCCCTCGGACTGGCGCCTGGCCATGATGGCCCAGGAAGTACCGGCACTGGAACAGCCAGCCATCGATTATGTGCTAGATGGCCACCGTGCCCTGCGCCGGGCAGAGAAAACCCTGGCCGACGCGGAAACCGCCGGTGATAACCACGCCATCGCCCATGCTCACGGCGAGCTGGAGGCACTGCACGCCTGGCAACAACCCGCCCGCGCCGCCACCTTGCTGGCCGGCCTTGGCTTCAGCGAAACCCAGCAGCAACAGCCGGTAGCCAGCTTCTCCGGTGGCTGGCGCATGCGTCTGAACCTGGCCCAGGTATTGATGAGTGATGCGGATTTGCTGCTGCTCGATGAGCCCACCAACCACCTGGATCTGGATGCCATCCTCTGGCTGCAGAGCTACCTGATACAGCAACCGGGGGCACTACTGGTGATCTCCCACGACCGCGCCTTCCTGGATGCCACCGTCAACCAGATCCTGCATATCGAACACAAACAACTGAAGCACTACAGCGGCGGCTACTCGGATTTCGAACGCCAGCGCGCCGAGCAACTGTCCCTGCAGCAGAAGATGCACGAGAAGCAGCAGGCCCAGGTAGCCCACATGCAGAAGTTCATCGCCCGCTTCAAGGCCAAGGCCTCCAAGGCAAAACAGGCGCAAAGCCGGGTGAAGGCACTGGAACGGCTGGAACTGATTGGCCCGGCCCACGTGGATTCCGGCTTCAGCTTTGATTTCCACAGCCCGAACAAACTGCCCAACCCCATGGAAAACCTGGATGCGGTGCAGTGCGGTTACCCGGGCGCACCGATTCTCGACCAGGTCAGCCTGAGCCTGCGCCCGGAATCGCGCATCGGCCTGCTCGGCCCCAACGGCGCCGGCAAGTCCACCCTGATGCGCACCCTGGTAGGTGAACTGTCGCCTCTGGGCGGACGCTTCGAAAAAGACGGCGACCTGGTAATCGGCTACTTCCACCAGCAACAGGTGGACCGATTGGCCGCCGACGACGCCCCCTACCAGATGATGTCCCGCTTTTACCCCAAGTGGAGTGAATCGCAGCTGCGCAGCGAGCTGGGCCGTTTCGGTTTCCACGGTGATGACGTGTTTGCTCCGGTAGGCCGCTTCTCAGGTGGCGAAAAAGCCCGCCTGGCGCTGGCCATGATCGTGCAGGAAAAACCGGCGCTGCTGCTCCTCGATGAGCCGGCCAACCACCTGGACCTGGACATGCGCGAAGCGCTGACCATGGCGCTGCAATCCTTCGAGGGTGCGGTGGTGCTGGTGTCTCACGATCGCCACTTGCTGGAAACCACCGTGGACGAGTTCTATCTGGTGGCCAACGGGACGGTGAGTCGTTTTGATGGCGACCTGGATGACTACGGCCGCTGGCTGCAACAGAATCGCCGCGACGGCAAACCCGTCAAGGAAGACAAGCCCGGCGACGGCCTGGATGCCAAGGCCCGCCGTCAACAGGCTGCCCAGCAACGCCACCAGCTGCGCCCGCTGAAAAAGCAGGTGGAAAAACTGGACAAGCAACTCAGCCATTGCGACCAGAAGCTGGCCGAGATCGAGACAGCCTTGGGCGACGAAGCCCTGTATACAGACGACAGTCGCAAAAACGAAATGAATGGATTACTCGGCGATCAGGCGCGTCTGAAGAAACAGCACGACGAACTGGAAGAGCAGTTACTGGAAGCCATGGAGTCGCTGGAGCAAGCCGAAAGTGAACTCACCGACTGATTCTGATGCGTTCACTTTCAGGCTTTGCTCGCTACATTTGCACCAGGCGTGTCTGATACACCACCGGACCGGTGGGCTGGCCGGTAGGTGAACCACCCGCAGGCTCCAGGCTGATCGCCAGAGAGCGGGACTGTAACAACTGGCGCACCTGCTGATCGCTGAGATCAATCTGCAACCGGGCACCGCCCGTAGGCAGCAACGCCAGTGATATCGGCGCGCCCGACTCCGGCAACAACCACAACTGGTAATCCCTGCCACCGTCCGCCGGCTGCACCGGCGGCATGGCCTTCACGCTCAGGCGATGATCCGCAGAAGCATTCACCAGCCACAGCGGCTCCGCCTGCTGACTCTGCACCACACCCACATAATGCGTGACCACCGGCGGTGACGGCGTCCAGAGCAGCAAGGCAAAAACCGCCAGCACAGCGATACCCGTACTCCAGCGCCAGGCCGTCAGGGTCTGCCACCACCGCGACGCCACCGGTGCCGTTCCCGGGAAGAGCCGTTGCTCGATGCTGTTCCACACGGCCTTCGGGGCGGCCTCTTCCGGCAAGGATTCATTGAAAGGTTGCAGCCGTCGCTCCCAGTACCATACCTGACGGCGCACCCGGGCAGAGACCATCATCCAGCGCTCGAAACGCTGCCTGGCGGCGCCCTGCAGCGTACCCACGACATATTCCGCGGCCAGCGCATGATTACGTTCGTAATTATCCGGCTTCATGTGTCCAGGCACCGGCGCAATACATCCAGCCCACGACGAATCCAGCTTTTCGTGGTGCCCAGTGGCTCGCCCATGGCGACCGCCAGCTCCTGGTGAGTGAAACCACGAAAGTAGGCCATCTCGATACTGGAACGGTAGCGCTCATCCAGATCTTTCAAACAATGATTGAGTCTTTGACGATCCAGCTGGTTGCCGGCGTTGTCCATTGGGCCCGGGGCGCTACTTTCCTGGCGGTCACTGACGCTATCGTAATCCGCCTCGTAGCGGCGGCGACGCAAGGCATCCAGACAGCGATAACGGCCGATGGACATCATCCAGGTCTGCACGCTGCCACGATCACAATGGTATTCGCCGGCGTGGTGCCAAACCTGAATATAGGTTTCCTGGAGTACATCACAGGCCTCATCACGGTCCCGCAGCAAATGCACACACATACCAAATACCGCGCGATGGGTTTTCTGATAAAAACCGGCAAAAGCCTGACGGTCGCCCTGAGCGATTCGAGCCAGCGCGTGTACCAGTCCGTCGTCTGCTTCTGCCATGACGAGGCACCCCCTGTATTACCATGAGTCGTTCCTCACTAATGACAGATGCGTTGTCGTTAATACGTGAAAAAACCGGATTCGGATGCAGAAAAAAAAGAAAAATAAATTCTGCATCCAGTTCCATTCCTGTCGCGTACTACTTACACACCGACAAGAAAGGAGATTCGTCATGTTATCCCGCCTTACCCTGATTCCCGCGGCCTGCGCTGCCGCCACCCTGCTGGCCAGTGCCGGCACGATGGCATCCAGCCACCGGGAAGCCCCTTTTATTACAGGCATGCCCAAAGTCGACGGTACGGATTTCTACATGTTCAACAGTTATGAATCCGGTCGCGACGGCTATGTCACCCTGATTGCCAACTATCTGCCGCTACAGGACGCATACGGCGGCCCTAATTATTTCTCCCTCGATGATGACGCCATCTATGAAATCCACATTGATAACGATGGCAACGCGCAAGAAAACATTACCTTCCGTTTCCAGTTCAATACTGAGCGCCGCGACCTGGCGGTCGATGTAGGCGGCACCTCTGTCCCCGTACCGCTGATTAATATCGGTGCCGTCACCGGCCAGAACAACGATGCCCAGAATGTACTGGAAAGTTTCACCGTAGAAATGGTGACCGGCGATCGTCGTACTGGCAACGTGCAGAATCTGACCGATGCCGGCAGTGGTGACAGCAGCTTTGCCAAACCGCTGGACAACATCGGCACCAAGTCCATTGGTGACTATGAGACCTATGCGGACAACTTCATCTACGATGTGACAATCCCTGACTGCCCCATGCCCGGCCGCGTATTTGCCGGACAGCGCCAGGAAGGCTTTGTCGTTAACCTGGGTGAAGTCTTCGATCTGGTCGCGTTGAATCCGCTGGGTGCACGGGACTCGCGCAGAAACATCATTGCCGACAAGAACATCACCAGCCTGGCATTGGAAGTCCCGGCTGACTGCCTCACCGGTGAGAACACCGTGATCGGCGGCTGGACCACCGCCAGCATCCGCCAGGCCACAGTCATCAATCCGGCACCCCAGGGCTCAGAGACTACCGGCAGCAGTAACGCCAAAGGCCCTGCAGTGAAAGGCGGCGCCTTTACCCAGGTGTCCCGTCTTGGCTCTCCGCTGGTCAATGAAGTGGTCATCGGCCTGCCCGACAAGGACCGTTTCAACAGCAGTGAACCCAAGGATGATGGTCAGTTTGCTACCTATGTGACCAACCCCAGCCTGCCTGCACTGGTAGAAATCCTGTTCGGTGTACCGGCACCGGAAACGCCCCGTAATGACCTGGTCACTGTCTTCCTTACCGGTGTGCCCGGGGTCACTCAATTACCCACCGTTACCGCCAGCGAAATGCTGCGCCTGAACACCGGGATCCCGGCCACGGCAGCAGGTGGCCAGAATGATCTGGGTGTTGCAGGTGGCGACTTTGCCGGCTTCCCCAATGGCCGACGCCCGATTGATGATGTGGTAGACATCGCCCTCACTGCGGCTGAAGGCTTCCTGTGTGGCGCCGACGTGAACGGTGAAGCCGCGGGTGGCGAAATTGGCTCCTGTGGTACTCAGGACATGCAGGTCAACGGTGGCGCCATCGTCAACGACGGCGCCCTGCCCAACGCGGCGGACTACCTGACCCGTTTCCCCTACCTGAACACCCCACTGCCCGGCGCCGATAACGTTGCCGCAGCAGAGTAAAGGAGGACATCATGCGATATCTACTGGCTACCATCATCAGCCTGAGTGCATTGGTGCTGAGCGGGTGCTTTGGCAGTGACAATGACCGTCCCCGCCAGCAGGCGCCGGTGGCGATCAACTACACCGCCTTTGTGAAAGCTCAGCTAGCCACTAGCGGGGATACCCGGGATCCGGTTCCCATCAATGATACCCGCTTCATTTTTCGTGATCTGAATAACCCGAACGCCTATGACGATGTATTGGCAGCGGAGAAATGAAACCAGCCTCCACTACCGCGATGCGGTAGTGGAGGCTTTTCACCCGCACGTTTCAGAGAGCTTCTCCGGGACTGACAAAGGCGCCAAAATATGGCGTCTTTTGTCGGTTCCGGTGACTCTCTTTTTGTTTTGCATGGCGGCCCCCGCAAGCGCCGCCCCCTACACACCTGGCGGGGACCATGTGGTTCTCGCCCGCCTTCCCCAGGTTCCGGCAACGCTGCAGGCGCCTTCTCCACCCAGCGACCTGTCAGCAGCGCTGGCACTGGCCCGCTCACAGATTGACTATGCCAGTGCCCAAGGCGATCCCCGCTTTCTCGGTTACGCCGAGGCCACGCTGGCTCCATTCAGTCAGGACATGTCGTCACCGGCAGCCAACCTGCTGATGGCCCGTATCGAACAGCAACGTCATCAATTTGCCCGCGCCCGTCATCGCCTGACACGACTGCTGGAGCAGTCACCCAACCAGGGACAAGCGTGGCTGATGCTGGCCAATATTGACCGGGTACAAGGCCTGTCTCTTATTACACATCTGACGCTGCCGACGAATAGAGAGG
>OJFR01000208.1_pt1 | contig 20294 bp, 16 predicted proteins | sample 1594121 | NCBI WGS metagenome assembly OJFR01 (sample SAMN05416812, study PRJEB24817) | seawater metagenome | isolation source: Sea water | place: Canada:Atlantic | collected 2013-07 | reverse complement strand
CTCTCTATTCGTCGGCAGCGTCAGATGTGTATAAGAGACAGGATATAAATATTTAAAAACAAAAAAGGTTAATCATTTTTATGATTAACCTTTTTTCGGGAGACTTTTTTCTCGCCTATAATTTTCTTTTTCTTCAATCGTTTTTCATTCAACGATCTTGGTTTTTTAGTTTTTTTACGAGGTTTTTCGACGATCAATGCTTTTTCTAGTTTTTCAAAAAACTTTTCCTTCGCATCTTCTTTATTTCGAACCTGAGATCTTGAACTTTGACAAGCAATTTGTAAAAGTCCACTTTGAGAAATAATGGCTGCTAAGTTTTTTATTACCAAAGCCTTTTCGTCCTCCGTTAATATTTCAGAATTCAAAACATCAAAAAGTAACTCCACTCGCGTTGAAACCTTATTGACATGTTGCCCTCCTTTGCCTGAGCTTCGAGACATCCTAAAACTAAATTCCTTTTCCAATTCTGCTTGCCTTTCGGCAAAATTCTGCTCTTTCATGTTTTCTCTTTTTTCTAAAAACAATAAAACAGTTAATTGGATTATTTAGTTCCAGAGTTTTTCAATCAAAATTAAAATGGCAATCAAAATCAAAAAATCCCAAGGTGGTTTTACCTTTATTTCTAAATTTTGATTGCCATTCTTATCTTGATTCCTAGGTTTTACATATGCTTCGCTAAATCAATTTTCAATTGTTCAGGCGTTTTATACCCAACAATTTTATCAATGATTTTCATGTTCTCATCCAAAACTACTAAAGTTGGATAACCTCTAACTGAGAAAAAACCAGACAATTGATGAGGAGCATTACGACCTCTTTTATTTGGTTGAAATTTAGGATTTGCATAATCCTTTCCCCTAAATTTAATTGGGTCGGGACCTTCTGCATTGAATTTTACGGCATGAAAATTCTTGCCAATTTGATCGATGATTTCTTGATTAGTGAAAGTATTTCTATCCATCATTTTGCAAGGTCCGCACCATGGAGTATAAACATCTACGATAGTTTTTCTAGGTTTTTTAGCAACCAAAGATTCGATATTACCCATCTTTGCCCAAGGAATTTCAGAATAGTTTTCAGGTTCTTTAACTTCCGTATTTGCAGCTTCTTTTGAAGAAGAAGAGGAACATGCAACTAGGCTAAAAGTTAAAAATATAAAAAGTAAGTTTTTCATGAATAAGGATTTTAAAATTTATTTGTTTTTATTTTAATGAATTGACTATCAGGTTATTATGATTTTGTTTAGTTGAATTCTTGACTGAAAAGTATTCGCTCATTTTCCACATTCTTATCTTTGAAAAAGAGCAATTCATAATACTCACCGCTCGCCCAAGTTTTCACCATACTTTCATAAAAAGGACTCCCTGGATTTCCTGATTGTCCTGCAGGATAGACTCCATATGCTTTTGGTTCGTCGCCTACTTCAACGATCATTCTCCACGAAGGTCCGTGAACTCTACTACCTCTGATCCCAAAAGCATTAAGCACATTTCCATGCCCTCCAGCTGAAACAAAATCTGATTGAAAACCTTTCAAGCTATTAATCATGTGAGGGATTTTAATATCCCGATGATCTTCCCACGTTGCAAAATTGCCATCTTTTTTCCACTCTTGCGAATTTTTAACAACTTCTTTAAAAGTCATCAATGCGATGTCTTTTGCGGTTTCTTTTTCAGTAGTTTCTTTTAGGTCAAAAAAGATATTGTCGGGAGCTTTTTCCAAAAGTTCGATCGTTCTCCAATGTTCTGGAAAAAGCATTGGAAATTCCTTTTTTCGCAGAGCATAAAACTCATCCCAAGTTTTTTTATAAAAATTATTATACCAATTATCAAAAATCACGGGAGCAATTTTGTCTTTATCAAAATTATAGTCCCATTTTTTTAAAATATCAAAGAGTTCTTTTTCTTCCGTGTTCAGATTCGTACTTTCTAAAAACTGTAATAAAATAGGCAAAGATTCAGCCGCTTTAATACTAAAATTATTGCCCTGCAAATCTTTCATATCTTGAATCGTAATATTTGACATTGCGGCTAAAGTTCGATTTAAAACACGTCCTCGAAAATCTTCAAAACCACCATTATAATAATAAGGATAAGTTGTGTCAGCAGAAAATTGGTTAGCTGAACCAACAAAACCTTGAGTAGGATTTTTGACAAAAGGAGTTTGTTCAAAAGGAATATAGCCTTTCCAACCACTCGACGAAAGACTTCCATCTCTAACAAATCGACCTTGTTCTTTTTCTTTGAGGGGTAATTTTCCTTGAACTTTTAAACCGATAGTTCCGTCATTAATGGCGAATGCTACATTCTGAGCTGGATTATCAAATCGTCTAATCCCTTCATAAAATTCTTCAAAATTTTTAGCTGAATTAACTCCTAAAAATGTCTTGAGTTCATTTCCTTTACTTTCATGAGCTAACCAATGAAGTGCTAAATCTTGGCGAGGGTGGTCTTTATTTTCATAACTCACCGGTCCCCAATGAGTATATTTAACTGTATCCAAAATATCAGCTTGCCCATTCACTTTTATGGTTTCAATTACGAATTGAGTAGGTTTCTCCTCTCCATCAAAAATGTAGGCTTGTTTGCTTTCATCAGCCCATTTTATTTTATATAAATCTGAAACATCGTGTCCAACATTAGTAAAACCCCATGCTATATTTTCATTAAACCCAATTGTGACACCAGGAACTCCAGGAAGGGAAACCCCATAAACATTGACCTCTGGAGTATGAATTTGAATTTCAAACCAAATAGCTGGTAAAGTTAAACTCAAATGAGGATCATTGCATAGAATCGGATTTCCAGAAGCAGTTTTACTACCTGCCACAACCCAATTATTACTTCCATTGGATTCATGAGGTTTTTCATATGGTTCATGAAAAATAGCTCCAAGACTAGGTGCTTTTATCATATCTGGAGCATCAGAATCATTATTTCCTCCTTTTAGAGGAGTGAAATCCCATTCAACATCCGTTGGGATAATCGGCGATTCTTTGTCACTTCTTTCTGGAAATAAAAAATCAAATTGCTCTCGTCCAAAAGTGGCTAAAGCATTTGTCGCTTCTAAATCCATTTCTCGAGAGGAAAGCGATTCTGCCATAGCTTTCATGAAAATGGCACTTTTTAAAGTCGTCCATTCCTCTGGTTTATAATTTAGAAACTTGAATTCAACAGGATAGTCTTTTGGCGAAAGTGAATTGATGTAGGCATTTGCACCTTTTACATAAGCTTCGACTAAGGCGAACTCTTCAGGGGTTTCTTTCCAAGATCTTATTGTGTTTTGAGCTGCATAGACTAATCCCTTTCGACGTTTTCCTTTGTCATAATTAATGGTTTGTTCACCTAGAACTTCGGAAAGTCGACCGCTCGTTGCTCGAGTGGTAAAATCCATTTGCCATAATCTATGCTTTGATTCGATATAACCCTGAACAGTCATTGCATCCTTTAAGTTTTTCGCAAAAATATGAGGGACTAATTTATCATCATAAATAACTTTTACTGGAGCATTTAAATCTAATCCATCTAAGGATTTTACTTTTGGAAAAGCATTAACTTTTTCTGCGTTTTGCCAAAAACCTGTAAATGGATTTAATAATTTGCCCAAAGGTGGGATTGGATTGGATTCAAGAGCAATTGGATTATTGAGTAGATAAATTAGGGAAATGGTTGCTAATAAAACAATGATAAATTTTAATTTGTCCATCTTTATGTTTCTTAATTGTTATTTTGGAGTGCAAAATATCATTTATAATTAGGACTAGCCAATTTTCTTTTGAGTAGATTTTATAAAGTTAGTTTTTTACGAATCTTTTTATTTTCACCTATTAATACTATAAAACATCTTTGCAAAATGGAATTTAAGCGAAGATTCGCAAGTCACATTAGATAAAAATAATCCATATTTTTCTTTATATGAAGACATGGTTGATAAGTGACGAAAATATAAGATATAATCGAAAAAAACGATTCCCACTTTTTTGCAGTAAACCTATATTTTGCAAGTAATTTTTTGAGAAATTGACCTTTTTTAATGTCACAAAAAATAAGCAAAATAGTTGTTGAACCAGTAAATTCATCCTATTTTTGTGGAATCGAAAATATTTAAAAGTAGTTTTTGTGTTTATTTGTTTGGGTTAGAGACCCTTGCTTTCAAAGCAAGGGTTTTCTTTTGGTTTTTTGAAAAGTAAAAACCCCAATCATTTTTTACAAAATAAAAAAACCTACTCTGTGACTCAGAGTAGGTTTTTTTATTTTAAGATTGATAAGACAACCTTAGAAATTCATATTGAATTAATTATTGGCTTTTCCCATTTGGATTAGTCAAAATAGTTGGAGCCGCAGAAGGAACTGCTTCTGGTTGTGCAGCCTTTTTATTTACCATTCCTACTACTTTAAGTACTCTTTTTATATCTGCACCTTCGTTAGTGTAGAGAGTTACAGTCTTGTTTATTTTTCCTAAACGATTAGTTGCGTATCGAATTTTGATTTCTGAAGTTTCTCCAGGAAGGATAGGCGCTTTTTCGTATGTAGGAACTGTACATCCACAACTACCTTTAGCATTCTTGATAATCAAAGGCTCATTTCCTGTATTGGTAAACGAAATAGTTCTAAATGGATCAGAATCTTGCTCAATGGTACCAAAGTCAACGGTAGTTGATGATAATTCCATTGCAGGTCCGTCAGTAGTAGTTGCTCCATTACCTGGAGTAGTTTGAACTTGAGCAAAAGTAAAAGTTGCCGCAAAAGACAATAGTGTGAATAAAGAGAATAATTTTTTCATTGTATTTTTTATTTTATTTAATTGATGTCCTGAAATTATTTAACGTAACAAAAATAAAGATATATTTTCCAAAAAGAAAGTTTCTTTGTTTTTTATATGGTTAATGACATGTTAATGATTTTAATTATGAATTAAGTATGCTATATAGACGTATAAAATATGAAGTAAGTAACAATAAGAATGCAAACTTTATGCCCACGGATTTCAGGGCTAAAATTGCCGATTTCACCTTGATATTTTGTATTTTTGATCACGATTTTCAAATCTGATCCACTACTTCGCTTTTTATTTCTTGCCTAATGGTAAAAGGCGAAGTATATACTTCCCAAGAGTTAATCATCGCAATTAAATTAGGCTGTATTTTATCTCATACGTTGTTATGAAAATATGCGTTGGGAAATTTCGTTAAAAATAAAATCGTTTAACTTCATGATCGACAATCCTATATTAAAATCAATTACGAGTAAAGGGAAAAAGAATAATACACTTCGTTCGGAAGCCCTTGAAGATTTTTGGACCTGCCTTGTAAGCCGAGAAACATCATTGACGGCTCGGAAAGAAGTTTTAACTGGAAAAGCTAAATTTGGAATTACAGGTGATGGAAAAGAGGTACCTCAAGTCGCTTTAGCTCGTGCTTTTAAAAAAGGCGATTGGAGATCGGGATATTATCGAGATCAGACATTCATGTTTTCCTTGGGATTGAGTACAGTTGAGGAATTTTTTGCGCAATTATATGCAGATCCTGATAATGATCCATTTTCAGGAGGTAGGCAAATGAATAGTCATTATGCTACAAACCTTTTTGATGAAAATGGAGATTGGTTGGATCATAAAGATTTATATAATGTTTCTTCAGATATTTCATCGACAGCTGGTCAAATGGCTCGTGCTTTAGGTTTAGCATTAGCATCGAAAAAATATCGAGAGTCAAAAGTTTTAAAAGATACTGATTTTTCAAATAAAGGGAATGAGATAAGTTGGGTGACGATTGGAGATGCAAGTACTTCAGAAGGAATTTTTTGGGAAACAATCAATGCAGCTGGAGTGCAAAATGTGCCTTTAGCGGTATGTGTTTGGGATGATGGATATGGTATTTCGGTTCCCAAAAAATATCAAACAACCAAAGGTGATATTTCAACTCTTTTGGAAGGATTTCGAGTAGATGAAAATGGGGTTGGGTATAATATGTATAATGTGAAAGGATGGGATTATGTTGGTCTAAGAGGGATGTTCAAAGAGGGAGCAGAGGCCATGCGAAGGACTCATAACCCAACACTTTTTCATGTAGATGAATTGACTCAGCCACAAGGGCATTCTACATCAGGTTCGCACGAAAGGTATAAGTCCAAAGATAGATTAAATTGGGAGCAGGAAAATGATTGTATCAAGAGAATGGAAGAGTGGATGATTGAGCAAAAATTCATATCTCAAGAAGATGTTGAAACACTTCGTGAAAATGCAAGAGAATATGTAAAAGAAGCAAAAAATAATGCTTGGAAAATGTTTATAGATCCTATCAAAAAAGAGATCCAAACACTTTCGGAAATGTATACTCAGTTGCAAAATGAAGTTGATAACCCAGAGGAAGTTCATGCTATTCATAAAAAAATGAATAACCTCTTCAGCCCAATGATTTCGGAGATTCTAGCTAATGCTCGTAAGATATTGTTTGTAACGATTGGAGCTGAAAGTAAAGCCCGAGAGAGCATTGTTTTATGGATTGAACGAATTGAACAATTAGGTAACAAACGATATCATACCCATCTTTATAGCGAATCTCCAAAGTCAGCATTGAGAGTACCTGTAGTTCCAGCTGTATTTACTGAGAAATCACCCAAGTTAAATGGCTTTGAGGTTTTGAATAAATGTTTTGATAAAGCATTAAAACGTTTGCCAGAAATGTTCGCCTTTGGAGAAGATGTTGGACATATTGGAGATGTGAATCAAGGGTTTGCAGGACTGCAAGAAAAGTATGGAATTGAACGAATCTTTGATGCAGGAATTAGAGAGTGGAGTATTATGGGGCAAGCGATAGGAATGTCGATGAGAGGGATGCGACCGATTGCTGAAATTCAATATTTGGATTACTTAATTTATGGTTTGGAACCATTGACAGATGACTTAGCAACAATGCGTTGGAGAAGTAATAATTTACAGCAAGCTCCTGCAATTATTCGTACAAGAGGACATAGGTTGGAAGGTGTTTGGCATGCAGGCTCACCTATGGGGATGATTATCAATTCATTGCGGGGGATGTATGTTTTGACACCTCGGAATATGACACAAGCAGCAGGTTTTTACAATACATTATTACAATCAGATGATCCAGCGATCGTGATTGAATGTTTGAATGGATATAGATTAAAAGAAACTTTGCCAGATAATATTGGAAAGTTTACCGTTCCATTGGGCGTTCCAGAAACGTTGCAGGAAGGTACAGATGTAACTATAGTAACTTATGGTTCATGTGTTAGAATTGCTCAGACTGGCATAGCTTTGTTAGAAAAACATAATATCTCAGTTGAATTGATTGATGTGCAATCATTATTACCTTTCGATTTAGAACATCAAATTGTAGAATCTGTTAAAAAGACGAATAGAGTAGTTTTCTTAGATGAAGATTTCCCTGGTGGTGCAACGGCATACATGATGCAAGAAGTTTTGGAGAAACAAGGAGGGTATGAATTTTTGGATGCTCAACCACTAACCATAACAGCTAGACCCAATCGGTCGCCTTATGGTTCAGATGGAGATTATTTTTCAAAACCCAACGCTGAAGACATTTTTGAAGTTATATATAATATGATGCGAGAGGGAGAGCCGAGTAAATTTTCAAAAATTAGATAAAATTTAAAAAAGTTGAATGATGGATTCTTCTATCATTCAACTTTTTAAAAATAGAAAAGCTAAGCTAAAATTGAATACAATCTGACAAAAGCTCCATATATTATTTTTTCCATCAAAACATATATTATTTTTTAGTCTTTTGTATCTCTAAAAAAAAATTATATTTGCCGTTGTATCAATTACAAAATAATAAAGTCACCATTAACTCTACAGCCTTGTCGGATAGCATTGTCATAATACCTACCTACAATGAGAAAGAAAATGTAGCCAAAATAATTGAGGCAGTATTTTCACTCAACAAATCTTTTCACATTCTGATCGTGGACGATGGTTCACCCGATGGAACTGCTGCTATCGTCAAAGAACTTCAAAATAAATATCCAGCATCCCTTTTTATGGAGGAACGAACTGGGAAATTGGGATTAGGTACCGCTTACATTCATGGTTTTAAATGGAGTTTGGAAAGAGATTATGATTTTATTTTTGAAATGGATGCAGATTTCTCTCATAATCCAAAAGATCTCATTCGATTGTATGATGCTGCTCAAAATTGTGGCGGAATGTCTGTTGGTTCTCGATATGTAACTGGTGGTAAATTAGAGAATTGGCCAATGGACAGAATTTTGTTATCATATGGAGCATCTTGGTATGTTCGCATGATTACTTGGATGCCTGTCAAAGATCCAACTGCTGGATTTGTTTGTTATTCTCGCAAAGTTTTAGAAAAAATAGATTTTGATAAAATCAGGTTCATTGGTTACGCCTTTCAAATTGAAATGAAATTTGCTACCCGATCTCTCGGATTCAAAATAGCAGAAGTGCCGATTACTTTTACTGATAGAGTAGAAGGAGACTCCAAAATGCATGGGGGAATTATTAAAGAAGCTATCCTTGGGGTATTGAATATGAAATGGAAAAGCTTTTTTAATACATATGGCAAGGAAAAGTCATAACATAAGCAATAGTAGTATAGCTTGAATTTTGTTTTTTTGATATGGATCATTCTTTTTTACTGATAAACAAGTAGAAAAGATCTTCCACTAAAAAGTAAAGTTATGCGAAAAACTAATCTACATCACGTCTTTAATATTTTAATATTAACCTATCTTTTTATTCCTTTATCCTCCTTGTATTCCCAAACGAGATTAGCCGGAGTTGTAAAAATGCTATAATCGAATCTTGAATTGACTGATTCAATGACAATAAAGTCACTTGATGAACTATCTGGTTTTGAACTTCAATCTGTATTCATTGGTGAAGGTCAAATGATTTATGGAACAACTTAATCAGGAGGATCTTCTGGATTTAGTACTTTGTTTAAAGTGGAAAAAGATGGTTCCGATTTTACAATTTTAAAAGGAACATCATCAATTATTAGAATGGGGATATGAGGAAACTGCAGAAACTGTTTCTATTTTGATGGAGGTTACAGAATTATCTATTTATCCAAATCCTTCTTCCGATCAATTGTTTATTGAACATCCGAATTCAGAAAGTGAAACAGTTGTGATTTTTGTTTTTGATGAACTTGGAAAACAAGTGTTAATGCAAACGAATAATTTAAGAATAGTAGAGTTGCCCATTTCTACTTTTCCTACTGGTATTTATTTTATAAAAGTGATTTATCCTTCCAACGATAGTCTTATTTTTTTTGGAAAATTCATAAAAAATTAAACCTCCATTAGAATTTTTCCCCAAAAGAGTTTAATAGTCAATTCTTTTGGGGAGAACTCATCCACAATTTCCCACTTTTTACTAAAATTAGGTCAAGAGTACCCACTATATTTTTTTCAATACATAATTCATTGAGGGTCAGTCTTATTTTGATAAGTTTTTTATCAAAAAAGAACGCTATTTCTTCCCAAATCTCATTTTTCTCTAAAAAGAGTATTTCTTCACCACTTCCTCCCACACTTATTTCAACTTTTTAAATCAAAAAAAACAACAATGTATCCACTATTTAATTACAAAAGAATCAATTTAATGATGATTTGACAATCATTTGTTTATAAAATATAAAAGTCAAGAAATGTGGATAACTTTTTGCAAAAATAAAGTGGCAGAAAGTGGTAATTTGTGGGCATTATTTATACTTTTGAATTAAGTTCTTACAAAAAGAACCCTTTTTTCACATAAATTAAGTAGAGTAAAAAACAAAAATGCCTCAATTATTAGGAGAATATGACTGTAAACTCGATGCAAAGGGTAGGGTAAGGATGCCTTCTCCACTCTTGAAGCAATTGGGTGAACATGAAGATGGTGAGGCTTATGTTTTTGTAGTGAATAGAGGAATTGAAGATTGTTTGACTTTATATCCTAAAGGGATTTGGGATGAAGTAAGTGAAGAAGTGAATCAGTTGAATACTTATGTGAAAAAGAATAGAGCATTCGTTCGATACTTTTTTAGAGGAGCAACTGAATTGAATACAGATAGTTCTGATCGAATTAATTTGCCTAAGAAATTATTGGATTATGCAGGAATCGACAAAGAATTAGTCCTTTTTGCACATACTAATAAGATTGAAATTTGGGCAAAAGATAAATATGATGGGGTTCTAGAAGAAGAACCTGAAGATTTCTCCGACCTAGCAGAAGAGGTGATGGGTAAGGTTAATAAAGGGACTTCGTCTGGAGAGGCGTAGTTTTTCACGAAACCAACAACCAACTTTAAACTTTATGACCTACCATGACCCAGTTCTGAAGGATGAAAGCATAAATGCTTTGATGATAACGCCAGGTAGCATTCATGTGGATGCTACCTTCGGCGGAGGAGGACACACTAGAGCAATACTTGAAAGACTGGATAAAGACAGTCGGCTTTTCGGCTTTGACCAAGATGAAGATGTGCTGCCGAACTTACCAAACGATGATCGATTTACCTTCGTTCATCACAATTTCAAGTACTTAAAAAGATTTTTAAAACTGCATGGCGTAACTGAGGTGGATGGGATTTTAGCGGATTTAGGTGTTTCGTCGCATCAATTAAATGAAGCCGATCGTGGTTTTTCATATCGATTTGATGCCGAACTCGACATGCGGATGAATCAGCAAGATGCACTTTCAGCTAAAGAATTAGTAAATTCTTATTCTGCGGGTGAATTGCAAAGAGTTTTTAGTGATTACGGCGAAGTCCGAAACTCTAAAACACTTGCTGAAGCTATAGTTAAGGAAAGACAATTGAAACCCATTCTTACAACCAGCGATTTTTTAAGAGTAGCAGACCCATATATCAGAGGTCAAAGATTACGTTATTTATCGCAGGTTTTCCAAGCAATTCGAATTGAGGTGAACGATGAGATGGGCGTTTTAAAAACATTCCTTCAAGAGTCGTTGGAAGTTTTGAAACCTGGAGGACGCTTGGTAGTCATTACCTATCACTCGATTGAAGACAGATTTGTGAAAAAGTTTTTAAAAGCGGGCAACTTCGATGGAGAACCTGAAAAAGACTTTTATGGCAATATTTATCGCCCTTTCAAAGTCATTACAAAAAAACCATTACTTCCCTCAAAGGAGGAAATTAAAATAAATCCAAGAGCAAGAAGTGCGAGCTTAAGAGTAGCGGAGAAAGCAGTAGATAAAAGACGTTCTTAGGGAAAAATTGTGATCAATTTTAGCTTGACTTAAAACACAGGATTTTTCTAAGGATTATAAAAGATAACATGGCAAAGAATAAACCTAAAGGAATTAAAGATTATTTGACGCTAGATTTTAGTGCGGAGACGGTTTTGAAAAATTTGCCTTTTATTTTGTTTCTAGGATTTATTGGGATGATGTATATAATGAATGCCCACTATTCCGAAAAGAAATTATGGCAGATTCAAAAATACGAAGATGAAATTGAGGAATTGAAATGGGAGTATGATGCAATCAAAGCAAATCTGATGTATCAAACTAAACAATCTGAAGTAGCAAAGGCAGTAGAAAGTATAGGACTTAAAAATTCAACTTCTACTCCAAAAAGAATAATCGTGAAAAAGGGAATTGAGATAAAAAGTACTGAGAATTAATCGGAAAAAAATCTCTCAATCCTCAATACCAAGAATCACAATACTCAAAAAGAGAAATGAGTCAGAATAAAAATGAAGTTTTATACCGCGTGTACATTGTGTTAGGATTGTTAGTGGTTTTCGCGGGATTCATATTTTATAATGCTGTAAAAATAAATGTGCTGGAAGGTGAGAAATGGAGGAAAGAAGGTGAGAAAGATCATATTCGAAACCACGTAGTAAAAGCCAGCAGAGGAAATATAATGACAGAAGATGGTGCTTTATTGGCCTCTTCGCTTCCGTTCTTTGACATATTTTTTGATTTGACTAGACCGTCAAAAGAGTTGTGGACTAACTCTAATCTTGATTCTTTAGTGATAGGATTGATGCCTTTTGTAGGTGATGATTTTATGATGACGGATTATGCATTTAGAGATTCATTGATCAGAGCAAGAAATGCTAATAGACAATATATGTTGATCAAACGTGGTGTTTCTTATTCAGACTATGAAAAAATAAAGCAACTACCAATATTTAGAAAAGGCCAAATGACTGGTGGTTTTATTGCTGAAGAAAAATTTAAAAGAGAAAGACCATACGGAATGTTAGCTCGGAGAACTTTAGGGTACGTTCAAGTTGACAAAGATCGAAAAGTTGGACTCGAAGGATTTTTTGATAAAGAGCTTGGAGGTTCTGATGGAAAAAAATTAAAGGTTTACGAAGCAGCTTCTAAAATCTTAGTTCCAGTTGAGGACTTAAATTCAATCAAGCCAAAGAGTGGTGATGATATAGTTACAACCTTAGATGTTAATATTCAAGATGTGGTGCAAAAAGCATTGCTTCGAGGAATGGAACACCATGATGCTCAAACAGGAACTGTTATAGTCATGGAAGTAAAAACTGGAAAAATTAAAGCCATTTCTAATGTTGGAAAAACTTCAGCAGGATGGTACGAAGATTATAACTATGCCATTGGAACAAAAGTAGAACCTGGTTCAACTTTCAAATTGGCTTCAATGATGGCACTTTTGGAAGATGGATACATTGACTTAGATGATTCTATAGATCTCGAACAAGGACTTCATACATTTTATGAAGAAGAAATGAGAGATGCTTCTTTTCATCAGTTGGATTCTACCACGATTCGAAAAGCGTTTGAAATTTCATCAAATGTTGGAATGGCAAAACTAGTTCAAAAATACTATGGTGATACAGATGATGCTCCAAAGTTTATTCAACATCTAAGAAATTTTAGATTAGATCAACTAGTTGGAATTGAAATTAACGGAGAAGATAAACCATATGTAAAAGAAGCTTACAACTCTGATGATAACTGGAGTGGAATTTCTTTACCCTGGATGTCGATCGGTTATGAAGTTGAATTAACGCCTTTGCAATTATTGACATTTTACAATGCTGTTGCAAATGATGGAAGAATGATGAAGCCTTATTTAGTGACTCAAATTCAACATTTTGGCGAAGCAATAAAGACTTTCAAACCAACAGTAATTAAAAAAGAAATCGCAAAACCTAAAACGATTCAAAAACTAAAAGAACTTTTAGAAGGAGTTGTCGAAACAGGAACAGCAAAGAAATTAAAATCAGATCGCTACAAGTTCGCAGGTAAAACAGGAACGGCTCAAATTAATTATTACAAATTTGACCAAAGAGATAATATCAAATACCGCGCTTCATTCGCAGGATATTTTCCAGCTGAAGATCCAGTTTATTCTTGCATCGTAGTAATCACAGAACCTCGACAAAATGGACGATATGGTTCAGAAGTCGCAGGGCCAATTTTCAGGCAAATAGCGGATAAATGTTTTATCCAACAAAAAGATTTATACCCAAGAGAAAATACAGCGCTAGAAAAACTAACAAAAAAACAATTGCCACAATTAGATGTGGGATATAGAAAAGATGTAGATAAGATTTTGAAACAATTGGATTTAAAGCATACCGATAGTGGTGTGAAAAATTGGGCAGTTTTAACTGCTAAGACAGATACACTTCATATTGCACCTCGATATATTAGTCGAGATTTAGTGCCAAATGTAGTAGGGATGGGATTAAGAGATGCACTTTATGTTTTAGAAAATCTAGGACTCAAAGTAACATTTGAAGGTTCTGGAAAAGTTGTCCAACAGTCACTCAAAGGAGGGACAAAAATCAAAGGACAAAGAATAAATTTGAAATTAAGATAAGTTATTTAGTGATGAACTATGAGTGATGAGTGAAAACCATCATGGGAAATTTATCTCTAATCACTACTAACTCATCACTAAAATAAATTTTTTTCGATTGGCGGAATTGCTTTTAGAAGGCTAAACTAAATTATAGCAATTTTTTTAACTCCAATCTTAAACATACTTTTTTTACACAACAAACAGTACGAGAAACTTCTCGCACTTTTGAGACACTACACAAAGTTTTTTTTGAAAAGAAGAAACTACACAAAGTTTGGAGTTTTAAACTTTTGTCAGGAAAAAGGAGAAATCAAAAAGCTATTGGAGGCGATTGATTTTACTTTTTTTCTGACTCCAAACAAAACTAAAAACGTTCTTGAAAAAAATCTTTTTTAAAGAATAAATAAATAAGAGGAATTGCAAGAACTAAATAAAGTATTACAAAATGTATCAGTTAAAGAACTGATCGGAGAACAAAAGTTGAAGGCTAAAAACATAACTTTTGATTCTCGAAATATTAATGATGAAAGCATTTTTGTAGCCGTGTCAGGAACGCAAGTTGATGGACATGATTTTATTGAAAAAGCAATTCAAAACCATGCGATGGCAATCGTTTGTGAGGTTCTGCCTCAAGAGTTACACAAAGGTGTGACTTACATTCAAGTCTCAGATTCAAGTGAAGCCCTAGGAATTATGGCTTCCAATTTCTACGGAAATCCATCTGAGCAATTGAAATTAATCGGTATCACAGGTACCAACGGAAAGACAACAACTGTCACCCTTTTGCATGATTTATTTTCAAATATGGGTTACAAAGTTGGTTTACTTTCCACGGTCGAAAACAAAATTGGAAACAAAGTGATTCCTTCCACGCACACCACACCAGATGCGGTTGCAATGAATGAATTAATTTCTGATATGGTCGATGCAGGTTGTGATTACGCATTTATGGAAGTGAGTTCACATGCGATTCATCAACGAAGAATTGCAGGATTGACTTTCGCAGGTGGTGTTTTTACCAACATCACTCACGATCATTTGGACTATCATAAAACATTCAAAGAATATTTGAATGCAAAGAAAAAGTTCTTCGATGATTTGCCAAAAAATGCTTTCGCTTTGACCAACATAGATGATAAAAATGGAATGGTGATGGTGCAAAATACCAAAGCAAACATCCAAAAATATAGTCTGCGAAAGAAAGCAGATTTTAAAGTGAAAATAGTGGACAACAGTCTTTCGGGACTCCACCTTGAAATAAATGATAACGAATTTTTCGGACGATTAATCGGCGAATTCAATGCTTATAATTTACTCTCAGCATATGGAGTAGGAGTATTGTTAGAAAAAGACAGTTTGGAAACGCTCACGATTTTGAGCGAACTCAAATCTGCAGAAGGAAGATTCGATTATATCAAAAATGAAAAAACGGGCACAATTGGAATCGTTGATTACGCACATACGCCCGATGCTTTGGAAAAAGTCCTAAGCACAATTGACAAATTAAAAACAGGTAATGAACAAATCATAACTGTTGTTGGATGTGGAGGAGATCGCGATAAAGCGAAACGTCCTGTGATGGCAAAAACGGCATGTACTTACAGCGATCATGTCATCATCACCTCAGACAATCCTCGAACGGAAGACCCTGACGAAATCATCGAAGACATGATGAAAGGAGTTCCGATTGATGCACAGCAAAAAGTTTTGAGCATTACCAATCGCTTGCAAGCAATTAAAATTGCAAGTCGAATTGCAAATAATGGAGACATCATTTTGGTAGCTGGCAAAGGCCATGAAAAATATCAAGACATCAATGGAGTCAAACATGCTTTCGATGACAAACAAGTTTTGAAGGAATGTTTGGAAGTAAATTAAAAGATTATCATTCTCAGATTCACTTTGGTTGGTAGTTGCGGCGGTAAATTATTTTACTGCTGCAACTATTAATTTTTTTCAAAAAACAACAAAATGAATTACGAGTAGAAAATATATTTTGACATAATATCGGTTTCAAAAAGTCAAAAAAATAGCAGACCAAAACCTAAATTTCTTTTTGAAGAAAGAGAAAAACAAAAAACGTCCAAATTTATTTAGGACAATTAAAACGAACGAAGCCAACAATTTTTTTGACCAATGCTTTATCACTTATTTGAGTACATCGGAGAAAACTGCCCAGATATACCTGGAGCAAACCTGTTCACATATCTCTCCTTTAGAGCAGGTGTGGCCATGATTATTTCTCTGACAATATCATTATTGTTTGGAGGACGCATAATCAAATTCTTAAAAGCATTACAAATTGGTGAAACCGTTCGGGACTTAGGTCTAGCAGGACAAAAGGAAAAAGAAGGTACTCCCACGATGGGCGGTGTCATAATTATCATGGCGATTCTGATTCCTTTTTTGTTGATGTCTGACTTACTGAACATGTATTCCTTGGTGATGATTCTCGTCACGACTTGGATGGGGATTATTGGGTTTACAGATGATTATATCAAAGTTTTTAAAAAAAATAAAGACGGACTCGCAGGGAAATTTAAAATATTAGGACAAGTGGTGTTGGGATTGATCGTAGGAATTGTAATGTTCAATAGTGATGATATCAGAGTAAGAATGGATTACGAGGTTGCAGAAAATTGCGAATATGCAGAAACCATTCAACAACCTGAAAATGAAAATTCAGATAAAACAGATGTAAAGGCAACATTAACGAATATGCCTTTTTTTAAAGACTATGAGTTAGATTATTCCATTTTTTTAAAACCGTTTGTAGAAGATCCGGTAAAAAGGCAAAAATGGGCTTGGATAATTTTTATCCCAATGGTCATACTCATAGTAACCGCAGTTTCGAATGCTGCGAATTTGACAGACGGAATAGATGGATTAGCAACAGGAGTTTCCTCCATAATTGGGGCGACGTTAGGAATTTTAGCCTACGTTTCCAGTAATGCAATTACGGCTGATTATCTCCATATCATGCATCTGCCTGGAGCAGGAGAATTAGTAATTTTCTCAGCTTGTTTTCTAGGAGCATGTATTGGTTTCTTTTGGTATAACTCATTTCCTGCTCAGATTTTTATGGGCGATACAGGAAGTTTGACTATCGGAGGAATCATCGCAGCAGTTGCATTATTAATTCGAATGGAATGGTTGATTCCGATTCTTTGCGGAATATTTGTAGCGGAAAATCTATCAGTAATGATTCAAGTTTCCTACTTCAAATACACTCGAAAGAAATACGGAGAAGGCAGACGAATTTTTAAAATGTCTCCCTTACATCATCACTACCAAAAACTAGGAATGCATGAGTCAAAAATTGTTTCCCGATTTTTAATCATCGGAGTTTTACTAGCAGTTTTGACACTCATTTCTTTAAAACTTAGATAAATCAAGGCTGCGGCCTTTTTAAAAATTAATCTTTTTTCGTGAGAAATTGAGGATTATATATAGACGAAAAACCATAGAGATCGGGATACAAAACGGCTACTACTGTCCTCGGTCTTAATAAAAAAAAGTTTGAGTATTCTATCTCTATGCTGTTTTTCGGCAATTGTAAAAGCCTTCTTTAGACAGATTTTCAATTTTGACTAAAGTAAAAAAGAAAATTTGACTTAGAATCAAACATGATTTTTGAAATGAAGATTGTCATTCTTGGAGCTGGAGAAAGTGGAGTTGGAGCTGCATTATTAGCTCAAAAAAAAGGTTTCGAAGTTTTTGTTTCAGACCGTGGAGAAATCAAAGCGGAATTTAAATCAGAATTAGAAAAAGCAAAAATTCCATATGAGGAATTACAACATACGGAAAGTAAAATTTTCGACGCTTCAGAGATCATTAAAAGTCCAGGTATTCCTGACAAAGTTGTTTTAATTAAAGAATTAAAAAAACGAGGAATTCCAGTCATCTCTGAAATTGAATTTGCCGCAAGATTTACCAACGCTACCATCATCGGAATTACAGGTAGCAATGGAAAAACGACCACTACGAAACTTGTTTTTCACTTGCTTAAAACAGCAGGTTTAAATGTAGCCGTTGGTGGAAATATAGGGACGAGCTTTGCTCGACTTTTGGTAAAAGGAAATCATGATTATTATGTGTTGGAACTCAGTAGTTTTCAACTCGATGGAATTCAAAAATTTCGACCAGATATAAGTGTATTATTAAATATCACGCCCGATCATTTGGATCGATATGATTACAAGTTTGAAAATTATATCGATTCAAAATTTAAAATAACTGAAAATCAAAAAGATGAGGATCTTTTTATTTATAACGGTTTTGATGAAAATATCAAAACCTATTTGCAGGACAAACAACTGATAGTTAGAAGTTTACCAGTTAATGAAGTTTTTCATAGGAAAAATAAATTGACGGTAGCGGTCTCAGAATTTGATACTACAAAATGCAGCCTAAAGGGGCAGCATAACATGTTCAACACCACTTGTGCGATCCACACAGTTCAAGCAATTGGAGTTGACGAGAAATTTATTCAGCAGGGTTTAGATACTTTTATCAATGCTCCGCACCGCCTAGAATATGTTGCTACTATTGATGGAGTTGATTTCATTAACGATAGCAAAGCAACTAATGTAGATGCTGTTTTTTACGCGCTTTCAGCGATGGAAAAACCAGTTATTTGGGTGGTCGGAGGAGTAGACAAAGGCAACGATTACGGAGCTATCGAAAGTTTAGTTTTGGAAAAAGTAAAAGCCATTGTTTGCTTAGGAGTGGATAACACTCTAATCATTGAAGCCTTTAAAGGTAAGATTGAAATCATTGAAGAAACGCAAAGTTGTCGGGAGGTTATTAAAATTTCCCAACAATATGCACACGTGGGGGATGTAGTTTTACTTTCGCCAGCTTGTGCAAGTTTTGATTTGTTTAATAATTACATTGACAGAGGAGATCAATTTAGAACTGCTGTACTTGAAAAGAAGATTAAGGATTGAAGATTCAAGATGATGGATTTCGAAAATCCTAAATTCATAATCCTAAAACCATAATCAAAAAGAAAGAATGTCATTTGGAAATCAATTATATGCGAAGTTAAGAGGTGACCGAGTCATCTGGATGATCGTGGCAATTTTGTCCATCTATTCCATCTTAACTGTTTATAGTGCATCGACCACAGAGGCTTACAGATTGAGCGGAGGAAATACAGAAGCGGCGATGATTAAGCATACGACATTTATTTTGTTTGGGTTGTTTTTGACTTATGTATGTTACCTAACACCTTACATACAATATTCAAAATTAGCTCCTTACTTGATGTTTATTACGATTCCTTTGCTGGTTTACACCATGGCTTTTGGAGTCGAGCTTAACGAAGCGACTAGATGGATAAGAGTTCCATTTGTAGGTTTGACATTTCAGCCTTCCGATTTTGCAAAGATTGCGCTCATAGTTTATGTGGCCAGAGCAATCTCTTCAAAACAGGAATACATTGATGATTTCAATGATGCATTTATGCCGATCATAATACCAATATTAATGGTGGTAGGTTTAATTGCACCAGATGATTTGTCGACAGCAGCGGTGCTATTTTTTACTTGCCTTTTGATGATGTTCATGGGGCGTGTTAATTTGAAATATATTTTGCTTTTGATGTTTTTAGGTGTTGTTCTTTTTTCCTTCTTAGTAACCTTAGGGACTCTTGCTCCTGATACAGTTAGAATAGGAACATGGATTAAAAGATTAACCGATTTCTGGTATGATACCGGAGTTGAAAACATTCAAGTAAGTCAAGCCAAGATTGCTATTGCAAATGGAGAATGGTTTGGGCAAGGGCCTGGAAATAGTATTCAAAGGAATTTTATTCCAGCCTCGAATTCAGATTATATCTATGCTATTATTTTTGAAGAGTATGGATTGATCTTCGGAGGATTTGTAATTCTCTTTCTCTACGTTGCCTTGTTTTTTAGAGTAGTAACGATTGTAACGAGAAGTCCAAAAGCATTTGGAGCCATGCTCGCACTAGGTTTGGGATTAATGATTTCCCTACAAGCGATGATGAACATGGGGGTGAACGTAAATATTTTGCCAGTTACAGGGTTGGCACTTCCGATGGTTAGTAAAGGTGGAACATCGGTGATTTTTTCAGCCATTGCATTCGGAATGATTTTAAGTGTGAGTCGATACATTGAAAAAACAACATAACAATTTCATTTTTGTAAAAATGAAAAATAGACTATAAAAACAACAGGTAAATAGACCCTAAAAATTTTAAAATAATTTCGCATATGAGACCAACGATATTATATTTTGACAAAAAGGTAGAGTTCAAAGGGCAAGTGAGTGAGCAGCTTTTAGCAGACACTTGGATTGCAGTAAAAAATATTTCTAGAAAGGAATTGATGGAAAAATTAGATTTGCAGGTTTCTTTGAATTTGAATTGGGATGCTGGTTTATTATTAAAAAATGATGCAGCAAGAGCATTAGGTGGAAATCTGTCTCTTATACACATCTCCGAGCCCACGAGACCGAGGCTGATCTC
>OJFR01000203.1_pt1 | contig 20562 bp, 12 predicted proteins | sample 1594121 | NCBI WGS metagenome assembly OJFR01 (sample SAMN05416812, study PRJEB24817) | seawater metagenome | isolation source: Sea water | place: Canada:Atlantic | collected 2013-07 | reverse complement strand
CTCTATTCGTCGGCAGCGTCAGATGTGTATAAGAGACAGGAATTTATTTTATAATATCTATTGTAAATAGGAGGGAGAGTCCTTGTAAAGCTTGAACTCTAGCTCTTTTTTATCCAATAAATAGAGTTATGAGACTTAAAAAATATTAAGTATCTATATTCACAATATATTTTATGGAGGGGGTATTACACTTTAAAACAATATCTATGCTAAAAATATATATTATGAGAATTGAAAACTTATTAAAAAAAAATAGATGTTTTCTAAGGGGGTAAGGGATGGTATTTTGAAAAAAGTAGGATTTTTGAGCTCTGAAAAAAATGAATAAAGGGCTATTTTTATAGGTTAGAATTTTGGTTTTTTTTGATGATTTTTTTTAATGAATTAAAATAGAATAAAGAGCTTCTAATTTAAGTCATTAATTTTCAACTTCTGAAACTTCTCATTCTATTTCAAATTCGAGGAGATAGTATAAATTTCAATCCTATTCCATTGAAAATGTCTAGTCTAAAAATCAGATAAAACTGTTTTTCCTAATTTATGTTCAAAGTCAGTTTTATTTACTAGAATCTTACTCTTTCTCTCTTTGGGTATTCCTAAATTTTTTAGGCCACTAGTAACAAATGCTTCATTCATAACTTTAAAAGTAAAGTCAGGGTACTCATAAGTGTTTATTTGAATATGACGACGATATCTATTTTTTGATTTGTTTATGTTAGAAACATACCCCAAAAAGGATTTCCTGATATTTTCGAATTTGTATTGAATGATGTGACATCGTTTTCTCAACCCAGACAGAGGCGGCACAAACCCTTGAAATCATTAAGTGTCCGAGCTTAGAAACATACCCCCAAGCATGCTTTTTTTTTGACGTGTATATATTGTCGCGAAGAACCGATAAATATGATTATGTTAAGCAGTCAAGGAATCATGGAATTTCTTAATTAAAAAATTCCAGTTGTATCTCAATCTTCCTAGCACTAAAAATATAAAGCCGCAAGCAGGAAACTGCTTGCGGCTTTATATTTTTAGTACTTGACCAACAAAGGCTAAAGCCTTCTTCGCCTTGAAAAGGTAAAAGTTACTCAAACTTTCTGTTTGGCTTATGCGGCGGATTTCGTAGCTATAATTGCCATAAGTACTGGGACACAATAAATAACAAGCTATGTATTCACTATTATACTTTTCAGAAGACTTTTTATATGTATTCCGATACTACCCCCATATTCCATATTTTAAAAAAATCGACTGCAAAGCGGTAAATGGTTAAAAGGCCCGAACAGCCCGAACATGCATGCTCCAGTTCTTAGTGGTAACGCTCTGAATGCCACCAATATAGAAGTCCAGGAACCATGCATCATAGTACCCGTACTCCGTAGAACTACGGTATGTCCCATCCGAAAACCCGCCATGTCCTTTTACATGTAAATTGGTGTACATTAACTTTAACTCTCCTCGTGACGGTAAAAACCAGTCGGGGCCAAGGGCTAGACATAATTTTGCTGCGATATTATCTTCTGCGCATTCTGTTAGAATTGTCGTTGTATTCGTCATTCCATCGCCGATCCTTGCTCCTTCTTCTATTTCTGGATCAGTTGGATCAGTTTGTACATTATTCAATCCCAAGACATCATATAGATAACATCCCCATTCTGCTCCATCACTCTGATTTGTTGTAGCTGCTACCATACCTGTACCATCAGCTGTATTCAGATAAAAGATAAATCCTCCTTCATACATCTTGCCATAAAGGCTGTCTAGCGGGACGTTCCCATTTACTAATTCTAGTGGTGTTTGTCCTCCATCTAATAAGAGTTGTACTTGTGCAGGGTCGAAAGTTTCACAGCTCGTGCCAATGTATCCTGTTGGGCAGTCACATGTACCATCCACGCAGGCACCGCCATTTTGGCAATTTACATTTTGAATGACACATAAATCTTCAATTTCGCAGTTGGTACCGGAAAAGCCTGTAGGACAGTTGTCATCTTTTTTGCAGGATTCTGTTGAAATTGTCAATATAAAAATGCTCAACAGCAAAATTAATAGATTAATTCTTTTCATTTTCATTTTTTTTTACCTATTCTATTTTGGATTTTCGGCAGTCTCCGTTTGTATATTATCTATACAAGATTTATACCTTTCTCAAAATGGACATTATTGAGCTTTCTTATGCAGGAAGATCCTGCTGATTTGAGGAATTTGGGCATTATTACTAATTCCCCAGATAAGGTAAAATAGGGTGAATTTTTTTCTCATCTCTATCTTTTAGAATATGAGTAACAGAGGAACAAAGCGGTATTAATCCCCACAAAAAAATTCGCCATAATTTTAGTATTTTATCTACAACTCCCGAAATTTCTCATTCAATTTGAGGTTCGCAGTATTGGTATAAATTTCCGTCGTCTCCATCTTCGAATAACACAGAAACTTAGCTAATAAATCTTTTTCTAGTCCGTCCTTAGCTAATAACGTGACTCATATATGTTATAAAGTATGCGGAGTAATATCAAGTTTGATTTCAGCAGCTTCTCTCAAATCATTGCAAATAAATTGAATAGAACGAGTTGAGAATTTCTTATATTAATTTTTAATAAAGGATAAAACCGTGCGCTTGATTTTCATAGAGAACCAATATTAAATCAGCCTTTGCGGATTTGTCGAAAGTAGCATTGATGAAACTTTCGAACTTGGCTCTGAAGAATAGTTTTACCGTTCCTTTGGTTTCCAATTTTTTCCGAACTTCTTTGAAGATATTTTGGATTACTTGCAACTGATATTGTATTTTCGAAAAAGTAGTGTTAAGGATTTGATGACTTGTTTCAGGAAAATAAATTTTCGGATTTTAAAAATGAATGCGTAAAAGTTTCTTGGATGCATAAGAGCGTAAGTGATAAGAAGCTGATATTTTCGCTCTCTGGCTATTATGCGAAACTTTAATAATTTGGTAAACCTTTTTCAGTATAATATAATTGTTTCCATACTCCTAAAGTTTAAAAAATTACCCCTCCGTTCCTTGCCTTGGTTTATCTGATTTTTATCATCTTTAGCCGATATTATATGTTTTTTTATGAAAATATTAACATATTAGAGCTAAGGTTAAAGCAACACAAGAAAATCAATTAAAACGATCTTTTTAGAAGTCAGACTGCTCATTATTTGGTGAAGTCTTATTACTAAAAGCATCGAGAAACTAATCGAAAAAAATATGACTGAATTATTCCAAGCTGCACTTTCTGCGGAAAACATAATCTACACGGTACTATTGGCTGTCGTGCTTCTCTATTGGTTATCCGTCATCGCAGGAGGCTTGGATATGAATGCCTTCGATGTTGATCTAGATATTGATGCTGATTTGGACCTAGACTTGGATGCAGATGTAGACGGTGCAGGAGGGACTAGCGGTTGGCTGGCTGGTGCACTTCATTTTTTCAACTTTGGAAAATTGCCTACAATGGTTATCCTCTCGTTTGTCATCTTATTTGCTTGGATGATCAATATATTAATGAATCATTACTTGGGAGGAGGCAGTCTGGTTTTTGCACTCATGCTAATGCTTCCCAACTTATTTATCAGTCTGCTCCTAACAAAGGTAATAACGACACCTTTGATCCCTATCTTCAAACAACTCAATACTCCGGAAGAAGAAGTTGATTTTGTTGGAATGACTTGCAAATTGACAGTAACGGCCAATAAAACAAAGAAAGGACAAGCTGAGGTAATCCATGAAAACAGATCGTTACTCATCTACGTAAAAGTGGACGACGATGTAGACGAAATTAATAAAGGAGAAGATGCTATCATCCTTCGCCCTTCCAATGATGCTTCCTATTTTTTCATTAGGAAGCCAACAGAAATAGTCTTCTAACCTCTTGGAATAAGCAACTGTTTTGCCCTTTACAAATTTACCAATGTGAAGCTATCAAAGGTTGCTTATAGCAGAGAGTCAGTTAAACATTATATCAACTAATATCAAAATTTAAACCTATGCTATCTAACGTATTTTTAATTGTCCTTGCCATTGTTATTTTCATCCTGATTGGTTTAGCTTTCGCTATAACTTCTTGGTATAAAAAAATTCCTCAAGGGCAAGCACTTATCCGAACAGGTCAAGGAGGAACACAAGTGGCCTTAAATAAAGGAATGTTTGTCATACCAGTTTTACACATGGTGGAGCAAATGGACCTCTCCGTAAAAACAATAGAAATTGGTCGGTTAAACAAAGACGGCCTGATTTGTAAAGACAATATGCGAGCAGACATCAAAGTTGTTTTCTTTGTTCGTATCAACGATGATCCAGCGAGTATCCAAAAGGTGGCAGGCGCTATTGGTACGGTACGAGCATCCGATAAAGAAACGCTTCGAAACTTATTTGAAGCCAAATTTTCGGAAGCGCTAAAAACTGTTGGGAAGCGTTTTGACTTCGTAGACCTTTACGATTCCAGAGATAAATTTAAACAGGAAATTATTGATGTCATAGGCGTTGATTTAAATGGCTATGTGGTAGATGATTGTGCGATTGATTATCTGGAGCAAACGGGTTTAGAATTTCTTAACGAACACAACATTCTTGATTCAGAGGGAATCAAAAAGATTACCGAACTAACGGCTAATCAAAAGATCAAAGCTAATTTTATCCGTAGAGAAGAAGAGAAAACATTGAAGGAGCAAAATGTAGATGCACAAGAAGCAATTCTTGAATACGAAAGACAATTAGCAGAAAAAGTAGAACGCCAAAAAAGAGAAATCGCAAACATCAAAGCGAGAGAAGAGGCAGAGATTGCTAAAATCAACGAAGAAGAAAGACTACGTTCTGAAATGGTGCGCATTCATACGGAAGAAGAATTGTCAATTGCAGAAGAGAACAAATTACGTCAAATAATTGTCGCAGCAAAAAACAAAGAAAAGACAGAAGCCGTAGAAAATGAAAGAGTGGAAAAAGAACGATTGCTAGAACAAACAGAAAAAGAAAAGATTGTCGCACTTGCCGAAATTGAGAAACAACGTGCCATTGAATTGGAAAAGAAAAACATTCAAGATGTAATCAAAGACCGAATCATCGTCGAGAAAAAAGTAGTGGAAGAAGAAGAGAAAATCAAAGACACTAGAGCCTTGGCAACTGCTGAAAGATCAAAAAATGTTGCGATCATAAAAGCAGAAGAAACGGGTCAAGCTACTGTAATAGAACAAGAAAGAAAAGCAGAAGCAGAGAAACTTGCTGCAGTAATTAAAGCAGAAACTTTGGTCATCGAAGCACAGGCATCTATGAACGCTGCAGAAAAAGAAGCGGAAGCTAGAAAGATTCATGCAGAAGCTAAAGCGGCAGAAGAAGCAACGATTGGATTATCCGAAGCGCAGGTTATCGAAGCAAAAGCAAAAGCGAAAGAGCAAGAAGGAAGCCTCGAAGCAGTCGTGATAGAGAAGAAAGCAATTGCCGAAGCAAGAGGTATCGAGGCCAAAGCGGCAGCTCATAAATTGCAAGGTTTAGCAGAAGCAGAAGTAGCCGCAGAGCTTGGTGCTGCTGAAGCAAAAGTAATGACTCAGAAATATACTGCCGAAGCAAAAGGTGTAGAAGAGAAAGCACTTGCGATGCAAAAACTAGATGGAGTTGGTAAAGAGCATGAAGAGTTTAAACTTAGATTGGAAAAAGAAAAAGCTATCGATTTGGCAGAGATCAACGTCCAACAGCACATTGCAGAAGCGCAAGCCAAAGTTCTCGCAGAAGCATTTAAGACCGCAAATATTGATATTGTCGGTGGTGAAATGACTTTTGTAGATAACATCATGAACTCTATCAACAGAGGAAAATCGGTGGATCGATTGTTAGATAATAGCAAACATCTTACTGATGTAAAAAATAGATTGTTGTCCAGCGGTAATAAGGTAAATAAAAATGGAAACGGTGTTGGAATGTTAACCAAAGCAAAAGCTTTAATTGCCAAAGCAGGCATCACTAATGAAGATCTAAAAAATCTGACCATAAGTACTTTACTCCTAAAATTACAGGATCAAGTAACAGAGGAAAAAGATTTAAGTCTGATCAATCAATTAATGATGACAATTAAAGACCTCGGCATTGGTCAAAAACCAGCCGAAGATGTTTTGTAAAATGTTGGAGAAATCGCAATTACGTAGATTTGGCTTTAGCCGAATGCAGCTGAAATGGACAGAATAAAATCCGTTTGACTGAAGCTAAACCTGCGTTACTATCTGCGTCCAAAGAGGAAGGAATCAATAACATTCAACATCACAATCCTTTTTAGTAAATGACAAATATCAAAGAAAAAAATATAGGTTTAGAGGGAGGCACTTACGAAATTATCCAACAGCGTTTACAGGAACAGGCGAAGGAATTAAACAAACGACTTCAACTCCTCAACAACGCTCGTAAGGAAGTTTTCGGTGCCATAGAAACCCAACTGATCGCCAATGATCGCATCAACACCAATATTCATTGTACGGCTCAAGATGTCTTCTCGATTGGCAATCAATGTTTATTTGGATACAATGTTCACGTTGGCTTAAGATCAGGCATTAAACTCAGCGATGTTTTTAGTATTTATCATTTTGAAGACAATCACTTTCACGAAAGTGATATGACATTATTGAACAATGATAAATTCCAAACTGATTTTCAAAACCTATATCGTTATTACAAACAAGCCTACTTTGCTCGTTTTGTCGTTTTGAATTCTTACCTATATATGGTGTTCCATGTGAGTAAGGAAGGAACCGATTTCAAAGTTTTTAAATGGCTGATCAGAGAAGATAAATTGGAGTACATCGATGCGCGTTCTGATCAAGAAGTTCGATTTCCAAATCAGCATGAATTTAAATGGGAGCGGGCGCATCGTGATTTTCATCGAAATGGAAAACACCCGCACGTTTCTATTTTGGATCGAGTTTTTGTCGAAACGGTTGGTGGTGATTTGACCATTAAAGTGGAAGACAATACGGATGATGGTTTGGGGATTTACAGAGAAGAAGTAGAGTACAAAGAACAAACGCTGGATGATGCCGAATATTTTTTTGCAGACTTAGGTAATTTGATTGTACTAAAAATTAAGCCTTACCAAGAAGACTTCCGTTATTTTGTTTTTAATGAAAAAGTACAGGAAATTCAGCGAATTGATTCCTTGGAAGACTCTGGCGTTTTATTGCCAGACCAACACGGGTTGATCTTCGCCAACGGTTATTATTTGCAGACAGGAGAGTTTAAATTATTCGATCCTGATATGAGAAATAAGCAGTTTAAAAAACGAATTATTTCTCCTAATGGAGAAGACTTCCTTTATGTTTTTTATAATAATAAAACAGGGGTTTATGTTCTTTTGCATTATAATCTTATCGAACAAAAAGTAATCACGCCGATTATTTGTAATGGTTATACGCTTTTTCCAAACGGAGAATTGTGTTACTTCCGCGCAGAAAAAGAAGCCACCAAGCATCATGTGATGCAAATTTGGCAAACACCATTTGTTAGTACGGTCGCTGTTCCCTCGGATACGGATTCTTACTTATTCAAAGTTGGCAATAAAGACATTGTCAAGGCGATGGCAGAATGTCACGAGATTTTGACGCTCAGTAATAAGCAAGATTCTTACTACGGACTGTACAATGATTTGTTGAAAAAAAGTACAGATCTGACGGATGCTTACTATTGGATTTCAAAACCGGAAACGTTCAACATGCAGGAAGTCATTCAACAGATTGGCGAAACGGCTTCTACCGCTATAGATGAGTTTGAAAAGAAAAATCGAATTGAGAAAAATACTAGAGCAGAAATTTTAAAAGCAGAGAACAGGGCAAAAGAATTGTTTAAGCAGAGTCGTTCTCAGACCTTTGACAAAGTTGATTTATTTGTAGAAACCTTAGCAGAGCTTCGAGTTTTTCGAGGGCAAATTATTTCACTTAAAGAACTCCGATACACAGATTTACCACTTCTTGAAAAACTGGAAACCGAATGTGCAGACATCAACACACAGTTGTCAAACGACTGCGTGAAATTCTTATTAGAAGACAATTCATTGAAACCTTATTTGGAAAAAATAGCACTAGAAAAAGAAGGACTGGAAACTATTAAGACTGCAGCAGAGGCAAAAGTCAAGGAAACAAATGTTGAAAAAATAGGACAAGAACTAGAATTGTTGATTGAAATTGTCAACAACCTAAATATCGAGGATGCTACGCATACCAGCAAAATAATTGAGGCAATTTCTTCCATGTTTGCTGGGCTCAATCAGGTGAAAGCAGCTATCAAAAAGAAACAAAAAAGTCTTGGTGGTAAGGAAGCTATTACATCTTTTAACGCACAAATAAAGCTCCTCGATCAAGGAATCATCAGTTATCTTGATCTGGCGGACACGCCTCAAAAAAGTGATGAGTACCTCACCAAACTCATGGTGCAACTAGAAGAGTTGGAAAGTAAGTTTGTAGAGTTTGATGACTTTATTATTAAAATAACGGACAAGCGCGAAGAAGTATATACCGCTTTTGAAAATCGGAAAAACAGTTTAAAGGAAGCAAGGAACAACAGAACCCTTGCTTTGCAAAAAGCCGCAGACCGAATTCTAAATGGCATTCAAACCCGTGTTAAAAATATAAAGACGCTAGACGAAATTAATGGTTTTTTTGCAGGCGACTTAATGATTGATAAAGTTCGGGATCTCATCCGCCAGTTGAATGAGTTAGAGGACAGTAATAAGGCGAACATTGTTCAAACAAAATTAAAAGCGCTAAAAGAAGAAACCATTCGACAGTTAAGAGATCGGCAGGATTTATTTGTTGATGGCGAAAATATTATTCAATTGGGTAAGCACAAATTTTCTGTCAATATTCAAGCGCTGGACTTGACGATTGTACAAGAAAAAGAAGCATTGCTTTTTCACCTGACTGGAACCGATTTTTTCTCCGTAATTAAAGACCCTGCTTTTGAGGAAACAAAATCCGTTTGGGCACAATCACTTATTTCTGAAACAGCAGAGGTGTATCGGTCAGAATATTTGGCCCATGCCCTTTTTCAATCTATTGACAAAGAAAAACTAAACAATGCAAATGGGCAGCTCATAGATCTTATCAAAGAAAATACTGCCACTCGATATCAGGAAGGTTATACGACGGGTATCCATGATGAAGATGCAAATATGTTGTTAGATGCTTTGTTGAAATTGTCAAAAAATATTGATTTATTATATTTTTCTTCTAATGTCAGGGCATGCGCTAATATTTTTTGGAAACATTTTCTGGATAAAAAGCAACAGGAATTATTTCAGCAGCAACTGAGTAGCGCTGGAACGATCCTTAAAGTTTTTCCAGAAACTCAAGGCTTTGATTATCTGATCAAAGAATTAAAAACAGTTATAGAATTATTTCAAGAAGAAACTGATTTGTTTGGAGAAGAAGACGCAAATAAAGTGGCCCAATATTTATTTCGAGAACTCTCGAGAGGTGATCGTTTTATTGTAAGTCAAGAAGCTGCGAATTTGCGGGAATCATTTTTACAGTTTTTAAAAATCAATAAATCAGAAAATAAATACCGAGATTCTGTGCTTGAATTAGAAGCGCAAAAGTCCGAACAATTCCTCCTGATTCAAAAATGGGTACAGGCTTATTTGGAACAAACAACAGACCACTCGCTCGGGACTTTAGCTGAAACCGCTACGCTCCTATTCTTGGATGATTACAAAATTAATCGAGTGTTAAAAGTAGCTACGACTTTTACAATTGATCAACTTCATGGCGATCATCCATTGTTAGAGCAAGGGTCATACGAACTCAATTATAATTCTTTTATGGATAAAATGGAGCGATACAACACAACCGTTGTTCCTCGGTTTAAAAAATTTCAAGCGCTTAAAAAACAAGTTGCTGTAGATTTTAAAGACAAAATGAATTTAGAAGATTTTAAGCCTCGGGTATTGAGTTCCTTTGTAAGAAATCAATTAATTGATAAAGTTTACCTTCCTTTATTTGGCGATAATTTAGCCAAGCAAATAGGAACAGTTGGCGAGAATACGAGAACAGACAGAATGGGGATGTTGCTTTTAGTCTCCCCTCCTGGTTATGGAAAAACGACTTTGATGGAATATATTGCAGATCGTTTGGGGTTGATTTTTATGAAAATAAATGGACCAGCTTTAGGACATCAGGTCAGATCACTTGATCCGATGGAAGCAACAAATTTGGCAGCGAGACAAGAATTGGAAAAACTCAACCTTGCATTGGAAATGGGAAATAATGTCATGCTCTATCTAGATGATATTCAACATTGTAATCCTGAGTTTTTACAAAAATTCATTTCCCTTTGTGACGGACAACGAAAAATTGAAGGCGTTTATGAAAACAAAAGTAAAGCCTATGATTTAAGAGGCAAGCGTTTTTGTGTCATCATGGCTGGTAATCCATATACGGAAAGCGGTGATAAATTTCAAATACCTGACATGCTCGCCAACCGAGCAGACATTTATAATTTGGGAGATATCATTGGCGATTCAGAGACCGTTTTCAAATTGAGTTATATTGAAAATGCGATTACTTCAAATCCAGTTTTGCAAAAATTAGGAAACAAAAGTTTTAAAGATGTACACACGATTTTAAAAATTGCAGAAACGGGAAACCAAGACAACATAGAATTTACTTCCAACCATACACCAGAAGAAATAAGAGAGTATGTGTCCATCATGAAAAAAATGCTTACGATTCGAGATGTCGTTTTAACGGTCAATAAAGCCTACATCCATTCTGCTGCCATTTCGGATGATTACCGTACGGAGCCTTCTTTTAAATTGCAAGGTTCTTATCGGGACATGAATAAATTATCTGAAAAAGCGGTCGCTATTATGAACGATCAAGAATTAAAGACCTTGATTTTTACACATTATGAAAATGAGTCTCAAACTCTGACTAGCGATGCGGAAGCCAACTTCTTAAAACTGAAAGAACTCATTGGCGAAATTAATCCCACAGAGCAATCACGCTGGGATGACATCAAAAAGACTTTTAACAAAAATAAATTATTCCGTAACATGGATGGCAATAATCCAATGGCGCAAATATTGGCGCAGATGACTGCTTTCACGGATGGGATTGATGGGATACGGGAGGCTTTGGAGGAGCGGAATGAGGGACTGTAACATTTGCCGTATAAGTGTAATTGTCCAAGGTTAGACTATTTCTCAAAAGCCAGAAGAATTAGCTAAATTGAAACTGGGGTTTTTATAAGCAATAGTCAATCCCTCCCTCTTAATCCAGCACTTCATATAAGACCATTGGAACGGTTTTATTTTTCAGGCTTACTTCCCCTACTAGTTTGCAATTGAACGATTTTTTTACTTTATCATAAGCAGATTGGGCGATGATGATTTGGCCTTCCTTGGCTGCAGATTGCAAACGCTGTGCGGTGTTCACGGCATCGCCTATGACCGTAAAATCGAGGCGGCGGAGCTTTGCGGAACCGATGTTTCCGGAAACCATTTCACCACTATTGATACCGATGGAAATCTTTGGCGAAAACGAAACACGCTCATTGAAAGTAGTTAGAGTGGAGATTTTTTTCCTGACAGCGAGACAGGATTTAATCGCACGATCCAACTGCAAATCGCCTCGGAAAACGGCCATGATAGCATCTCCCATAAACTTGTCGATATACCCACCTTGGGCAACGATTTCTGCCACCATGATTTCAAAATAGCTGTTCAATAATTTGACCACCGTATCAGGTGCTTCCTTTTCACTAATGGAGGTAAAACTGCAGATATCGATAAAAACCACCGTTGCTTCGATGTTTTCGTTCTGCGTCAAAGCATTTTCAAATTCGAGATGGCACATGAATTTGAGTACATTTTCATCCACATACATCTTCAGGATATTATTTTCTTGAATGGCCTTTAGGGTGGCTTGAAGCTGTTCAGCGTGCTGGAGGGTTCGCTCCAAGGTAATAGCAAAGTCTTCAAAATTGATGGGCTTAGTCAAAAAATCGAAAGCACCATGGTTCATGGCGGTTCGAATATTTGCCATGTCGCCATAAGCGGAAACAATCACCGATTTGATGAGTGGATTTGACTTGTTCAACCTGTGGAGTAAGGTTAGACCGTCCATTTCCGGCATGTTGATATCACTAATTAGGATATCAACATTGGGATGCTGCTCCAGTTTGTCGAGTGCATCCCGCCCGTTTTCAGCGAAAACAAATTCGTATTCCTGCTCCCGGATTTTTTTTCGAAACTTCTGTTTGATGAGTACTTCGAGGTCAGGTTCATCATCGACTACCAATATTTTTGCCATCAGTATTTGGTTTTGAGTTTTTCTTTCAAAGCTTTGAAGTCAATAGGTTTGGCAAGGAAATCGTCGGCGCCCAATTCCTTGGCTGCCTTCATATTTTCTGCATTGCCATAAGCCGTTATCATCATGACTATCGGCTCAGGAACACGAGTCGCCTGTTTTATTTTTCCCAACAAGGCTAAACCACTCATACCTGGCATGTTGATGTCGGATAAAATTAATACCGTTTCATGACTCATCTGTTCTAGGCAATCCAACGCTTCTTCGCCGGAGAAAGCGAATATAAATTCCATTTCCTGACTCCTGATTTCCTTCCTGAATCGTTGTTCAAAAAGTGTCTTGATGTCTCGTTCGTCGTCAACTACTAATATTTTCATATAATGATATTAAACTTAATTCTGGTTGTTATCTAAAACAGGTAATTGGACAATAAACGATGTCCCTTCTCCTTTTTTCGTTTCCACTTTTAATTCTCCACCATGACCTTTGGTCACAATATCATAAGCCAATGAAAGCCCTAGACCTGTTCCCCGCCCAGTAGGTTTGGTGGAAAAAAATGGTTGAAAAATTTTCTCCAATGCCTTGCTTGGAATGCCACGGCCGTTGTCTTTAACCGTCAACATAACCATGTCGCCCGTTTTTTTGGTACTCACAGAAACGGTTGGCTCAAAGTCTTGTCCACTTGAAGTGGCCTGTTCCTTCTTTTCGGTTACTTCGTAAAACGCATTGGTGATAAGGTTAAGCATCACCCTGCCGATATCCTGTGGGATGACCGCCACATGCCCGATCGTTTCATCAAAATCGGTTTTCATGCTCGCATTGAAACTTCTGTCTTTTGCCCTTAGCCCATGATACGCCAGCCTCAAAAACTCGTCAGAAAGGGCATTGAGGTCGGTGGGTTCTTTCTTGCCACTACTGGTTCGAGCGTGTTGCAACATGCCGGTTACGATACTTGCAGCACGTTTGCCATGGTGGTTTATTTTTTCCTGATTCTGGGTCAGGTCTCCTAAGAGGTCAGCAATATTTTCCTTCACTTCACCAGAGATTTCAAGTTTGTCTATTTCCTCTTTCAACTCGATTGCCAACTCCCCACTCAGTTCGGCGAAGTTGTTGACGAAGTTTAAAGGGTTCTGAATTTCATGAGCTATTCCTGCTGTGAGTTCACCAAGGGAGGCGAGTTTTTCAGACTGGATGAGTTGGTCTTGAGTGGCTTCTAGTTCTGAAAGTGCCAGTTCAAGTTTCTCTTTTTCTGTGGTCAATTCGGAAGTTCTATCGGTGACCATTTGTTCCAGTTCCGCTTTTTTCTCTTCTGCCAATCGTGTTTCTTCTTCCTGTTTGATTCTCAGTTTGCGTTCTTTGTTGTTTTGCACCAAAGCATAAATGCCGAACCCGATAAGCCAAAACGATGTAAATCCATCCGCCGTAGAAAACAAGGCAGAACTGGAATCGTAAAAAGACGGGGTCAAAAACTCAAAGATAGAGGATAAGGCAACCACAATACCGTTGGGCAATAGCGCCAGCAAAAGCAGCCGGGCAGGTCGGTAATCCCTTAAAAAATAAACCGTCAATAGATAAATGAGGAAAATTATTTTTCCATACCAATCGCCAAGGAAGCTCAAAAATGGGATTAGGGAGAGACCAAAATACACGAGTGATCCAACCCAGACCTTGGACAGCACCTTGTCCCATTCGGGCACCCGATCGGCAGTTTCCAAAGACTTCCGTAGCCAGTGGGTCACGGCGATTACAAATGCAATGAGAAAAATTAACTCCATACTTCATTTTTTAAATGAACCCAAGATGTGACTATTTCAGGTTAAGCGAAAAGCGCTCTGGTGCTTCCATTAACTCCTTTGCCGATTTCAATTCCACTAAGATGCGATTAAGCGGCCTGACTACAAAGGAAAAAAGTATTTTTCTGTTTGTCATTGCTGCAGTAGTAATTTATTGCCAGCCATTGCAAGCATTATCCACGGCATCCAAGACCTCTCTGACCAAAAGGGCGTTGATTCCCATGGCAGTACATATCCTGTATTGTTTGCTATAAAATTCGAAATTCAATTACGAAATCATAAATAAAAATCCTACAAAAAAAAGTAATCTAAAATTCAAATAACCTATTTTGTTTATGTGCATTTTTCCATCAACCAGGCAATAAGATAACCTACAAAGTTCAAAAAAAAATTGACCAATTTTGATGATTAAAATCACAATTCTTAGTGATACTTCTCATCCCAAAATATTTTTTCAAACCCTAGCTTTGCCGTTAGGGGAATGTATAAAATTGATTTTATCAACCCTTCTTTTTACTAACCAAATAAAAAAAATCTATGGCATTTTATCAAAGAGCAGGGAAGATCCCTCGCAAACGACATGTGCAGTATCGAAAAAAAGATGGTGGACTTTATCAAGAGGAGTTGGTCGGTACGGAAGGTTTTGCAGGAATGTCTTCGTTAGTTTATCATTTACAACCACCGACTAGAGTGAAACATGCAGGAGAGCCTTTTTCTGTTGAGCCAAAAGTCGCCATTTCAAAAAATCTAAAAAATCTAAGCTTCAAAGGTTTTGATGTTCCTCAAATTGATAATTATTTAGAAAGTCGCAAAGTCCTTTTTGTCAATAATGATTTACATATCGGTTTGGCAGCGCCTCGTCAGAGTATGAAGGATTGGTTTTTTAAAAATGCTGATGCTGATGAAATGATTTTCATTCACAAAGGTTCAGGTAGATTGAAAACCATTTTTGGAAGTATAGATTTCGAATATGGTGATTACTTAATCATTCCAAGGGGAACAATTTATCAAATGAATTTTGATATAGAAGACAATCGTTTTTTAATTGTTGAATCTTTCAGTCCTATCGCAACTCCGAAAAGATACCGTAACCAATATGGTCAATTTTTGGAACACTCTCCATTCTGTGAAAGAGATATTAAGCTACCTACGAATTTGGAGACACACGATGAAGAAGGTGATTTTAAAGTCATGATTAAAAAACAAGGCTTGGTCTATCCTTATGTTTATGAAACACATCCTTTTGATGCAGTCGGTTGGGATGGATTGCATTATCCATATGCCATGTCCATTTTAGATTTCGAACCATTGACTGGCCGAATCCATATGCCACCTCCAATTCATCAACAATTTGAAGCTAACAATTTTGTTATCTGTTCATTTGTTCCTCGGTTGTATGACTATCATCCAGATGCAATTCCTGCACCTTATCATCATAGCAATATTGATTCTGATGAATTGCTTTACTATGTGGATGGTGATTTTATGAGTCGAAACAATATTGAGAAAGGACAAATTACTTTACATCCTGGAGGCATTCCTCATGGCCCTCACCCAGGTGCAATTGAGCGAAGTATTGGAAAAAAAGAAACAGGTGAATTGGCGGTGATGATTGACCCTTTTAACCCAGTAATGATTACTGAGGAAGCGTTGAAAATTGAAGTTTCTAACTATTATAAATCATGGATTAAAGAATCTATTGTTTAACTTTTGTGGCACCATTCATAAATTAACTCCAAGTCACCTTGTGAATACCCACCAAAAAATAAAATAAAAATGAGTGATTTAACTGGAATAAAAAATTACGATTATTCATTAGAAAAAATATTTCCTGACGCAGCAGATTTTCTTCCTCTCTTGGGAACAGACTATGTTGAGTTGTATGTAGGAAATGCAAAACAGTCAGCACATTTTTACAAAACTGCTTTTGGTTTTCAATCATTTGCTTACGCTGGTTTGGAAACAGGACTAAAAGATAGAACTTCCTATGTTTTGAAACAGGACAAAATTCGTTTGGTTCTTACAACTCCTTTGCAAGAAGATTCTAAGATTGGAGAACATATCAAAAAACATGGCGACGGTGTCAAAGTTATTGCTTTGTGGGTGGAAGATGCTACAAGCGCTTTTGCGGAAACGGTAAAAAGAGGAGGACGTCCATTCATGGAACCTACTTTGGAAAAAGATGAATTTGGAGAAGTGGTTCGTTCAGGAATTCATACCTACGGCGATACTGTTCACATTTTTGTAGAGCGCAAAAATTATGACGGAGTGTTTTTACCTGGTTTTGAAAAATGGGAATCAGAGTACAATCCAATTCCAACTGGTTTAAAATTTATCGACCATATGGTAGGAAATGTAGGTTGGGACGAAATGAATGTATGGGCGAAATTTTATAAAGAAGTAATGGGGTTTGCCAACTTGATTACTTTCGATGACAAAGATATTTCTACTCAATTTACTGCCTTGATGAGTAAGGTAATGACCAATGGAAATGGAAGAATAAAATTCCCGATCAACGAACCTGCGGAAGGAGTCAAAAAATCTCAAATCGAAGAATACATTGATTTCTATCAAGGTCCAGGCTGTCAACACATTGCTGTTGCTACAGATGATATTGTATTTACCGTAAGTGAAATGAGAAAACGAGGGGTAGAATTTTTATATGTTCCAGGAACTTACTACGATACAGTTGGTGGACGTGTAGGAACTATCGATGAAGATCTTGCAAAACTTAAAGAATTAGGAATAATGGTGGACCGAGATGAAGAAGGATACTTGTTACAAATTTTCACCAAGCCTGTAGTTGATAGACCAACGATGTTTTTTGAAATTATCCAACGCAAAGGCGCACAGTCTTTTGGCAAAGGAAATTTCCAAGCATTATTCGAATCTATTGAAGCTGAGCAAGCAAAAAGAGGGACTTTGTAAATAATGAGTTATAACTCATCACTAGTTTACATTTTCATTCATCAGTTGTTTGAAAAAAAAGTAAACATATAAATGTAAAAAGCAAAAGAAATGTCAGATACAACAAACGAACTTGTAGAGAAAATAAAAGAAAAATACGAAGCAATTGGGCAAGATCCTAATGTTCATTTGGAAGGATTACTTTGGGGTAAACCCATGAATTATTGGGATTATATTCAGACCGATGCGCTGCTAGGTTTACAAACTCAACGCACTACCCTACCTGATGAAATGGTATTTATTATGTATCATCAAATCAACGAATTGATTTTCAAAATGATCCTTTGGGAAATCGAACAGGTCGCAAAAAATAAAGAACTTACGCCTGAATTTTTCTCTTCTAGATTGATGAGAGTTAGCCGTTATTTTGATATGCTTTCGGAGTCATTCAATATCATGGGCGATGGAATGGATGTAGAACAATACATGAAATTCCGAACAACATTGACACCCGCAAGTGGTTTCCAAAGCGCGCAATATCGTGAGATCGAATTTTGTTCAACGGAATTAATCAACTTGATTGATTATCGTTTTAGAGCAAAGATAGATCGTGACACACCTTACGAACATGCCTTCAATCATATGTATTGGCAAGCTGCAGGAAAGGATTATGAAACGGGTGAAAAAACAACGCTCATGAATCTTTTTGAAGCAAAATACAAAGGCCGGTTTTTACTAAAGATGGAAGAATACAATACGATCAACCTTTGGACAAAATTTAAATCTCTTCCTGAAGAGTATCAAAAAAATGTGGCACTTGTCAATGCTATGCGACATTACGATCATACTGTTAATGTATCTTGGGTAATGGCACATTATTGGGCTGCTGCAAAATATTTGGAGAGTGGAGAGGAAGCTGCTGAAGCGACAGGAGGAAGTGATTGGAAAAAATATATGCACCCTCGATATCAACGAAGAATTTTCTTTCCTGAACTTTGGACAAAAGAAGAATTGGAAAATTGGGGTGTGACGAATTTGGAAGAGTGTGAGGTTTTAGAAGAGGTTTGATTATTTTGAATAAAATCCAAAAATGAAATATTTAAGTATGAGTACATAATTTTGTGCTCATACTTATTTAAAATTAAGCGTGAAGATAAATCCAGTAAAAACTACTAAAACTAACCCCATAATTATTCTCCATGCAAGGTGTGCCTTTTTTAATTCCATAAAATAGAAGGCAACTAAAAAAACTTTTAAAGACGCAAAAAGCAATAGAAATTCAACCCTACTAGCCTCTCCTGATTGTTCAGAAAAAAAGTAACTACTCAAAGTCAGGAGTACAAGTGAAATAAAAACCCACAAATTATTTTTATTCATAACGCTTCGCTAATACATTTACAAAAGATATAAAAATGGAAATAATAATAACCAAATGATATCACACATATGCCAGAAGGCGGCTCCTGTTTCAATATCAAGAAAGTTATTTTCATGATAAACTCCTTTACGCATCTCAAGTGTAAGTACCAATAGAATAACTAAACCTACAAGCACATGCAAAAAATGAAAACCAGTCAGTAGCCAATAAAAAGTAAAGAAACCATCATGTGTCAAATCAAATCCATGCTGCAATTTATCGACGTATTCAAATCCTTTTAAAATCAAAAATCCAACTCCAAATAGCATTGTCCCACTCATCCACTTTTGACTTTTTAGCCTATCCCCTATTTTTAAATAACGAACAGACTCTGCTACAAAAAATCCGCTGGTTAATAATAACAATGTATTTACAAGTCCAATTTTAGTATTAAGTGTACTTTGAGAAACTTCAAAAACCTCAGGTGATAAATTGCTTTGCCAAGCAAACGCGATAATTCCTGCACAAAAAGTTACTACTTCGATTACTATAATAATCCAAATTAAGATTCCTCCTGGAGGATAGAAGAAGTTCTTGTGATTGATCGTTTCCATTGCTCTTAACTATTATTAATTCGACGATAGAGAATCGCCAAAGAGGAAATCATCATATCTGCATGTGATAAAATATTATAATGATTTTGACCAAACATCTGAGGTAAATAATATCTCGCAACCGATTCAATTGCGATGGCGTAAGTATTGATATGTCGCTCGTGCATTTCACGAAGTGCTTGTTTTACATCAGCCACACCATACTTCCCTTCATATTTATCATAGTCATTTGGCTTTCCATCTGAAAGAAGGATAACCCATTTTTGACGAGCGGAATGTTTTTCTATCAGCGTTTTAGAATGGCGCAAAGCCGGGCCAATTCGAGTGTAACCTTCCGGTTCTACTGCGCCTATTTTTTGTTTCCCCTTTGTCCAACTTTCACCGAAATCTTTAAGAGAATGATACACGCAATTGTTCCTTGTTTTGGAATAAAACCCACTAACAGCAAAATCAACATTGTACTCTGAAAGCACTTCCCCAAACAAAATAACTGCTTGTTTCTCTACATCTAAAACTCTATTCCCATCGGCATAACTATCTGTCGATAAACTCAAATCCAACAAAAATAAAACAGCTAAATCTGGTTCCTTTTTCCTTTTGGAAAGATAAATATTATCAGAAGGTGTTCGCCCAGATTTAAGATCTGTGTACCAATCTACTAGAGTATCAATATCAATACTTTCTCCATCTTGAAGCCTTTTTACAGTTCTTCGTTGTTGATGGATTTGGGCAAATTTTCTACGAAGTGCATTTAGATTTTTCGTGTTTTCTGAAAGGCATTTCTGAGCATAAGTCAGATCACCTCCTTTTATTTTTTTTAGAAAAACTTTGCAATAATCTGGCTTATATCTCTTTTTGGAAAAATCCCATTCCTTATAAGTTTTATAAATATTATCCTCTTCTGTTTCTCCACTTTCAGCAATATTAGCGAGATCTCGAAAGTCTGCTTGATAAATAGAATTGGCCACTTCATTAGTTCGAACTAAATGGCTCAGACTAATTTCATTCAACGCATCTTCATCTTCTTGCAAGGTATCATCTCCATCAAAGCCTCTCCATAGCCCACTAAATTCTTCTGCTGTTTCTACTTTTTCGAAATTGTGAATAAGGACAAAATCATCTTGAGTTTTTTTATCCACAGTAACAATTTCCACTTCTTCGACTGCTTTTGATTTTATCTCGGTAGTTGGATTAGAGGCCTTTTTTTCATCTGGAGAATTATCTAACGCATCTCCGTTTCCATTTTCAAATACATCTCGGTCCAACATATATTTTCCATACAACCAAAAAGCAAGATTTTCTTCTTCGGGAAAGTATTGTTTTATCGAAACAAAAAAATCAATCACGGGAGGATATTCTTCTTCCATTTTTCCCAAAATAGTTGTTGCGATTTCTTTTGCTTTAAGACGAGATTCTTCTAGTGATGGAGGACTATTTTTTCCTTTCCAATTCAACCCTTCTTCCCATTGAGTACTTAAATAAACAATTCTAAAAATGTAAAAATTAAGATTCTCTTCTATCGTAGGCAAAAGCGAAAAAGAAGTAGGAAGATAAAAAGTGGAACCTCTGTCTCTTATACACATCTCCGAGCCCACGAGACCGAGGCTGATCTCGT
>OJFR01000202.1_pt1 | contig 20659 bp, 11 predicted proteins | sample 1594121 | NCBI WGS metagenome assembly OJFR01 (sample SAMN05416812, study PRJEB24817) | seawater metagenome | isolation source: Sea water | place: Canada:Atlantic | collected 2013-07 | reverse complement strand
AGATCAGCCTCGGTCTCGTGGGCTCGGAGATGTGTATAAGAGACAGTATCAAAAGGAGCTGAATTGGCTGGCACTGGAATTTGTTCGGGAGAAGGAGGAATGTTGGAGGAAGAGCAGCAAGCCAACAGCAAGTATTTTTACGAATATGCGTCTGCAAAATTTGGTTTTGAATGGGAAAAACTGAAGAACGTACAAGCCTTTCATTTTAAAGGCGGACAAGGTGCAAAAACGGGAACAGGTGGTCACCTTTCAGGAAATAAAGTAGTTGGTAAGATTGCCAAAGTAAGAAATTTAAAAGAAGGAACACCTGCCATTTCTCCACCCACTTTTGATGATTTAGATACTCCAGAAGATTTCAAAGCATTTGCTGATAAAGTCCGTGATATTACTGGTGGCATTCCAATAGGCTTCAAACTTTCTGCCAATCATATTGAAGAAGATATTCAGTTTGCTTTGGATGCAAGTGCAGACTACATTATCCTTGATGGAAGAGGTGGAGGAACTGGTGCTGCACCTTTGATTTTCAGAAATAATATATCCGTTCCTACCATTCCTGCATTAGCAAGGGCAAGATATTATTTAGACAAGGTCGGAAGAAAGGATGTAACCCTGATTATCACAGGAGGCATAAGGGTTCCTGATGATTTTATCAAAGCAATGGCTCTTGGTGCTGATGGTATTGCCTTGGCAAATTCTGCCATTCAAGCTATAGGATGTGTGGCTGCAAGAATGTGTAACACGAACAATTGCCCTTCGGGAATCGCAACTCAAAAGCCAGAGTTAAGGAAACTATTGAATGTAGAAAAATCAGCTATACAACTATTCAATTTTTTCTATGCTTCAACAGAACTCATGAAAGTAATGGCAAGAGCTTGTGGGCACAATCATTTGAATCAATTTGAGCAAAGGGATATTACCACCTGGAAAAAGGATATGGCAGAATTAACAGGTATTAAGTTTGCAGGAATGTAAAAAACGACATGCCAACAAAATGTATAAGTAATAGCGGTTTGGGAGCGTTCTCAAACCGTTTTTGGTTTTTATTAGATACCCAGACCTCCCTCGGTAAGGTGCATCCTCTTTCCCTGCTGTTCGATACAAAACAGACTGACTACTAAAAGGAAAGCTTACTTGTGTTGACTTAAAGTCAACATACAGCAAAAGGTAGCGGATTCCATCCGTCAGTCTACAAGTATAACAAGAGCGTGATTTTGAAAATCACCCTGACCTAGGAAACACTAATCACTATACAACGACTTCAATTTCCAAAGCAAAGCTATTAAAACAAACTGCACGCCTAGTCGAATATAAGCAGCATTACGACTACCCGTAAAAGGGTTTTCTGCAAACACATCCCAAATATGTAGGGGCAAAAAAGCAAGCATTAATAAAAAGAAGGATAAGGCTCCTAGTGGTACATCCCATAAATATCTACCTATTAAACTGGCCTCTTTTTCCGTAAGACTTCGTTATTCATCAGTCAGAGAGCGTAGGCTACCTTTCTTCTTCATGCCTTGTCTTACGAAAAAACAGTCTCATTTTAATAGGCATTTATTTATGGGATGTACCACTAGGTATTGGTATTTGTTGGTCAATAATAATAGACCTATTGCTATTTCAATGATACCAGAGATATAAACAATCGGCAGGGCAAAATCCATTAGGAAATCATCCGAATGACACACCAATAGATGCGCTTTCCAGAACAATAGAAATAAACCTAAAAGAAGTATTAGGAGAGTCGGATTTACCACCAAAAATAGAACCTATGGAAGGAAAATATTTATTATAAAAAATAAAAAAAAATATCAAGATGGACAAACCAAAAATAGTTGATAGGAAACCTATCAAAGTAGCAATAAAAAAAGGAGAAGACCAGTATTGGTGTGCTTGCGGTTTAAGTAACAACCAACCTTATTGTGATGGCTCACACCGTACTACCCGCTTGCTCCACCTCTGTAACCACTAGCATTTCATGCTAGCGCCCTTGCTCCTGCACTACTGTACCGACACAAGTCGTATTATCCAATTTTAAATATGTCGTGATAGGCATCCATGTAAATACAAAATTTATCGTAGCCACGTTTCATCGTAATTACTCTTGGAGGTGTTTTGGATTGATAACCTTTCCATCCTCCTCATCTTGCAATAATCCATGATGCCCAACTTAGTTTTCCTGAGGAGTTTTGATTCTTTTGCTTCTCAGTTTTTCCATTCAACTTTTTATTTAGTTTTTCCAGAACTTGTATTTCATCTTTTTCAAAAACTTCTTCGATAGGTTGTGACTTTTCATTTCCTCTAGCCTTGACCAATTGCATTATTTTACAAGCCGCGGTGAGTGTGATGACCGTCTGTTTCATTATCGCCTGAGTCGTCTCTAACAATGTATCTTCTTGGTTGAACCCTTTCTTTTTCACGGTTCTAAATAATTCTTCGATGTTCCATCTTTCCAGATAATAACCGACTACTTCCAATGCTTGTTCTAAACTATCAATGGGATGATTTGTCCATAATCGCCAGATAACAGGATTCTTATCTGATGGCGAACAGTCCATCTCTTTTACTTCTACAAGGTTTAGTTTTATTGGACTTAGACCTTTTTTACTGGATTCGGTAGGTAATAATTCCACCTGTTTTAAAACTCTTACTTCCATCTTTGCCGTTCGTTTCTTTCGAAACTTTGGGTTCTTCTTATACCTCCAATGACTCCGAGTTTTTGCATCTATTTCTATTTGATATTCGCCCAGTTTTTCACCCCTTTGCTTCAACAAGTCTAAAGTTCTTATCTTTTTTTCATCATCTTTAATCAACCTATTCTGTGATTGGCGAATCACGAAGCACTCTTTTATTTCTTCTTGTATATGATGCAGTAATTCAAAACTATCCGCTTCTCTATCAAATACATAAGTCAATTTTGCAGCTTTCTTCAATACTTTCTTTGTATTCGAAACACCTAAATGCCACCGGTAGGAAGACTTATCTTCCAATGACATTTTTTTGAAGTTCTTCTTAACCTTCGGTTTGATTTGATTCCATAACAATATATCCGACAGACCTAAAATCGTGCGTGTTTTTGGACACATCACCATGCAGGGGTGAACATAAAAACCATGAACTTTTCCTCCTTGTACCGTACCCATTTTGTTGGCATCTTTTATCCGATTTATTTTGGTACTCATGTTCATAATCACACTATCACCCAGCACTAAGAGGTGTCGATTCAATTGTACTTCATAACTTATCCGACAACTTTTATTTATCAATTCTGGCATCGTTACCTTTTTATTATTCAAGAATCTATAAACCCTTGTCGCTTCACTTTCATCCTGTGTACTCTGTGAAATTGAAACTTTCCCACTTCTAACTACGCTTTCAATGTAATATGAATAGGTCTTTTCTAATCTCAAATCATTAAAATCATTTCGTTTCCTACTAGTATAATTTTTGGGAATTGAAAAACTATTGGTCGTCTCAGGATTGAAATTCGTATTCATTTTATTCTTCTTTGCTCAAATATAGTTTCTTTTAATACGACTTGTGTCGGTACAGTAGTGCTCCTGCAAGGTGTCTACGAGTGATGAACACCTTGCAGGAGCAAAGGCGCTAGCGAACGATAAATTTTACAGAAATAAATAGAGATTTCTTTTCTAAATATAACCTCAATAAGGCAAGCGGAAAAACGATTTTTACTGATTCATAAATGCGACAAACAAGATTATTCGATTGACATGTAAGATTTAAGAATTGATGAAAAATACCCAAAAGATAATCCTCCCCTCAAATATACTTCTCTCGATTCTGCAAATTCAATAAAGCCCCCAAGATAAACACCAAACTTCCTACACTTAAAAACACTCTATTTTTCCAGATGATTTGTTGAAAGGCCAATTCAGTATATTGTCTAGGGCTACCAAAAGGATTTAAAAAAATATCCCAAAGCGTATCCTCCACAATCTCACTAAAAATAGTTAAGAAAAATCCTAAGATAACCATGACGACTGCGGTGGCATTTCCGTTTTTTATTTTAGTCGATAATAAAAAAGCTAAGCTCCCTAAAAAGCAAACTGGAAATAACAATTGTGCCGCTAGCCTTACCGGTTCTATCGGATACAATAGATAAGAACCTAAAGCAGCGAAAAGAATAAGCAGTACAAATACCAATGAAAAAATCATTACCAATCGAACCAGCCATACCTTATATCTATAATTGGGAATGCCAAATAGTATCTCCAGCATTCGTGCATCATCATCACGCTGTATACCAAAAACCATGGGATAAAAGATCAACAACAAAGCTGGGAAAAAAGTGATTTCATACATGAAACCAATATTAATTTCCACATTGTCAAATACGCTGACCACCATAAAAAAAACATAAAAAACAATAGCAGCCAATAGGAAAAGGAAAAAACGCCCTGCAAAAATAATCTTGAGGTTGTAACGGATAATCCTACTTATGAGAATAATGGAACTATTCATGGACTTCTGTTTTTATATTTTTCAACAAACACAAATAAGCATCTTCTAATACTGGTTCTACTTGATAAGCTGTTTCGTTAGGTTGCTTTTGAGCGATGCATCGAACTCTTATTTTTTCCCCTTCTCGAATATGATTAACAACAATCTGCTCATCATCGGCATGGCCAAATTCTTCAGCAGGAATTAGATATTCCCAAATCAACCCATCTGCCAAATGAACCATCTCCAATGGAGATCCCTGATATTTAAGCTCTCCTTTATCGATGACTGCCAACTGATTACACGAACTGGCGATGTCTTCAATAATATGAGTGGAAAACAAAACGATCCTTTCTCGACTTAACTGGACAAGCAAATTTCTAAAACGAATCCGTTCTCTAGGATCTAATCCTGCAGTCGGTTCATCCACGATTAAGATGCGAGGTAAATGCAAAAGAATTTGGGCAATACCAATTCGCTGTTTCATTCCACCAGAAAAAGAACCGATTTTTTCGTCTTTCCGATCTAACATATTTACAGCTCCTAACACATATTCCAATCGTTCTTTGCGGGCTATATTATTATTGATTCCTTTTAATATTGCCTGATAATCGAGATAGGTCCAAGCGGACATATTTTCATAACTTCCGAATGCTTGAGGCAAATAACCAATCAGTCCTTGCAGCTCCTCTCTTTTCACTTGGGTATCAATTCCATTGATCCAAATCTTACCATAACTCTGTTCAAAGATACCGCTGACAATTCTCATCAAAGTAGATTTACCTGCTCCGTTAGGTCCCAATAAACCAAACATTCCAGTTCCAATATCCAATGAAATTCCGCTAAGCGCTTTGAATGGTACCTCCCGTTTTCCGACTATAGGAATACTGAGGATGGTTCGATAATAAAATCTTCGAAGTCGCCATTTGATTCGTTCTATTTTTAATTCCTTTCGATAGAAATTGGAGGAGGATTGTTGAATGAATAAAAACGAATACCAAAGTACGCCCAGCGTAAATGCAAATCCCCATCCATCCCATTTTGTATTTAAAAGAAACAACAAAACCATAGGGCTTAACCAAAAAATCATGTTGCCTATAACAGTAAACACACGTTTCCACCATCGCCGTTGCCCCAATCGAAGTGCGCTTCCAAATGGATTCCAAATTTCCACTATTTGTAAATAAATAGCAATGGCGATTACCATCATCCAAAATCCACTTTCCAAATAACTAAAACAGAACCAAGTTAAAAAACCAAGTAATGGAATTTGCCAAATCAAATCTTTTAGAATGGCTCCCCAAGGAATAGCTGTGTTCTGTGATTCTCGGAATCCAGCCAAAGATTCGCTTCCACTCCATTCTCTTGAAAATCGCCCTGGACGATTATATATCTTAACTAAATTTTGTATTCGAATATGAGGTGCTACATCTTTTGGAATAACCTCTTCACTTGCACTCTTCAAACTTGTTTGGATAAAATAGGTGATGCCAGGTAATAAGAATAGCATCAAAAGAACATCCGCCATTTGCCATAACATAGAATCGATTCGGAAATAAATTAAGAAGGCACCAGTCGCAAATAATCCAAGATTAATAAACTTAACCCACCAAGGTAAAGATCGAAACCATTCGATGGAATTTTCCAATCCAAGGTAAACGGTCGGTATCAAAATCAAAGTCAAAGCTGTACCTAATGCTAATCCTCCGATAACTGTAATAGCAAAAGGTGCTCCGATCACACTTACATATTCTGCCGTACCTAATGCCAATGGAATCATTGCAACAATCGTAGTAATCGCAGTAATAAGTATCGGTCGTAATCGATGCAGGCCAGCAGTCATCAAGGCACGAGTTTTCCTATATCCTTTCCGACGTAAGGCGTTGACGTAATCGATCATGATGATCCCATTATTGACAATGACACCGAGTAAGATCAGAAAGCCAGTTAGTGTATTAGCGTTCAACAAACTATTGCCCGTTATCGCTAATCCCAACAAAGCACCTGTTGCTGCCAACGGAACAGAAAACCCTAAAACAAAAGGAGCAGAAAGTGATTCAAAAACTGAAGCAAGGATGATAAAAATAAGCAAGACTGCTGCTCCAATTAATGGCTTAAAATCTTTGAGTTGATCTTGTGCCGAAATCATTTCGATCGCCACTCCCGGTGGAAGGGGATAGTTAGCAATTAAGCTTTCAATATTTTCTTTGTATGCATCTAGTAATTCTTTGGATTGCTCGGCTTGTCTGGAAGGAGCATAAGTTAGTTCAATTTGTTTTTGTTGGTTAATCCGTCTGATATCGTCAAAACCTTGTGCCGTTCTGATTGAAGAAATGGTTTCCATTTTATGAGTCCTACCTAGTTGATCCTTGACTTCCAATGCTCTTAAATCATCCATAGATTTTGTTTGGAAACCAGCTTCCTGAGTTTCGCTTTCTCTAATGATGATATTGTAATCTTCGTTTCCATATTTAAAGGTGGTACCAGCAGGAGACTCCTGTCCAAAATCTCTTAAGGCCATGACAATATTCTCGGGAGTTATATCATTTCTAGCCATTGTCAAAGGATCAAATGCCAACAATGCTTCTGGACGATTTCCACGAGTACTCAAATTTGCAGTGCGGGTTTCATCGATATTTTGAACATAATACAATAGGTCTTGTGCTACTCTTTGTATCAATGAATAATCTTCTCCTTTAATTACAATTCGCTCTTGATTATTTCCAAATCCCATTAATGCACCCATTGCACCCATTCCTCCAACATCTTGTCCACCGCCGCCGCCGCCATCACTATTTGTCTGAGTCAAACTGATTTCACCACCACCGATACGATTGATCAGCTGCTCGATTTCTTCTTTGATTTCATTAAAAGATTTACCATCGATCTCTTTGAAATCTTTTTTTAATTTGATACTTACTACTCCATCTTCTTCTCTGATTCGGCTACTAACATCTTCCTTCTCTTTGATATCTGCAATCTTAGCTTCGACCTCTTGCACGACTTTATCTGTACTTTCCAGCGTGCTTCCTTTAGCCATATTGACAAAAATATCAATCTGATCCGTCTCTACTTCTTGCAGGGTATTTACAGTTATTGCTAATACCGCAAACGTGGTAACGAAAAATAATAACAGTCCTCCAATAATGGTTCGGGCTGGGTATCGCAAACTGCTTTTCAACAATACCATGTAGATCCGTTCCGTCCGAGTTTTTACTTTGGATAAATTAAAAACTGAGGTTTGTTTATTGGGTTTGTTGCCTAACACTAATGCAGCTAATACTGGGATCAGAAAAAGTGCTACCAACAGAGACATCATCAAGGTAGAGATGATAGAGACTCCAATATTTTTTCCAATAATATTCAAAAGGTAGTTTCCGAAAAAGATAAAAGGTAGGAATACCGTTGCGGTAGTTAGCGTAGCCGCCAAGATCGCTTTGGCTACTCCCTTAACACCTTCGCTAGCTGCTTCTTTGGTGGAACGTCCACTTGAAACTAAGCGATATATATTTTCTAATACAACTATACTATTATCTAACAACATACCTACGGCCAGCGCCATTCCAATTAAGGTAAGACTATTGATGCTAATGCCTGCTCCGTAAAACCAATTAAAGGCAGCCAAAACCGATACCGGAATGGATACAGCTATAATAGAAATCAAACGAATGTCTTTCAGGAAAACCCACAATACCAAAATAGCCAACAAGCCTCCGATCAATGCAAGGTTAATGATCTGGCCAATATTTTCTTCCATGTTATCAGCCAGGTTTTGCTGAATAGATATTTCAATATCTTTGGAAGCTAGTTGTTCATTTAATTGTTTAATCAACTCCTGACTACGATGTGAAAGATCAATAATATTGGCTTGAGAAGCTTTGGTCGCTGTCATAGAAATGGCATCCTTTCCATTTACCCGACTGATAGAAGTTCCTTCATCTACTCCAAAAGATACTTTGGCCACATCTTTCAATAAAATAGGTCCGGGTGCCATGACAATATTTTCAATGTCTTTTAGCTCCGTATATTCTGATGCTGTTCGGATAAAATATCTTCGTTTTCCTTCATACAAATAACCCGCTAATGTTCGGCTACCTGAATTTTGGTTGAGTCGGGAACGTACTGTTTCAACTGTAATATTATGTGGTTCACAGGCAGGCTTGTCTAATAGAATTTCAAGATTTTTTTGACGACCGCCAAATATATTGATGGAAGCAATTCCATTTAGGTTTTCAAAAGCTGGACGGATTTCTTGTTCCGTAATAGTTCGTAAACGATCTGTCCCACCGCTACCTCGCACTTGTAATTCCAGAAATTGATTGGTCAATTGTTGCAAATCAATTTTGGAAACATTGACAAATAGGTCGGCTGGCAACTGTGTTTTTACAGCGTCAATTTTTTGTTGCAGTTTTAAAAAGACATATTTAAAACGGACACCTTGTTTGAAACTTACTTGGATAAATGCTCGGTTGCCACTAATCCTACTATCAATCTCTTCTACTCCTTCCAAAGTTCCAATGGCACCTTCTACAGGAATGACTCCTTGCTGCTCCAGATATTGTGGACTGGTTGCAGTTGCAGAACCTATTTGTACAAACAACATAGGCAGCTCCGCACTAGGTAACAATTCCACAGGCAAGCGATTGTAGGAAATGAATCCTAACATACTCAGACCTATGAAGATCATACAAATCGTTACTTTTCTTTGGATCAATGCTGTCATTTTATTTTATATATTTCTTTAAAAGAAATCAATTAGTTATACCATGTTTAAAAAAATATCCTTGTAGAAAATCAGAAGGGTTTAATTCTGAATAACCTTTCATTTTTTTTCTTGATAAAAAAACGAAACAAAAAAATCAAGACTTTATATAAAATTGATACATTTCTAAACTTGATTTTTTTTGCTTTCCAGCAGCTAAACTTGCCACTTAAGAAAGTCTAAAGCTCGTTCCTCACTAAGCCTTTCTAAATTGTCTTCAAACAGAGCTGCTACCACTAAAGCCTCGCTCAAAAACCAAATTAAGAACTGTTTCAATTTTCTATAAGGTCAACCTAAACCGCTACGGTTTCTTATAATTGAATTTAGAACTGTTGACTAAAATACAGTCTTGATTTTTTTATGCCGCCATATCCAGCCGGTATGGCTTGCCTATTTTCATCAAGGAAAAAAGTCGGAATATGGGATTTTATAACATGCGAAATATCAGTTACTTAAATTCAAGAGTTGATCTAGTTATTTTATTTTTTTTACTAAATCAATTTCTCTCAGAATTACTCAAAGAAGAGGATTTATTTTCTCCAAAATCAATTACTGCATATACGCAAGGGATCACCACTAATGTTAATAGGGTAGAAGTGACCAATCCACCAATCACCGCCCATGCCATCGGCGCTCTCAAAGAAGCACTTTCACCAAAACCAAAGGTTAGTGGAAGCAAGGCCAAGACAGTTGTTAAACTTGTCATTAAGATAGGTCGAATCCGTTGTTGCCCTGCTTGGACAATGGCATCATATCTACGAAGGCCTCCTCTCTTCAATTGATTGATTCGATCAACGAGGATAATGGCATCATTGACCGCAATACCGACCAGCATGATAATTCCGATAATCGCCATAATATTAAGTGGCGCTTGTAACCAATAAAAAGTGGCAATAGTACCAACCACCGCTAATGGAATAGTTAACAAGATGGTAAATGGATGTAGGAGAGACTCGAACTGTGAAGCCATCACCATGTACACTAAAATGATCGAAAGGATCAACGAGAAGGTCAAACTCTTTAAAGATTCTTGTCGTCGAGCTTCGTCACCTACTACGGTAATACTATAATTTGGCGGAAGGTCAATTTCCTGTAATTGTTCTCTTATTTTTTGAGCTAGAAACTCCAACGGCACTTCTTCATCTGCTTGAGCATAAACTTTCCCAATTCGATTTTGGTTACGACGATGAATTTCGCGGGCAGCTGATGAAGTTTTTAAAGTGGCAATTTCATCGAGTCGATATAATTTTTCTCCACCTTTGATGGTCATACTTTCAAATGCCTTAATACCTTGTTCTGGTAATTGGAGTTGTATGTCGATCATTTCGCCAGCCTGTTCTAAGCGGCCAACATTTTTTCCTTTTAGTTGATCTTGTATTTGGGAAACTACATTATTCATATCCAGATTATAGAGTCCCAATTTAAATCGATCAAAAAGTATTTCCACTTCGGGAGCACCTTGTTCGATAGATGTTCGAAGATTTAATAGTTCTGGAATCGTTGCCATTTTTTCTCTCGCAGATTCGGTTAAGGTTCCGATGGTTTCTAAATCGTCTCCTTTTATCTCGACCATCAATGGAGCTTCTTCTACTCGAAGAATGCTATTCAAAGAAGATGCTTCTGGAGAAAAAGATAACTTAACCCCAGGTATTCCACTAAGGGCTTCATCTAGGGCAGCAATAACTTTATGTGTTCCCAAACGGGTACTATCAATCAAAGCGACTTCAACAGTAGCGGTATGTTCTCCTTGAAAAACTGCTGTCTGTCCTCCTCCCGGATCTGTTTTAGGACCAATATGACTGTATATAAATTTTAGATCCTTCCCTAATCCTTCCTGAATAATTTCTTCCACATTACTTACCGTTGTGGCTGTTCTATCCAAAACAGTTCCCTCTTGCATTTGCACTTCCATCTTGAATTTTTTGGTAGTGGCGGTAGGCATGAATTCGGTTCCAATAGAAGGATAAATAAATGCAGCACCAGCTACTAATAAAGCTGCGAGTAAAATTACGCCCCATCTAAATTTCAATAGGCCTTTAAGAAAACGACCATATCCTGTGAGTTGAACAGATTTCGCTTTTGCTGGTAAAATTCGGTTTCGGTAAAAGCGGTGATACAACATCGGTATCACAAAAATGGCAACAAACAAAGAGGATAATAAAGAGAAAGCTACTGTCCAAGCTTGATCTTTAAATAATTCTCCTGCTGCATCCTGTAAATAAATCACAGGTAAAAAAACGACGATTGTCGTCAAGGTAGAAGCGGTGATCGCTCCTCCAACTTCAGCAGTTCCATTGATGGCTGCTGTTTTGACATCAAGACCAGACTCATGATTTCTAAAAATATTTTCGAGGACGACGATTGCATTGTCTACTAACATTCCTGCTCCTAAAGCCAATCCACCTAAGGTCATGATATTAATAGTAAGGCCATTAAAATACATCAAGGTAAATGTCGCAATGATAGAAATTGGGATGGCGATACTGATAATTAAAGTTGTCCCTATCCTGTGTAAAAAGAAAAATAAAACAACAACAGCCAATCCAATTCCCATTAATGCTGTTTCCTGAACTTCGTCTACAGCATTTTTGATAAAGGTACCTTGGTTGGAAATCACTTCAAATTCATAGCCAGGTAAGGCACCTCTAATTCCAACTAGTGCTTCTGATATTTCTTCTACAGCCTTGACTGTATTGAAACGATTTTCTTTGTATATAGACAAACCGATGCAACGGCGACCATTAACGCGGACAATGTTTTTGGGATCTTTATTGGTGAATTTTGTTTCAGCAACATCCTTTAAATAAATTGGGGACTTTTTGTTAGTGCCAGTATTTTGTGCATCAGCGGTAGATCCGGTTGTAGGGAGTCCTTCTTTATACCCAATGATTAATTCATTAAAATCATCCTCCGTTTCCAACATCCCAATTCCTTTTACGGTATAATTTAAACCCAGGTCTTGAACACTACCGCCAGATATATTTTGATTATAGCTTTGAATCTTTTGGGCAATAGCATCCATCGTAATCTGGTACGCTTCCATTTTATATGGAAAAGGTTTGATCACGACTTCTTGTTCGAGTTCCCCAGAAAGAGAAACTTGAGCTACTCCTTCCAATCGAACCAGTTCATTGCTGAGATAATTTTCACCAACCTTACGAAGTTCATTCAGATCACTAATCTCTGGATGACTAATTCCGATCAGCATAATTGGAGCACTATTCGGATCGTATTGCGTTACGCTAATTCGCTCTAGTTCTCCACCTTGATTAAAATCATTGAGTGCTTTTTGCAAATCGAGGAAAGCCTCATCCATATCTTTTTCCCAAGTATATTCTACAGTCAGCTGTGCTGAACCAATACGGACTAGAGCCGACACCTGGGTGACACCTTGCTGCCTCATGGTTAAGGCTTCAATTTGTTCTACATATTGTTTTTCGATTTCCTCTGGCGCTTTTTCTCCAGCAAGAATTTCGACAAAAAGACGAGGGGAATTTAAGTCTGGTAACAAATCAACTCCCAATCGGAAATAAGAAATGTACCCCAGAATGCAAATACCTAAAATAGCCATCAAGATGGTTACTGGATACTCAACCGCAAATCGTGTTAGTTTTTTCATTTTAATACTTTCACTTTGGATTTATCTCGAAGGGTTTCAAAACCTTTTACAACAAGTCGTTCGTTTTCTTCCAAACCACTAAGGACTTCAATCATATTGTCATTCTCAATTCCGGTTTCAATGATCCGTTCAATTGCAGTATTCTCTTCTACTACAAAAACTCGTTTACCTCGTTGGTCAGAGATGATAATTTCTTTTGGAATGATGATGATATTATTTTTTTGCTTAACCTTGATTAAGGTCTTTACAAACATTCCTGGACGAATCAATAACTTTGAATTATTGAAGCGAACCTTTGCTAAATATGTTCGAGTACTAATATCTATGGCTGGAGAGATTTCTGTAATCTTTCCTGAAAGGGTATCATCGGGTACGCTGTAGTTAGTTATTTGTACTGCTTGACCATTCTTAATTTCGTTCATCGTATTTTCAGGTAAGTTGACATCAATATACATTTTGGAATAATCCATAATCTTACCTAGCGGTGCGCCTTGCTGTATAATACTGTTTGGGGTGTAATGTGGAAATTCTACAAACACTCCGGAAATAGGAATATCCATTTTCATTTTCTCCAATCTGATTTGAGCATTTTCCAAATCATTTTTTGCGGTGGTAACTTGAAGCTCTGCATTCTTGAGTTCTCGTTCCGTAACCCCTCCTTTTTCAAAAACAGATTGTTGATTTAGGTAGGTTTTTTCAGCCAACTCTAAATTCATTTTTTTTGACTCAAGACCAATAGCATTGACATATTCCTTGTCCTTTATTTCCATAAATGCTTGTCCTGATTTTACGCGATCTCCTAACTTATAAGGACGATTATATTTTGGATGATTTTTCAAATGAAATTCACCACCCAACTTGGCATATATTTCCATCTCTTTATTAGCCATAGCGTTTCCAGTTGCGATGGTATAGCGAGATAGTTTATCTGTTTTTATTTGAAGAACGGATACAGGTGCGGCTATATCTATTCTTGGGCTTTCTTCTTCTGGCTGATCGCAAGCAAACAAGGTCAGCGTGATGAAAGTGATGAGGTAAATATGATTTTTCACTATTCTTTGTTTTTTATTCAAGATGCCAACACGTTGAAAGTGTGCTAAACATCTAAGGAACTATTTTGAAAAATTTGTCTTAGAATTTGAAAATGTAGTTTCAGGTATCGGATACCTCAAAGGTATCCGATACCTATAATTTAATCTCTAGGTAAAGCTATTGAAACAGGTTCTTGTTTCTCCCAATCATACAAGGTCAATATTTTGAGATCAAGCAATTGGGTTTTATAATTAATTAGTGAGCGAGCTAATTCTATTTTCTTACTCGACAATTGAGTTTGAAATTGATTCAAATCAATACCGGATAAATCACCATTGATATATCTTTCATTATTGATATCGTAAGTTCGCTCTGCATTTTCTACATTCTTTCTTGCAATTTCGATTCGAGGCATCTGAGTTTGGACACTACGATAAGCACGGCGTATATCCATTCTGATTTGTTTTTGATCTTCTTGGAGTTCCAGTTTTTGACTTTTCAAAGAGACCTCTTGCGCTTGAATTCGGGCATTACGTTCGCCCCAATCCCAAATTGGAATATTGAGTGAAAGCCCAACACTAGGGTTACTAGTTGGAGAATTGTACACTTGACCAAAATCTTCATTGTCGCCAAAGATTCCCAACGTCAATTGAAGGTCGGCTCTAAATTCATTCATGGATTTTGTTCTTTCCATTTCGAAAAGAGATTTGTCAATATTAATTTGACGCTGTCTAAGTTCCAATCTAGATTTCAATGAATACTCAATTGCTTTTTCTAAATCAACAATAACTTCAGTAGCATTCAATTCTGTGATCAACTGAATATCTTCATCCAAGTTCATCCCGATTTCCCTTTTGAATAATTCTTCGGCATTGGCCAATCCCAATTCATTGTCCTGAACCGATAACTGGGCATTGGCATAGTTTAATTCCGCTTGGTATAATTCTTCTTTAGCCAATAAATTGGCTTCGACTTTAATTTTGATTATATCAAAATTCTTCGAAGTATTTTCCAACTCTTCGCGGGAGATATCTAAATTCAGCTGAGCCAGGTAAACATCAAAGAATTGACTTGTAATTGTTTTTTCCAAAGCCAATCGTTGGATCGCATAGTCCAAATTTGCGTTTTCATAATTGAGCTCCAACTCATCCAAAGCCATCTGTCGACGGTTGTAAGTAAATAGCGGTTGATTGATGACGAGATATAAATTATTGGAAAAAGCTTTATTAGAATTTTCGCCGAAACTGGCAATATCAGTTTTATTATTTCGCCAACCGAAAGTATTGAATAAGCCAATAGAACCATCAGTTTTTAAAATCGGTTGCTCTACCTGAAAGGTTCCCGAGGAGTTAATCCTTGTGTTGGTAAACCATTGTGAAAACTGCTCATCAAATTGTCTGTTTCTACTATAACTAAAAGGATCAAGCGTTAATGAAAATCGAGATTTCAAGGATGCTCTTTCTGCCCTGAGGCTGTGTTGGTATTGTTCAATATTTAGTAAGGACCGCTTGATGGAAGGGCTTCCTAATTCCGCAACCTCCAAAGCACCTTGCAATGAGATTGGTGTTTGTCCAACCATTGAATAACTGAAAAAGAAGCATAGCCCAAACAGTCCGAATGAAGAAAGTCGTAAAAGGTTAACTATTGGCGGTCTATTCATAATCATTTATTTTATTAAATCCATCAATCAATTTTTACCAATTTGATGGCGTCAGCAAAAACTGCTCTTAGTTTAGTTTCATTACTCAAAGAAATAGTAATGGTATCGGATGAAAAAGAATACTCTCCTAAAGCTGTCCATCCTTCCGGACTTTGTTTGCTCAATTCTATTTTCGGATGATCAGTTCCATTTTGATGTGGGATAGTAAACTGATAGCTTCCTCGTTGATCTCTATTCCATTTAAAAGATTGATCTTTATAAACATGATAATACACATCATATCGACCAGCCTCTTCAATAGGAATTTTCCATTTTGCTTCCTTGGTTCCATCACCTGCTTTTATGTAAAATGCGGAACGAACAAATTCTCCAAAAAATTCATCGTTAGTCGTAGCTGTCCAATTTAAAGGCGGACGCCAAACTCGAGTTCCCTTATATTTAAAATCTTCTCCTTCTTTTGGTTTTAACCATTTGCGTAAGCGGCTAACTTCTTCGAAGTGAGAAAATTCAAAATCCGAACTTTCATTGTCAACAATGATCTCTCCTTTATTTACCAATACAAGTGATTCCTCAATAATCGATTCTCCTTCCCTCGCATTTTTAGCAGAACTTTTACCGATCTGTTCGAAATTGTATTCAATCTGATTAGGCAAATTTCCTGAACTTAATGTATTGAAATGAATACCCGTTGGTTCCTTAACGGTCAAATAAAAAGCTTCTTTAGTTTGCCCTGGTTCTAGATAAAGTAATTTTTCGTTGTCTGAGTTTTCGTCTGGGCGTAACGTAACTTTTATAACCCCTTCTGCCGCTCCATCATTGGTCACCTTGAAACTGACCCGAATCATTTCTTTGTTTCCTGCCAACACTTTTTCTGCAATGGGTGTACTAATCCGATAACGGGAGAGTTGAATTTCATTGAACCATTTTTCCATTTGGTTGGATAAATCGACTCCAAATTCCTTTTGAAGTCTTTCATTAAATTCTTCGAAAGGTAGATTTTGAAAACGGGTTTCTGCTAATAGTTCACTAATAAAAGTTCGGAACTGATCTGTATCTGCTTTGGCTTGAATCATAGAGAATAAAGTTTCTCCTTTCAATTCAATGACATTATCAATTAGTTCTTGATTTTCTTTTAGAGTAAGAATTTCGGCAAAGGTCTTTTCTTGCAAAACCATATTTGCTAATTCATTTTGCGTACTTCCGCTATTTCGTCGAACCCAGTCGGGACCTGCATTTTCTGAACCTCTTAGATAGGATTCAAACACTCGATTTAGAACAGGCCAATACTCCGAATCAAGGTTATTACTCATTTCATAAAATTGTACAAACTGGTAATAAGGGTTAATGGATTCTTCAACTTCAACTCCCTGACTATTAGAATTGGTGTTCACATCCTTGAAGCGATAAAATCGATCTAAGAATTCATACAGTACCGTTATTTGAAGTTCCTCCTTGGTCTTGTTTCTATTTCTGCCCCATCTTTTTATACGTTTAGCATAACCTTTAAAATCATTTCTTCTGCTGAACAAAGCTTTTTCTGGAAAGTAAACTAACCCGGGTTGGTTATTCTGATGAATAGATGTCCAAGTACGATCATAAGATTTGAATTGCCCCGGAACTTCTACAATGGAAAATTCTTTAAATGGATATTTCAAATCTGATTTACGTTCAAAGTCACGTAAGCGCTCTAAGATAATGGAAGGTAAAGTATCACGAATATCGGGAAAGGCATCATGAAAATAATCATGCCCTTCAATATGATAAACGGAGAATTCTAGACTATCAACTTGTAGACTTTTCTTTTGGTAATTTCCGATGGATAAGGACAGTTGCGGAAGTGCAAAATCACGTTCAAAGGAATAAGTATCTTCAGCCAACTTTTTGACCTGACCGGGAGAAACAGGAATCAAACCTGGTAGAGTCTTGACCGTCAATTGGTAATCGATAAAATCTTTTCGAAACCAAGATGCACTAACGGTACTATATCCTACTCCAGCTTGTAAGTACCATTGCGCTTCTTGAGTCAGTAATAAAAAATCAGGGTGAATAAAGGCATATCTTCTTCCAATGTCAAAAAGAAAATTATCAGACTTTTTGAATTTGAGTTTTTGATCAACATCTATAAACATCGCATTTTCATCAATAGAGCCAGCATAATTTACTTGGAGATTAATTGTTGTCTCCGCTGGAATTATTGTATCAAATTGGATCAAAAGCAGCTGCAACTTTCGCTCAAATTTGATTGGCTGTCCTTCTACTTTGACAGCGTTTACATTCAAACCTGGATTTAAATTAAAAACAAACTCCTTGCTTTCTGCTTTGGTTTTTCCAATCATTTTGGATTCAACACTAATTCCGTCCACCGCTTGCGTCAATAAAATTTCGTAATCGTTGATATCAATTTGAGCAGAAGAAAGGTATTCATTATTTAGAGCGATCATCTGTTCGGGAAGTTCTACACTTTGATAATATCGATTCAAGTGTTGATTGCCTAAATAAATCCCACCACCTATAAAAGTTATAGCAAGAACTGCGGACATTAGATTTTGAAGCCTTGATTGAGGAAGTCGGTTTAATAAGAGAATTGTTATAAATATAAATCCAAGACCAAAGCAAGTATACATTCCACGTAGTGTCCAAATGGTTTCCCAATCTCCAAAACCCGTAACTTGTGAATGAAACATAGGCTGGTAAAAAGCCATGTAATCAAAGAGGTAATTAAAAGAACTTCTTAAGTAAATCAAACTAGAAAGAATATATCCGACCAGTACGACAAAAGTCAATGCTTGGTTTCGAATAATACTCATCATCAAAGAAGACAAGCCTATGATGAAGACCAAAGTGGGTATAGAAATTAACACAGGATAATACAGAAATGCCTGCCAGTCGATATAAGTATCTTTTGCTAGTGAATTAAAAATCAGACTTAATAATAATGCTGCTACATTTACCAAAAGAAAAAGGGATAAGAGACTCCATGCTTTTCCCAAGACATAACTAGCATTACTCATGGAGCGAACATAAAACACTTCTGTGGTATCTTGCTTACTATCTCTTTTGATAAATTCAGCAGACAGAAAAACGGCAATGATTGCCTGTCCAATATTTAAAAGGTAAATAGCAACATAAGGCATATTGGAAGGAACTGCTCGATATATCCACGTTCGGTCTCCAACTTCAGAGATTTGTCCCATATTAAATGCAAAGATGAAAAACAGCGTTAGCGCTGAGAATATTCGAAAAAACCAACTACGCAGTAGGATTTTTCGTTCGTATTTTGCAATGGTTAAAAAAGTTGAAGACATTTTATTTTATGGTTCAAATATTCAGCAATTAATACTTCAGGTACTTATTGTTTTTTTAAAGTGTGTTCTACAAAATAGACATAGGCATGTTCCAGGTTCGGATGAACAGGTTCTGCTTTATATCCTATAACCTCATCAGCAACTACCGTAATCTTCCAACCATCTTTCATCATTACGGTGGCTACTACTTCATATTTTTGATTGATTTCTAAATATTCTTTTTCGGTAGCATAAATAGACCAGACATGTCCCTTTGCCTGCCGAATCAGTTCTTCTGGTGGACCAGAAAAAGCAATCTGGCCTTTATTCAAAAGAGCCATATGTTCACAAATACTTGAAATATCCGCAACGATGTGGGTGGAAAGAATAATGCTTACATCCTGCGATCCCAATCGAGCCAAAAGGTTACGAAAACGAATCCGTTCTTCTGGGTCAAGACCAGTAGTAGGTTCATCAACAATAATAATTTGGGGTTCATTTATTAATGCCTGAGCAATCCCTAAACGACGCTTCATTCCACCTGATAATTTACTAGCTTTTCGGCTTCGTACATCAAAAAGGCCAACATCTTCTAACAATTTATCTACGGCTTGATTGCGTTTTCGTCTACTACTCATTCCTGATAATCGGGCGGCATAATCTAAAAATTCATAAGTTTTAAGGTTAGAAAAAAAGCTAAAATCTTGAGGTAGGTATCCAAGCATACTTCTAACATATGCTCTGTTTTCAGCGGCATCTTTTCCATTGACAATTATTTTTCCGCTACTTGGTTTCATCAAACTAACTAGGATTCGAATCAAGCTTGATTTTCCTGCACCATTTGGTCCCAATAGCCCAAACATACCTTCCTTGATCTCAAGGTTGACATCTTTCAAAGCCTGATTTCCGTTAGGATATTTTTTATGAAGCCCTTGTATTGAGATATTCATTCAGTAGAATTTAGTTGGTTTCATTTCCAATTTAGTAACTTAGAAAGGATTCAAAGATTAATTGATTCTATTTTCGATTAATACATCTGGGAGTTCGACGAGGTGAATGAAATAACTATGTCAAAATTTAAAAAATATGAATAATGAGCGGAAGGATTGGATGAAACGATTTGTGACAAAGTGATCTTTGTACGGAGTTTATGATGAAATTTTGAGGTAGTGTTCTTTTTTATAAAAAAATCAATTTTCTAAAGGTGCTCAAGCCAAGGTGGATAGGTATAAGGTACAAATGTGTACAAGTTAAGCGACACTAAAATATAACTTAATAATTCTTTTTATAAGGTGTTGATTATAGGGATTAGTGTTTTTTAGATATATCTATCTATATATGTTTATAAATTCTATTTCCCAATACAAAAATTGGCGAAGATGTTCCCTAATAAATCGTCTGTCGAAATCTCACCTGTGATACTTCCTAAATGATAAATCGCCTGTCGAATATCCATCGCCACAAAATCTGAAGTAATTCCATCTTCCATACTTCGGAGCACATCAGTCAAACTTGTATGCGCTTTTTGCAACGCATCAAAGTGACGAGCATTTGTCACGACAGTACTTTCCAAGTTCAATTGATTTGTAATTACGGTGTTATGAATTTTATCTTTCAGATGTTCGATATTCATTTTTGCGATAGCAGAAACTGGAACAAATTGCTCTGCTGTCAAAATCTCATTCGTATAATGTTCCGCCTTCGTATATGGATTCAAGTCCATTTTGTTGGCAATTGCGAGAAAGTGAATTCCTTTTTTAACTAATTTTTCCAAATCAGCTTTCACTTCTTCAGGTTGTGTTTCTGTCTCTTATACACATCTCCGAGCCCACGAGACCGAGGCT
>OJFR01000201.1_pt1 | contig 20674 bp, 25 predicted proteins | sample 1594121 | NCBI WGS metagenome assembly OJFR01 (sample SAMN05416812, study PRJEB24817) | seawater metagenome | isolation source: Sea water | place: Canada:Atlantic | collected 2013-07 | reverse complement strand
TCTACACCTCTCTATTCGTCGGCAGCGTCAGATGTGTATAAGAGACAGATATTCAATCTTATAAAAATTTCGAAGGTAAAAACCTTGCATTTATCGAGCTTGGTCTACAGTTTCGTCCAAAGATGAGGGGATGGGAATTTATGGATCGCACAGATCACTCCTTATCAGAAGATGTGAATTTAGGATATGGAGTTGATTCGGGTATATACACTAGCCCATTTAAGATAATTTGCGAAAAGCTCTCTATTGATTTTCAACGAACAAGTAAAACCTCTAATTATAGTCGTGAAGGTCGCTTAACACCTGTTTACGAAATTTAAAAAATATGATAGAATAAATATAGATATGGGAAAGTTTAAAAATGCCTGATATTACTTACCTCGGTAATCCAAACCTCAAGAAAGCTAACGTCGCTCAAAACTGGACGAAGGAAGAACTTGTTGAGTACCAGAAGTGTATGGAAAGTCCTCAATATTTTATTGAGAACTATGTAAAGATTGTCTCTCTGGATGAAGGTCTTGTGCCATTTAAAATGTATGACTTTCAGAAAGAAATGGTAGGTACTTTCCACAACAATCGTTTCACCATCTGTAAGTTGCCTAGACAGTCGGGTAAGTCTACCGTCATGGTTTCGTATCTGTTACACTATGCGTTGTTTAACGCAAGTGTTAATATTGCGATCCTTGCGAATAAGGCTGCAACTGCTCGCGACTTACTATCCCGTTTGCAACTTGCGTATGAGCATCTGCCCAAATGGTTACAACAGGGAGTAATGAGTTGGAACAAAGGTTCTTTGGAGTTAGAAAATGGATCAAAAATACTTGCCTCATCTACTAGTGCTAGTGCTGTTCGTGGCGGCTCATACAACATTATTTTTTTGGACGAATTCGCATATGTACCCTCAAACGTGGCAGAGCAATTTTTTTCCTCTGTATACCCCACAATTTCATCTGGTAAATCAACGAAAGTAATGATCGTTTCCACCCCGCATGGTATGAATATGTTCTATAAACTATGGGTGGATGCAGAAGAACAGAGAAATGAGTACATTCCTATTGAGGTACATTGGAGCGAGGTTCCGGGCAGAGACGAAGCGTGGAAGAAACAAACGATTAATAACACTTCTCAAGCTCAGTTCAATACAGAGTTTGAGTGTGAGTTCCTTGGTTCTATTGACACTCTTATCGCACCTTACAAACTGAAACAACTAACATACAGAAAACCAATACAATCTAGTGCGGGGTTGGATGTTCATGTTGCACCACAACCAGATCGTACATACGTTCTCGTTGCAGATGTTGCGCGAGGAACATCAAATGATTATTCTGCATTTGTAGTTGTGGATGTTAGTGAAATGCCGTTTAGAGTGGTTGCAAAGTTTAGAGACAACGAACTGAAACCTCTCATATTTCCATCCAAGATTTATGATGTTGCGAGAGCATACAATCAAGCGTTCGTTTTGATTGAGGTCAATGACATAGGAGAACAGGTCGCCAGTGCGATGCAGTTTGACTTGGAGTATGACAACCTTATTATGGCTAGTATGCGTGGACGCGCAGGACAGGTCATTGGAGCAGGGTTCAGTGGTGGTCGAGCGCAATTGGGGGTAAGAACAACTAAGGCTGTGAAAAAGATTGGTTGTTCTAATCTTAAACAGTTGGTTGAGGACAACAAACTTATTCTTGAGGATTATGATTGTATCAACGAACTTTCTACCTTTATTGTCAAGGGGCAATCATTTGAAGCAGACGATGGGTGCAACGATGACTTGGTTGCGTGTCTCTTTATCTTTGCATGGCTTACTGACCAGACATACTTCAAGGAACTAACTAACAACGATATTCGAAGAGTTATGATGAATGAACAACAGGATATGCTTGAACAGGATATGGCTCCCTTTGGTTTCATTGTGAATGGTCTTGAGGATGAGAATATCGGTGAAATGGTAGATGAGTATGGGACTCGTTGGTCACCTATCATAAGAGACAGTTCTAGGAGTTGGTAAATTCCTAAATAAATTCGATTAAATCATGATGTTTCTTGATGTAACAGTTGTAACAAAGAATGACAGACTGATCGATGAGATGAAATACCTCTTTGCGGCTGTCATCACTTGTTCCAACTCTCTTGGATACCTTGCGTATCTCTGCATCATGAGGCCAGAATTTGAGACAGACATGTTCTGCCTCACCGCAGTGAATACAAGATTTATCTGTGAGGAATTCGTTTAGGAGAAATACTCTTTTCTGATAATTTCTCCGTGAAACTTTTTTGATGGTGTCTTTGTATTTTTCATAATGTTCATTCATAATTCTATTTATATGATATAACACTTATAAAAATGAGTTTTGTAAAAGAAGTTTTTTATAAATATCTGTATAACAACTACAACTCTTTAAGTTAGGAGTAAAGACATGGGATTTTTAGTTTCACCCGGCGTTCATGTACGGGAAATTGATCTTACTAATGTTGTTCCTGCTGTATCCACCTCTATCGGTGCTGTTGCCGGACCTTTTCAAAAAGGTCCAGTGAGTTCAGTTACCGCTATTAATTCGGAAGAACAGCTGTTACAAACATTTGGTAAGCCAAACAGTTCAAATTTTGAGTTTTGGTTCACCGCTGCAAACTTTTTGCAGTATGGTGACGCACTCAGGGTGGTTCGCGCAGAATCAGCCATATTAAACGCTGGTGCAAACAGTGGTATCCTCATTCGTGACGATGACCATTATGAAGCATCTTTTGCCGCTGGTGAGGGTTCTCACGGTGAGTGGGCTGCTCGTACCGCTGGTACTTGGGGTAACTCAATCGGTGTGGATATTTGTCCTAGTGCGCGAGCATTTTCACAGCAACTTGGTTCTCTGAACCTAGTTAATGGTGCTGGTGCAATTGGTGATTTGCAAATCACAGTTGATGACCAAAATGCAACTGATGCGACAATCGCAATCGGTGATATCATCCAGTTCTATACAGCAAGTGCTATTGTTGCAACCGTTAACGGTGCAATCACAGTACCATCTAAAAACCTTACGGTTGATGGTGTTTCTGGGACACTTGCAGTTGGTCAACGTGTTCTTGGTGCAGGCATCTCTGATGGTGACGAGGTGGTTAAAATTGCCACAGTTACTTCACAGACTGCTGTTATCCTTGATAAAGCAATTACGGTTGCAAACGATATTCCTTTGGTATTCTCTGCAGCTGCGGGTCACACTAAAGTAGAATCGGGTAACGTAGAGTACGAAGTTACTGCTGTTTCGGGTGAAGTTCTGACAATTCGGGTTCTTGATGACCCTGCTGGTGGTGGTCTTCAGACGATTATTCCTGATAACTCTCTCATTCGTCGTCGGTGGCGTTTCAGTGACCTCTTTGATGCGGCTCCGGGCACATCCGATTGGTCAACTGCAAATGGTCGCGGTGAACTGGATGAATTGCACGTTGCAGTTTACGACACAACAGGTGACATCACTGGTTTTGATGTTGACGTTAAAGGACAACGCACTGCGGCAGTTATCGAAGTGTTCCCATCAATGTCTAAGAACCCAAGCGCGAAGACAACACAGGGTGGTAATAATTACTATGCAGATGTTATCTTCCGTAGTTCTGGTTTCATCTACTGGACGGATCATCTGGCGGCCGGTACTAACTGGGGTACAGATGTTGCAACAGGGACGGACTACACACTAGTAAGTGGTGTTGATGTTTCTGCACTGACAGGTGGAACGGATGATTATAGTGTGACTGCCGGTGAACTGGAACTTGCTTATGACAAGTTTGCTGACACAGAAAATCTAGATATCAACCTTGTATTAGGTGGTCCAAGTTCTGCTGTTGCTGACACAATTGCTGGACATGACACTCATGTAACAATGATTACTGACCTTGTTGAACTACGAAGGGATTGCGTTGGTTTCGTATCTCCTTATCGTGCGGCAACAGTTGGTGTTACATCTTCGATTACTGCAACAGAAAATGTCAAAGACGCATTTGACACTTGCCCATCGTCCTCTTATATGGTATTCGATAGTGGATACAAGTACATGTATGACAAGTATAACGATGTGTATCGATTTGTACCACTGAACGGTGATACTGCTGGACTTTGTGCATACACAGATGGTGTTGCTGATCCTTGGTTCTCACCAGCTGGTTATAATCGTGGTGGTCTTCGCAGTGCGATTAAACTCTCTTACAACCCACAGAAAGCAGATCGTGACATTCTTTACAAGGCACGGATTAACCCAGTAGTTGATTTCCCCGGCCAAGGTGTTACACTCTTTGGTGACAAGACTGCTCTTTCTCGCCCAAGTGCATTTGACCGCATTAACGTGCGCCGACTGTTCCTTGTTCTTGAAAAAGCAATTGCCACTGCTGCTAAGTTCCAACTCTTTGAGTTCAACGATGAATTTACAAGAGCGCAGTTCCGTAATCTGGTAGAACCTTTCTTGCGGGATGTGCAGGGTCGTAGAGGTATTTTCGACTTTAAGGTAGTTTGTGACACAACTAATAACACTGGTGAGGTCATTGACCGTAACGAGTTTATTGGAGACATCTACATCAAACCAGCAAGGTCAATCAACTTTATTACACTAAACTTCATCGCCGTTCGAACTGGTGTTGCGTTTAGTGAGGTAGGAGGTTAATCATGGCTAATATAGATGACTTTAAAGCAAGCTTAATCGGTGGTGGTGCAAGAGCTAATCAGTTTCGTATCACCATCACTCCACCATCAGGTATCGCAATTGGTCTTGATACTCGTAGAACTTCGTTTCTTGTTAAGGCTGCAGCACTTCCGTCGCGTACAATCACAGAAATTCCTTTGAAGTTCCGTGGTCGTACAATCTACATGGCGGGTGATCAGGCAGAACCAGAAACTTGGGAAGTTACGTTCATTAATGACACGGACTTTGGTGTTAAGAACGCAATTGAACTTTGGTCAAACGGTATCAATGGATTTGCAACAAACACTGGTGTAATTGCTCCTTCTGATTATCAGACGGACCTTACAGTGGAACAACTTGATAGAGACGAAGCAGTTCTGAAAACATACATTCTTCGTAACTGCTGGCCAACAAACTCAGGTTCGCCAATTGAACTAAGTATGGATACTGAAAGTACAATTGAAGAGTTTTCAGTAACTTGGAGATATCAGTATTTTGATTCATCCGGCGTAAGTATCTAAATTGAACCTACTAAATAGAGAGTAGGAGATAAAAACATTATGGCAGAACTATTTGGTTTTTCAATACAAAAAGCATCTAAGGATGTAGGGCCTCGTGAGAAAACTTTCACGGACCCTACTCCTGATGATGGCGCAATTGAGGTTGCAGGCGGTGGATTCTTTTCATCTGTACTAGATACGGATGGGCGGGAACGATCTGACCTTGACCTCATTCGTAGGTATAGAGACATCTCTATGCAGTCAGAGTGTGATACAGCTATTGAAGATATCGTGAATGAAGGTATCATTTCAAATCTAAATGATATTCCAGTAAACATTGATTTAACAAACTTACCCTATCCTGATAAAATTAAAAGACGCATCAGAAATGAATTCTCTGAAGTTCTGCGACTTCTTAATTTTAATGAGAAGGGTCATGACATTTTTCGACGGTGGTACATCGATGGACGCTTGTACTATCACAAAGTTATTGATTCAAAAGACCCGCAAAAGGGTGTAACTCAGCTGAGAAACATTGACCCGACTAAGATTCGTAAGGTACGAGAAACAAAAAAAGACCCTGATCCAAAGCACAATGGTATTGAGATGGTTAAAAAAGTAGATGAGTATTTTATCTACAATGACAAAGGGTTTGTATCATCTGGTGTGCAGGGTAATAATCAGGGAATTAAAATTGCTGCTGATTCGATTGTATATGTTCCATCAGGACTCCTTGATAATAACTCAGGTCGAGTTATCTCGTATCTACACAAAGCAATCAAACCAGTTAACCAGTTGCGTATGATCGAAGATGCGATTGTTATCTATCGTATCTCTCGCGCACCAGAACGTAGAATTTTCTATATTGATGTTGGTAATCTACCCAAGATCAAAGCAGAACAGTATCTAAAAGATGTGATGAACCGTTATCGTAACAAGTTGGTATACGATGCAAGCACAGGTGAGATTCGGGATGACCGAAATCACATGTCTATGTTGGAAGATTTCTGGCTTCCTCGCCGTGAAGGTGGTAGGGGTACAGAGATTACAACACTTCCCGGCGGTTCTAATTTGGGAGAGATTGATGACATCGTATATTTCCAACGCAAACTATACCGTTCACTTAACGTGCCGATTTCAAGACTTGAAGCAGAAAACGGATTTAGTCTTGGACGAGCCTCTGAAATTACTAGAGACGAACTCAAGTTTACCAAGTTCGTACAACGTATTCGTAAGAAATTCGTCCCCCTATTCACTGACTTGCTCAAGACTAACCTACTCCTTAAAGGTGTAATCTCACCAGAAGATTGGCCGCGTATGCAAGAGCATATTCAGTATGACTTCATGGAAGATGGTCACTTTGCAGAGTTGAAAGATGCAGAACTTCTAAATGATCGTATTCAGACACTTGATGGTATTCAGTCCTATATTGGTACATTCTTCAGTAAGGAATATGTACTGAAAAAAGTCCTAAATATGACAGACGCAGAAATTCAAGAGATGCGAGCTCAGATGAAGAAGGAAGTTGAAACTGATCCATTGGATGGTGGTATTGATATGCCAGATGGTGGTGACGGTATCACAAGGTATCCACAGGATGGTGATGGTGGTGTTATTTCACCAGATCAAATGCCAGGCTATGAAGACCCAGAACAAGATGGTAAACCAAATGATGATCAAAGATTTGACAAAGGAGATAAGAAATGAGTAAGGAATTTGTAGACGCAATTGTTGGTGGTAATAATCTTGAAGCAGAGAAAGCGTTTAGTATCACAATGGCTGCAAGGGTTGGAGATGCTTTAGAAGTTAAACGCAAGGAACTTGCAAATACGTTTGTAAAGTCGAGTTATACTGATCAGGAATCGGATGTAAATGAAACGGATTGAGGAAATCTATGAATCTACAGTTGTAGAGAGGGATGAACACAGGAAATCTAAGCAATATAAGCGTCTTTCACCCAAAATGAAAGACGCAGTGGACGATTTGTTTAAAAAAATGGACTCTAAACCTTCAGATTTCCTAAATAGTTTCGAAAGAACTATAACCGATGTATCTAAGAAATATAAAGTTCCTGAGAGGGAACTTCTTGGATATTTTGAAAAAGAAATGTTAGCGATCTAGGGGATAAGAATGGCTATTGTTGCAAGAGTACTCAGAGATACCGTTGTTAATGCGCCCGGCGCTGGTGGTACAGTTACGCTTAAGGTTGATATTGAAGATGATGCTGCGGCCGATACCGCTATTTTAGATGGAAGCACATTAGATGGACATGCGAACGGTGCAAAACTACACATCGCCAGAATTTGGTGGGCATTGACTCAAGGTAGTGCTGATGATGATACTGGTCATGTTGAAATTCAAGAAGTATCTTCTGGAACAGATATTGTTCAGATTAGACTTGCCGGAACTGGACACTATGATGGTTCTGCTGGCGTTATTCCCGGCACTGCTGCAAACACAACCGCAACTTCTAGTGACCATCAAATAACTACTTTTGGTACATCTGGTTTTGTTATCATCGAATTCAAAAAAGACGAAAACTATACATCGTAAGGATAGAACAATGAAACTATTTTCAGAGGCAGTCGAAGACGTAGAGTATATCTGCGAAGCAAAGGAAGACGGTAGTAAGAACTACAAGATTCGTGGTATCTTTATGCAGGCTGACATCAAGAACCGTAATGGTCGGGTGTATCCTATGGAAGTGCTTCAAAAAGAAGTTGGAAAATACAACAAGAATTTTATTAAAGAGAACCGTGCATTTGGTGAACTTGGACATCCAGACGGACCAACCGTTAATCTGGAACGAGTATCCCACATGATTACATCTCTGGAACCTGATGGTAAAAACTTTATTGGTGAGGCGAAGATTATGTCTACGCCTATGGGTGAAATTGTGAAGAGTCTTATGGATGAAGGTGCAAAACTGGGCGTTTCCTCGCGGGGAATGGGCAGTCTAGATCAAAAAGGTGGTGCAAATTATGTGCGAGACGACTTCTATCTCGCAACGGCAGCAGATATTGTTGCTGATCCTTCTGCACCAAACGCTTTCGTGGAAGGTATCATGGAAGGTAAAGAGTGGGTTTGGAATAACGGAGCGTTATTGGAAGCGGAAATGGTAGAAATGAAAAGGGAATTTGACGTAAAGCAACGTCAAAGGAACGCAAATAGAGAAGCTTTGGCCTTTGCTAAATTTCTTAAAAGACTTTAATCTTATAAATAATAATTAACGATAAGGAGACACCCTATGTCAGAACTAGAACAAACAATTGAAGAGCTGGAAGCGGAAGTGCTTGCAGAACTAGAAGAGGCGTCTAAACAGCCTACTGATGGTGCTGCTCCTGCTGAAGGCAAGAAGGGTCTTGGTAACGAGACTCCCGGCGGCGAAGTCGATGATGGCGGTGAAGCCGTTGTCGAACCTGATGCAACAAAATCCCCAACAGATGTTGCTGCAAAAAAGGTTAAGAAAGACACATCTGCACCATCTAAAGGTGCAAAATCTGAACCCAAAGTAAAACAGGGTTCTTCTGGTGAAGCAACACCCGGCGAGTCTCAGAAACTTGCTGCTGGTGATTTTGTTGAACCCGCAGAAGGTCAGGAGGTTGTCACAGAAGCAAAACGCATGACGAAAGAAATGCTCAAAGCTGGGATGATGAAGAAGATGGAAGGTATGAAAGCCGTCGATCTGAAAGCCGCATATGAGAATATGATGGCCCCTGCTGAAGAAGAAGAGATGGACGAAGCTGCAATGTCAGAACTCAAGAAACTTGAGGATGCCAAGGCAGAGATCGAAGAGAAGATCAAGTCCATCAATGTCAAGGAAGACGTTGACGCTCTCGTAGAGGGCGAAGAACTTTCTGAAGAGTTCAAGGACAAGGCAGCGACAATTTTTGAAGCTGCTGTTAAATCGAAGACTCGCGAAGAAATCACTCGTATTCACGAAGGAATGACTTCTGAGTTTGAAGAAAAACTGGAAGAGTCGGTTGAAACTCTTACAGAAAAAGTAGATACTTATCTCAACTACGTTGTAGAGGAATGGACGAAAGAGAACGAGTTGGCAATCGAGCGTGGCCTAAAGGGCGAGATTGCAGAAGACTTTATTTCTGGACTGAAACAGTTGTTTGAAGATCATTATATTGACGTGCCTGATGAGAAATATGACGTTCTCGAAGCACAGTCTGAAAAAATTGCTGAACTAGAAGAAAAGGTTAACAGTGTTATGGAACAAAATATCGTTCTTTCCAATGTTAAGTCTGGCCTAGTTCGGGAACAGGTTATCTCTGAAGCTTGCGAAGAGTTGACCGACACTGAAATTGAAAAGTTCAAGTCTCTTACAGAAGATGTTGACTTTGCTAACGAAGAGTCCTTCAAAGCAAAACTCGACACCTTGAAGGAAAGTTATTTCCCAAAGACGATTGTTGAACAGAGTTTTGATGATGAAGACGGTGGCACCGCACAGGACATTGATACGACTGAAGCTATGGGCGCTTACATGTCGGCAATTAGTCGTAACAAAGCACGTGCCCAATAATATTATTAACGGATGTAATTAAAAAAAGGAGAAACAAATGTTTCAGACAGAACATCTACAAGAAAAGTGGCAGCCAGTCCTAGAACACCCCGATCTTCCACGGATCGAGGATTCTTACAAGCGGGCAGTTACCACTCTCATCCTAGAAAACCAAGAAAAGGCGATGCGCGAAGACCGTGGTTTCCTTTCAGAAACAGCACCAACCAACAGCACTGGTGGTTCGATTGACAATTGGGATCCAATTCTAATTTCGCTCGTTCGCCGTGCAATGCCTAACCTTATCGCGTATGACGTTTGCGGTGTGCAGCCAATGACAGGTCCAACTGGACTTATCTTTGCGATGCGTTCCTCGCTTCAGTCTTCCGATGGTGCAGAAGCTCTCGTTGACGAGTCCCTTCCGGGCGCACAGGGTCGTTCGAACCAGAACGCTGCCGGTACAATCGGTGGTGGCGACGTTGGTTCTACAGAAACTAACCCTGCTGTTCTTAATGACAGCCCTGCCGGTACTTACACAAGTGCCACAGGTATGACGACTGCTCAGGCAGAAGCCCTTGGTGATAGCGGTACGAACGCTTTCGCTGAAATGGCCTTCTCCATTGAGAAGTCAACGGTTACTGCGGTTTCCCGTGCGCTCAAAGCTGAGTACACAATGGAACTCGCACAGGACTTGAAAGCTATTCATGGTCTTGACGCCGAAACAGAACTCAGCAACATTCTGTCCACAGAAATCCTTGCTGAAATCAACCGTGAAGTTGTTCGTTCGCTGTATGTTACAGCGGTTGCGGGTGCTCAGGTTAATACAACTACTGCTGGTATCTTTGATCTGGACACCGACTCGAATGGTCGTTGGTCGGTTGAGAAGTTCAAGGGTCTGATGTTCCAGATCGAACGTGATGCCAATGCGATTGGTCAGCAGACTCGTCGCGGCAAAGGTAACATGCTGATCGTTTCGGCTGACGTTGCTTCTGCTCTTCAGATGGCTGGTGTTCTTGATTACACGCCTGCTCTGAACAACAACCTGTCGGTTGACGACACATCCACCACATTCGCTGGTGTGATGAATGGTCGTTTCAAGGTCTATGTTGACCCGTATTCTGCAAACGTCGCTGCTTCTCAGTACTACGTCTGTGGTTACAAGGGCACATCGCCTTACGATGCTGGTTTCTTCTACTGCCCATACGTTCCGCTTCAGATGGTTCGTGCGGTTGGTGAGAACTCCTTCCAGCCTAAGATTGGTTTCAAGACCCGTTATGGTCTTGCTGCTAACCCATTCGCTGGTGCGGGTGCGGTTGCTGCTGGTGACACGGTTAACACCAATGCTTCACTTGATGCAAACACCAATGCTTGGTATCGTCGCGTTAAAGTCTCTAACCTTATGTAAAATAAGGGGTCTAACAGACTTGGGGGAGGGCTTCGGCCCTCCCCTTTTTTTGTTTTTAACACCCTTTTCATATAAATAGTTATATCATGAATAGAAAGATTACAACATGTTTACTTAGTATCACTTTATTTTTTTGGGCATTAGTATGTTGGTCTGGAGTTACATCAGTAAATAAAGACTTAGATGTTGTGCTATTAGATACATTACGAAAGTTTTCTTATGTTAGTGATAAAGAACAATATGGTGGTGATCGTAAAATAAGTTTCGCAAAACAAGTTAAAGAAGGTAAAGGTTTCAAAGGTGATTGCGATGATTTTGCATATACAATAAGAGATTTGTTACTAGAAAAAGGACACACTGTGCAGACTGTGATTGTTCGTACTTCAAAAATTAGTGGGAGTATTGTGCATATGGTTGTTAAGGTAGATAACAAATACATGATTGATAATAGATATCCTTTTGTTAGACTTTGGGAAGATGGCGTTAGAGGCAGCCAATATAAAGTTTTAACTTTTGGAGAATTGAGAGAATTGATATATAAATAGATACATAAAGGAGATAAAAATGGCTGTGAAACGTATTATTACTAAAGTAAGACCAAATACAGAGGTTGATTTTGAAACATTTTCTACCTCTGTAAATAATTATATTACAACTAACTACATTAATACAGGTAAACAAACAGAAAGTAGTTCATCAGTGTCAGAAGATGGTTTAACTAAGACAAGTCAAAGGACTTTCATTAACTCTACAGTGTGTGATGAATTCGAAGCGGATTCTATAATTTGGGAAGCTAATAATTCTCTAAAAATTTCACAACAAAACAATGGAATTGCGCTTTCTAAGTCAATTGACGAAGACTAAGAAGGGAACTTAGGTTCCCTTCTTTTAATTTTTATAAATAGATATATGACAACATCAACATCACCAATTGCAAGACAACCAGATCAGTTGGACTATGCAAGTCCTACTCAATTTCGCTTTGGTATTAAACAATTACCGAAGGTAGAGTTTTTTACAATCAATGCAAACCTGCCCGGTATTGAGGGTTCATCAGTAGATTTTGCAAATCCTTTCAACAACATTCCAGTTATGGGTGATAAACTTACATATAATGATCTCACCATCACATTTATAGTTGATGAGTATTTGGAAAATTATCAGTCACTACACAACTGGCTCACTGGTTATGGGTTTCCATCAGACAGAGCTGAGTTTAGAACACATAGAGATGTAACATCTAACACACCAGCTGGTGGGTCAACACCACCTGTTGACCTTGTTACTAAGGCAACTCCTGATAAGGCAATGTACTCAGATGCATTTCTTATGATTTTGTCAAATAAAAACAACCCAATCCTAAACGTAAATTTTCAAAATGTGTTTCCTATTTCGTTGAGTGGATTGGATTACACGCAGGGTGCAACAGACGTTGAATACATGACTGCTGATGTTACGTTCAAATATCAAATCTACAAATTTGAGAGTGTCTAAATAAGATTGAGCAGATTTGGTAAGCTTTAACATTTTATCAAATCTTAGACTTAATTTCTGATGACAACTCGTTCGAACTCATCAGGGTCAATATAGTACAGAGAGAAACCAAACTGCTCACTTTTTTTATTATGAGGTAAACATGGATTTAGAGACATTAAAACGAACTGCAAGGGAAGACCTTCCCGTATCTGATCTAGAACACATTGATCAGGAATCTTTCAAAAACCAAATGATCAAACAGAAGTGGTTGGACTTTAAGGCTGACTTTGAACTTCTGCTCATCAAAGCAAAGACTGACCATCAACAGATGTACCGCGAGAAGTGGGAGTACTATGGTGGTAAGGCAGATGCAAAAGTGTACGCATCCAAACCCTTTGACATCAAAGTTATGAAGACAGACCTTCAGATGTATATTCAATCTGACGATGATATTCTTCGACTTCAAAACAAAATGGGTTACTACGAATCCTGTGTGGATTACTGCAAAGGCGTGATTAAATCTATCGACAATCGTGGATGGGACATTCGTAATGCAACTGATTGGAAGAAATTTGAAGCTGGTATGATATGATTCACTACACCAATATTCATAATGTTTTTTCTGTTCCTGATACGTTGGAAGATGGTGTTATTACAAATGAAAGCGGCAAGGTTAAAAGGAACTCAAAGGTATCTTTTATTGAAGATGCTGAAATCTGTAGAGAAATTTTTAACATAATCGATTATACCACACTAATAAATCTGACTGATATTGAACCATTGCAATATTCTGAATATGATGTTGGTGATGAATATGGGTGGCATCGTGACGTTCATGACGATCCATACTCAAATGGACTAATTCGAAAGGTATCTTTTTCAACTATTCTAAACGATGATTTCGAAGGTGGTGAATTTGATATTGAGACAAAAAATCCAATGTTTAAAAAAAGATACGAGACATTTGAATCTGAAGAATACAACACTATAATATTTCCCGCGCATATGTGGCACAGAGTAAGACCAGTAAAGTCTGGTGTTAGAAAATCCATCGTGGGTTGGTTACTAGGGCGTCCATAATGCGTATATCAAAAAAGAACGAAGTTTATCTAACTTTAGATGATATGGCTGATTCTACTCGACAAGAATTGGCTGAGTTTTTTACTTTTGAGGTGCCGGGTTTTAAATTTATGCCTATGTATCGCAATCGGATGTGGGATGGAAAGATACGACTTTTTTCTCCAGGCACAGGTGAGATATATGTTGGTCTATTAGAATACATCAAAGGGTTTTGTCAGAAAAACAAAATCGACTATATATTAGAAGAGGAGGTAGAAAATGATAGGAGTATTGTACGTCAGGTTGTTAGAGATTACATCAGATCACTCAAACCTCGATCCGCCGGCAAATCCCTCAAAGTGCGTGACTACCAAATTGATGCTGTACACCATGCTATTGCCACAAATCGTGCTTTGCTTGTTTCTCCTACTGCTTCTGGTAAATCACTGGTAATATATTCGTTAGTTCGTTATTATCATATGATGGGATTAAAGACCCTGATATTAGTTCCTACCACCTCACTTGTGGAACAGATGTATTCAGACTTTGAGGACTATGGATGGAGCTCTGGTACATACTGTCAGAAGGTATATCAGGGACACTCCAGTAAGGTTGAGAAAGACGTAGTAATTTCTACATGGCAGTCTATCTACAAACTACCGAAGAAGTATTTTGAACAGTTCGGATGTGTGATTGGTGATGAGGCGCATATGTTTAAGGCTAAGTCACTCACTGGTATCATGACTAAGTTGCACCTATGTAAGTACAGATTCGGTCTTACAGGCACCCTAGACGGGACGCAGACGCACCAACTTGTTTTAGAAGGTCTGTTTGGTCCTGTTGAAAAAGTAACGACCACAAAGGAGTTAATTGAGAAAAAATCTCTTGCTGATCTTAAAATCAAGTGCATAATTTTAAAGCACGAGAATATACGAGAGAGAATGACTTACGCAGAGGAATTACAATTCCTAGGCGAACATGAACGAAGAAACGAATTTATTGCTGGGTTACTTATGCATTTGAGAGGTAACACACTATGTCTATATCAGTTAGTTGAGAAACATGGCAAACCGTTATATGAACAAGTACAGAAGACTCAGGATGAAGGTTTCTTTGACGACAGAATGCGAAAGTTGTTTTTCATCTATGGAAACACTAGCACTACAGAACGCGAAGAAATACGATCTATTGTTGAAAAAGAGAAAAATTCTATCACCATTGCTTCGTATGGGACTTTTAGCACTGGTATTAACATTCGTAATATTCACAACATCGTGCTCGCGAGCCCATCTAAATCTAGAATTAGAGTGCTCCAGAGTATCGGTCGAGGTTTGCGTCAGGGGGAGAATAAAGATTCCGTTTTAATATTTGACATTGCAGATGATATGACATTTCGAAATCAACCTAACTTTACACTGAACCACTTTCAAGAACGCATAAATATATACAATGCAGAACAATTCAATTATGAAATTAGTAAGGTAAAACTACGATGAACACAGATACATATAAAATTCTGAAGCTCATTAGTGGCGAGAATATCATTTGTGAGCTTTCTGAAGACAACGGAAAATACGAAATTACAAGACCCCTTCTAATGCATGTCTCTCCAAAAATGACAATGACAGGGATGACAGAATCTTTAATGCTCTCGCGATGGGTACAACCGTTCACTGAAGAAAAATATTTTGAGATTGATCCTAAACACGTTATCATTATGTTACCCGCATCGCCCGGATTGAGTGTATATTATGAGGGCGTATTAAATAGGTTAGAAGACCCAGAAGAGCTTTCTACTATGGACGATATTAATGAAGAAGAAATATACGAAGAACTATTAGATGAACTAGATACAGATAGTAAATCTATTCATTAATGTATTTCATGAACCCAAGACAAGATCAATGTAACACTATTTTCGGGTGAAGTCAAGGTTCCTTTAAATATTATTTAAATTATATTGTTCCTTGACATTATAGTTGTGGTGGTGTATAGTGAGTAAAGTTTAGGAGAGTAATTATGGCGAAAGCTAAAGGTGAACATTATGTAGATAACAAAGTTTTTCTACAGGCGATGATTGAGTGGAAAGAGAAGTGCAAGATTGCTGAAGAGGCAGAAGAACAAAAACCTGCTGTAACAAATTACATTGGTGAGTGTTTTCTGAAGATTGCAACGCATCTATCTTATCGTCCCAATTTTATTAACTACACATATAAGGATGACATGATTTCAGATGGTATCGAAAACTGCCTACAATATGCTTCAAACTTCAATCCAGAGAAGTCGAATAACCCTTTCGCATATTTCACGCAAATCATTTACTACGCCTTCATCCGAAGAATCCAAAAAGAAAAAAAGCAAACCCACGTTAAAAACAAAATCGTAGCAGGTAGTAACTACCAATCTTTTGATATAATGCCGGGCGATTCAACTAGTTATAGTATTGATAATTCCTTTGCTATTGAAAATTTGCCAGCTGAAGATGTTTATAAACCCAAGACGGTAGAAAAAAAAAGTAAAAAGGGACTAGAGAATTTTATGGAAGAAGATATTGATAAAATAGTAGTTCTTGGTGAAGATCGTTGAAGCTTGCGATTATAACTGACACTCACTTTGGTGCTAGAAACGATAACCAAAACATTAATGACTTTTTCTATAAATTCTATGATGATGTATTTTTTCCTACCCTAGAGAAACGAGGTATTACTACCTGTATTCATATGGGCGATGTCACAGATCGTAGAAAGTTTATTAGTTTTAAAACTGCATCTGATTTTCGTAAAAAGTTTATTGGTCGATTTCAAGAGTTGGGTATTGACCTTCATCTTATCATTGGCAATCATGACACATACTACAAGAACACTAACGAAGTCAATTCGATGGAAGAACTTGTAGGCTCTGACCGTTGCAACATTTACACTGGACCACAAGTTGTGGAGTTTGATGGTTGTCCTATTCAGTTCATGCCGTGGATCAATGCGAACAACTATGAAGAGTCAATGACCGCTTTGTCACGATCCCCAGCTCAAATCCTGATGGGTCATCTAGAGGTAAATGGTTTCGAAATGCACAAGGGTCATAAATCTGAAGGTGCGTTTGAGAAGGAATTGTTTCGTAGATTTGACCTGTGTTTCAGTGGTCACTTTCATCACAAATCAGATGACGGCCAGATATATTATCTGGGTACACCATATGAGATGACTTGGAGTGACTACGATGATGCCAAGGGATTTCATATCTTCGATACGGAGAAACGTGAACTTGAACGCATTGTTAATCCTTACACACTTTTTGAGAAGATTTACTATGACGATACTACTACTGATTATGTTAATGAGGATGTGTCTAGGTATAAAGACAAGTATGTGAAACTGATTGTAGTCAACAAGAAAGACTTATATCAGTTTGACAAGTTCACAGATCGACTGTTGCAGGCCGACGCATTTGAGGTCAAGATTATCGAAGACTTCTCTGAGTTGGATGCTGACAATGTATCTGATGATATTGTGGAGAATACAGAAGACACGATGACACTTTTAGAGAAGTACATTGACCAGTTAGATGTTACACTGAGCAAAGACCGATTGAAGAATACGATGCGGTCACTTTACACAGAGGCACAAGATTTAGAAATATGATACATTTTGAGACTGTGAGATGGAAGAATTTCCTGTCAACTGGTAATAACTTTACAGAGATACAGTTAGACAGAAATTCAACCACATTAATTATTGGAGAAAATGGTGCAGGTAAGTCTACTATTCTTGATGCTTTATGTTTCGGTTTATTTGGTAAGCCTTTTCGTAATATCAACAAACCTCAACTTCTAAACTCTGTCAATGGCAGTGCTGCATTAGTAGAAGTGGAGTTTCGTATTGGAACTAAGAAGGTTAAGGTTATTCGTGGTATCAAACCAAATGTGTTTGAAATTCATGTCAACGGTAAGTTGTATAACCAAGACGCTAACTCGCGTGATTACCAGAAGTATCTTGAACAGCAAATCCTAAAGCTAAACTATCGTAGTTTCACTCAGGTTGTTATTCTTGGGTCATCTACCTTTATTCCGTTTATGCAATTGAAGTCAAAACATCGCCGTGAGGTTGTTGAGGAAATCCTTGACATTCAGATTTTCTCACTGATGAACATGCTTCTCAAACAACAGTTGAAGACTATTTCTGATGACATGCGCGAAATGGACTACCAGTACAGTTTGTCTAAAGAGAAGATTGTTCTACAGGAAAAGTACATTGCAGATGTAGAACAGAACAGAGAAAAACTTATCAAGGAAAAGACGTTTCTGATTGCTGGTAATGAGGAAGAAATCTTCAACAAGAGGTCTAGAATTTCTGACCTTGAGAGTGACACTTCGAAGATGCATGAGAAGATTTCTAACTCCACAAAGATTGAAGAGAAGTTCAATAAACTCAAGGACATTCAGTCGCAGTTGAAAGAAAAACACAGGGCACACACTAAACTGATTAACTTCTTTGAGACTAATGAAGACTGCCCCGTGTGTCAACAACATATTGATGAGTCGTTCAAAGATGATATGATTGCGAAAGAAAACTCCAAGTCAGAAAAATTAAATTCTGGAATGGGAGAACTTCTAGAGGAATTGAAACAGACACAATCCAAGATCAATATTATCAATGAGGTCAATCAGAACATACAGACAAACAGGGTTGAGATTGCCAAAGAAAATAGTTCTCTTGTTCAGCTTGAGAAGTTCAATGCGACACTGCAAACAGAAATTAATGAGTTGCAGAGTTGCAAGGTAAACAAGAGTGATCATGGTAAGTTAAATGAGTTGAAAGAAACTCTTTCTGGATTTGATATGCAGAAGTCAAAGTTGCGTGAAGATAAAACCTATGCTGAAGCTGCAAAGAATATGCTACAGGACACAGGTATCAAGACCAAGATTATCAAGCAGTATCTTCCTATCATGAACAAACTCATCAATACCTACCTTACATCGATGGAATTCTATGTGAACTTCACGCTGGATGAAAACTTTGAGGAAACCATCAAATCTCGTTATCGTGATGAGTTCTCTTATGCGTCATTCAGTGAGGGTGAGAAGATGCGTATTGACCTTGCACTGCTGTTCACATGGAGGGCAGTTGCAAAGATGAAGAATAGTACGAACACGAACCTGTTGATACTTGATGAAATCTTTGACAGCTCACTTGACGGCACAGGGACAGATGAGTTCCTAAAGATTCTGAATACACTTGGTGATGAGAATGTATTTGTGATCAGTCATAAACAGGACGCACTCGCAGACAAGTTTAGAAGCACAATCAAGTTTGAGAAGATCAAAAACTTCAGTCATGTTGTTGATTGATACTTGGCCTGATACTCCTGACAGTACGAGTAATGCAGATTGTTATTTTCTATACGAAACATGCCTAGAGTACAAACCAAAAAAGATATTGGAGATTGGAACCCTAGTTGGTAAATCTGCATATGCGATGGCTCTTGGTAGTGATTGTGAGATACACACTGTAGATAAGAATAAAAACAGGTTCATAGTTCATGAGGGTTTTGAAAGAATTATAAGATACCCCGACACTGAAAGCATGGAGTTTTGGGATAAGGGTATATCTGATTTTGATTTTGTGTTTGTAGACGGATGGTTAAAATTTGAAGATTGTGAGAATATATTTGAAAAGTCCCTTTACAATTTCTGGTTTTTGTGTCATGATTATAGATTAAATAATAAAGGTGAAGAAGTGGTGAATAGAATGTTAAAAGAGGGTATGAAAAGAAATTATGACTTTGATATATCTGAGGGGGGAGAGTGTTGCGCTCTGGTAAAATTTGGGAAAGCGTAGTGACTTCGAGAGAAAACCAAGAGACTTCTATCCTACACCGATGGAAGCAGTAGAACCTCTATTGCCACATTTACCAGAGGGATTTGTGTTTGCAGAGCCTTGTGCTGGTGATGGTGCGTTGATTGAACATCTAGAGACAAAAGGTTTGTGTATGTGGGCAAGTGACATTGAACCACAAGCAAAAGGAATACATACGAGCCCATACGATAAAATAGGATATGATGAACTTATCGAATCAGATTATGTAATCACAAATCCGCCATGGGACAGGAAAATCTTGCATCCTATGATTGAATATTTTGTTCCAAGAATTAAAACTTGGTTATTGTTTGATGCAGATTGGATGCATACTAAACAGAGTGTTCCCTATATGAAGATGTGTAGTAAAATAGTGAGTATAGGAAGAATTAAGTGGTTCGGAAATATGACAGGCAAGGATAATTGTGCATGGTATCTTTTCGAAAACAGAACAACGGAGACTAAATTTTATGGACGAACAAATGGAAGTTAATACAGACGGGTGGCATAAGGTGCCGCCATTCGAGACGGAACACTCTAAGACAATAATGGATTTCTGGGTGAACAGCTGTTTGGTTCCTGTAACGGACCCAATTCTAAGAAACTCACTGAATTCCTGTTCTATTGGTTTGGACCGTAAAGCACTACAAAATACTTTGAAAATTGCAATGGAACATCATCGCGGTATCGGTTTATCTGCGAATCAGATTGGTATCAAAGAACGCGCTTTCATCATGTATTCGGATGTGAAGAAGAAAGAAATGATTACATGTTTCGATCCCCTGATTACAGAGTACAGTGAGGAAAAGATCATTATGGATGAGGGTTGTTTGACTTGGCCCGGTCTGTGGTTGAAGGTGGAACGCTCAGAGGGTATTCAGTGTGTATATAACGATGTAGACGGAGAACTGGTACAGGTACAGATGCACGGACTCGAAGCACGAATCTTTCAACATGAGTATGACCACATGGAGGGCACAAACTTTACTCAACGGGTCAGTAGACTAAAGTTGAACATGGCTAAACGTAGAGCGTCAAAGATGAAAAAGAAATCAATTCTGACCAAAACCGCGTGATAGTGTTGTAAAAATGTCACATTTTCCCTAAATATTCAATAAAACGACATTAGGGTCTATTATTCTATTGACTTATTCTGCGCCACATGGTACTATAACTGTCTCTTATACACATCTGACGCTGCCGACGAATAGAGAGGTGTA
>OJFR01000200.1_pt1 | contig 20684 bp, 12 predicted proteins | sample 1594121 | NCBI WGS metagenome assembly OJFR01 (sample SAMN05416812, study PRJEB24817) | seawater metagenome | isolation source: Sea water | place: Canada:Atlantic | collected 2013-07 | reverse complement strand
GTGGGCTCGGAGATGTGTATAAGAGACAGTAATTTTAATTCTAACCAGTTTACTCTTTTTTAGTTCATTTCTTTTTTCTCAAAATGCCATAATCGAAGGCTATGTTTTCGAAACAGGTAATCGAGGATTTTTAAATGAAGTGAGAATTGTGGTTTTGGAAAAAAAATCACGAGCAGTTAGAGGAGAAACTTTTACAAATTTTGAAGGATTCTTCAAAGTAGAATTACCAGTAGGAAGTGATTATGTTGTCCAAGCAAGTAAAAAAGTTTTTAAATCGACAGAAGTAGAACTTACTACAAGAGGAATTACATCGGGCAAAAAAGTTTTTACAAAAGTAGAAATGGATCGAAAACCAGGTTACCTTTTTGATGTAACATTGGCGGAACGGAGAATGAAAAATGAAGTGGTAGATGCGATTCAAGGTTCAAAAATCGAAGTATATAATAATACCAAAAAGGAAGAAATATTGGTTTTGAAAGATTACGAATATCCCAATTTTAATGTGACATTTGAGCAAGGAAATCATTACACGGTGATGGTACGGAAGAAAGGTTTTTTTACAAAAAGAATGGAAGCGTTTGTTAATGTTAAAGGTTGTATTCTTTGTTTTGATGGAGTAGGGGATGTGCGACCAGGAGTGTCAGATGTGATGACTCGAAATAATACGATGGGAACATTATTGGCGAATGTGGAATTGGATCGAGTTGAATTGGACAAGAGTATTCAGATCGAAAATATTTATTATGACTTGGCAAAATGGAATATTCGAGAAGATGCTGCAGAGGAATTAGATAAGTTGTTAGTGACTTTAAAAGACAATCCAAGCATCATTGTGGAATTAGGTTCGCATACAGATGCACGAGGTAAAGATAAATACAATTTAGATTTGTCTCAAAAGAGAGCAGAGTCTGCGGTGGAATATTTAGTGGAAAATGGAATAGATTCTTCTCGAATTTCGGCTAAAGGATATGGTGAAACTAAATTAGTCAATGGATGTCGTAATGGCATAAAATGTAGTGAAAGACGTCATCAGAAAAATCGAAGGACGGAACTGAAAATTACTGGTTTTTTATCTCAAGATCCATATTCAAAATTGAGCTTGAAAGAAATTCTTGAAGAAGAAGCATTCCAGAAAATGTTGGAAGAGGTTCAGAATCAAGAAGTGGTAGAAATAAAAGCAGGTGAGGAACTTCCTGACGAAATTAAAAAAGCACAACAAAAAAAGCAAAAAGAGAATCAGTTAGAGAAACCTAAATCAAAAAAAATCCCTTTATCTGAAGTGAAAAAAAATGAACCCAAGGTGGAGGTAAAAAAAGATTTACCCTTTACAGAAAGTAATGTACCTCAATCAAAAGTGATCACTTCGACTGAAGAACCAACAGAAACTATTATGGTTGGAGAACCTATTAGTGGAGCTGGAAAGGTAGTGTCAGGAAGTGATCTTGAAGGTATGATGAAAAGAAAAGAAAAGGAAACTAAGGCTAAAATTATAGAAGAACAAAAGGTAGCAACGAATGCGATTTCGTTGAAATTGAAATCTATTGCTACCAATTATAATGGTTATAGTGTTGAGGTCGTTTCGGCGATTTCTAAACTTCCAAATAGCCATGCATTATTTACTCAATATGGAAATTTGATTCTGGAAGAAACCAAGGAAGGAAAATTTGCTTATTTAATTGGTGAATTTGGAAGTGAAAAAGATGCGAATTTATTTTTGAAAAATATAGTTTTACCGAGGTATCCGAAAGCGAACGTTGTTCGATATATGAATGGAAGGAGAGTAGCGAATTAAAAAACAAAATTAAAACCAATAATTAAAAATGGCAAATCAAAACGAATTCAGTTGGAAGACAAGAGGAAATAAAAAAATCTATGCATACCGATGGGATGTGGAAGATGCTAAAGCAGTTATTTGTTTAGTGCATGGATTAGGGGAACATCTACATCGCTACGATCACATGGTAGCTTACTATAATGAGAATGGCTTTTCAGTAATGTCATTTGACAATATTGGTCATGGAAGATCGGAAGGGAAAAGAGGACATTTGCCGAGTTTTCAAGTGTACATGGATAATGTAAGTGAATTGTTAAGTACTGCGGAAAAGGCGTATCCTTTGTTGCCAAAGTTTTTATACGGACATAGTATGGGAGGAAATATTGTATTGAATTATGCCTTAAGAAATAATCCTTCGATTGCTGGTTTAGTTTCTTCGGGAGCTTGGATTACTTTACCAAAGTCTCCTCCTGCATTATTAGTGGCTGTTGGAAATGTGTTGAAATATATTGTTCCAGCTTTGCAGCAACCAAGTGATTTGGATCCTACTACTATTTCAAGAGATGAAGCTGAAGTGAAAAAGTATATGGATGATCCACTTGTTCATGGAAAGATTACGATCAACTTTGGAGCAGAAATGTTACCTGCAGCCAAGTGGTTGGAAACTTATCAAGGGCCTAACCAAGTTCCATTTTTAATGATGCATGGATCAGATGATAAATTGACTTCACCGGAAGGAACTGCCTTGTTGTCAAAAAATCTAACAGGTGATGTGACGCATAAATCATGGGAAGGATTGTATCATGAAATTCATAATGAACCTGAGCAAAAGGAGGTGTTTGATTATACGATAAATTGGTTGGAGGAAAAAATTACGAAGTGGTCGAATGATACAAAAGAGGATTGATAATAAAAAATGGAATTATTCAGCAGAATTTAGGAATGGGAAACAAAATTTGAAAATGAAACTAAAAATAAATATTTATCAAATGTTCTTATTTGCTCGGGATATTTCAACTTTTTGTATAAATAAAAATCAAGCCTTGTTCTTTATTTTAGGTCTGATACTATGTATTTCTATCAATCCGCTTGATGCGCAAACGGAAATCAAAGATAGCCCAATAGCCAAAACACTCAGGGATTTACCGCTTGATTCTTCCTTTGCCTGGATGAACAAATATGAATATAGAACCAATGATACTTTTTATGCGGTTGGTCATGAAGTTGGTTTACAAATCCTTGGCAGGGCGTATCTCACTAAAAAAGATTCTATTATTGCGGAGGCACATTTCCTGCTTAGAGAATGGCATGATTATAAAAAGCCATTTTCATTTGATTCCATTCTATATCATAGTGTAAAAACGGTTGAGCTTTATCTTAAAAACGGTAATCAGCGAAAGATAGCTCAGTATAGTACTTTTCTGGCTATGGATTATTTATCCGTGCTTGAATACAAAAAAGGACAAGAGGCTTTGTTCCGTGCTTTAGAAATATATGAAGCCCTAGAAGACGAACCGGGAATGGCAAGAGCTTATCAAAACCTTTCTCTTTTCGCTATTAATTTGGAACAACCCGAGCAATCCATCAAGTATGCAGATAAAGCCATGAACTTATTTGAAAAGGCAGACGATTATATTGCCATGGCCATGACCTATTTAAGATACATTAAAAGCTATACGATGCTTGGGCAATACGACAAAGCTTATCAAGCAGCAACAGATTGCATTGAATTGACGGAAACCAAAGTGTCCGTTGATGCTACAGAGAGAGGTTTCTCAGGAAGAGATATTGGGGGAAGAGCTTATTCTGCTCGTGGGAATGTATCTATTATCAGGGAAGATTATGAACGTGCATTGGAAGATTATACCAAAACATGGGAAATTAGCGTAACGGACTATGGGGTAGAAATATCAAGAGGGTGGCGTTCTGAGATGGGAATTGCCTGTCGCCATTTAGGGAGATATGAGGAAGCTTTGGAACATCTACTAACCGCTACTCAACTTAGGGAAGAACTAGGGAGTATGGGGGAATATATTATAACGCTTTACCTCGAAATTGCAAAATGCTATGAACTAATGGGTAATTATAAAAAGGCATTGGCATACCACCAAAAAGCAATAGCTGCAAAAGATAAATTTCACAAAGAAAAAGTAGCAACCCTAGAAACCGAAACGATAGTCAAATATGAGACGGCGAAAAAAAACCAGGCGCTTGCTGCCCAAAAAGAACAATTGGTGCAAAAAAGCAAAATCCAAAACCTAACGCTTGGAATTGTAGCCTTGCTGGCGGTGTTGCTCTTTGCTTTGTTTTATAGTTTTAGGAAGAATAAAAAAACCAATACTCAACTCAATATCAAAAACAAAGAAAACGAACTCCTTCTAAAAGAAATTCATCACCGGGTAAAAAATAATCTCCAGACCGTCTCCAGTCTACTTAGTTTGCAGTCAGAAAGCATTAGTGATAAGGGCGCTTATGATGCAGTCCAGGAAAGTAAAAACAGGGTTGGTTCCATGGCGCTCATTCATCAAAAATTGTATCAAGGTGAAAACCTTGCGGCAATTGAGATGCGCGATTATTTTGAAACTATAGGGAAAGCGATCATTGATAGTTTTGGAGAAAAGGCAGAAAATATTTCCTTAAAAGTAGAGATGAAAGATATTGAATTGGATGTAGATACTGCTGTTCCAGTTGGTCTCATCACCAATGAATTGATTACAAATTCAATAAAACATGCCTTCCCAGATAAGAGAAAAGGTCAAATACTGATTACCTTGGTACAGGAAGAAAATGGTTTGCTGAAATTGAATATCGCTGATAATGGTGATGCTACTGTAAACGAATCAGTCGTTAAAAAAGAAAAAGGTTTTGGTGCCTTGCTCATTCAATTATTGACCACTCAACTGGGAGGGAAATTAGAGAAATCAACTGTGGCAGGAACTTCAACCATAATCCAGTTTCCTTTGCAAGAAAAATCAGTAGCATAATATCAGTTCAATATGGAAAAAAATATTTCAACGAAATTCTGATGGTGGATTACGATCAACTTTGAAGAAGAAATGTTATCTGCAGCAAAGTGGTTGGAAACTTATCAAGGGCGTGAGACCGATATACTTAATGGAATTGTACTAGAAATATTGTTTAGTTCGTTTGGATGACCCCGAATAATACGATTAGTGAAAAAAATATTAACTACCTTGTAGTTAATTGATATATATAATGAATATTTTTTGATTCTTTTTTAAGGATCAATATCATATCAAATAGTATTTTAATCAATTAGAACTGCTTATATAAACATTCCTTTGCGTTGATGAATTAGGTTTAATTTATCAACTACCTTTCTATCAATCCTATTTTTTGCAAAAACAATTTAATTGCTAAATACAATTAAGGATAGCCTTTGGGGTATGAAGTTTTTTTATTTACACATAAAAATAAAATCTACTTTTAAATTCCATACCAATCCTTTTACCCCAACAAATATGAAATTAACTTATTTTTATTTTTTAATATTATTGATCTTTAGTCATTCGGGGATCGCACAAAATGACGATTCAGATCGCATTCGTTTCTGCGAAAACATTTTATCAAAAACCACTTTGGTCGAGAAGGATTTCCGGCAGTTAGATAGCGTTCTATTCCAAATAAATTATTATCAATCAAGTACGCCAATAGATCTTTATCATAGTGCAATTCTAAAAGCTAATCAGTCTCAAGAGTTGAAAAAATATGCTGGAATTTTTGAAGTGAAGCTTTCTGACATGTATTGGGAGTTTGAAAATTTAGACTCCTCTTCATTTTATATCAATAAGGCAGCTAGTGAATTTGAACTTTGGAATGAAGAGTTAGAATATGCTAGAACTGCAAATATCATAAGAATGCTTAAAGTGTCTGAATCAGATTATGTAGCAGCTTATGATGTTTGTTTTAAAGCGTTGGAAGTTTTTCAAAAATATGGAGACATAGCTGGAACCGGGATATCTTATAGGGATATTGGATCGATAATGATCCACGAGAAAAAATACAATGATGCTTTAGATTACTGTACCAAAAGTATGAAAGCACTTGAATCTATTGATTATTGGTATGAACTCAATTTTACCTACCAGCGTATAGCTATTATACATCGAAATCTTGGCGATTTTGAAAAAGCTCATTTTTTTCTTCAAAAAGCAATAGATGCATGTTATAAATTAAAAGGCTTTAGGATTAATCAAGGGGTAGCCAAATTATATTGGACACGTGGATACATCTACGAGGAAGAGGGTAAATATAATCAAGCTGTTGCCAGTCTAGACTCTAGTTTCTTTTTTGCTAAACAAGTTAATCTATCTTCTATTGATAGATGGGTTTTTGATAGTAAAGGTCGCATCTATTTGAAGCAGAAAAAATACAAGGAAGCCTTGGCAGAATTTAATCAAGAATTAGATATTATTAATTCAAACGAACTGAATCTAAAAACTGTTGATTATTACAATCCAGTTTTCAGTTCCTTATCTGAAGTCTATGCTGGATTGGAGCAATATGAAAAAGCCTATAGATTTACCAAGAAAGTATCATTAGCAAAAGATAGTATTTTCAAAGTGGAATCGGAGAAACAGATTTTAGAAATGCAAACCAAATATGAAACTGTACAGAAGGAGGACAGAATTCAAAATTTGGAAGCAGATAAAAAAGTTCAACAGCAATTTTTAATCTTCGGAGTTATTTTATTAGTCACAATTTCTGCCATGTTGATTTTGTTATTCAGAAACAATCGTTATCGTTCGAGAGTTAATCAGACATTGCGAACACAAAAAAAGGAGATCGAATTGAAAAATGAACAGAATGAATTGCTTCTAAAAGAAATACACCATCGTGTTAAAAACAATCTCCAGACTGTCTCAAGTTTACTTAGCCTGCAATCAGAAAGTATTATTGATAAAGGTGCCTATGACGCAGTTCAAGAAAGTAAAAATAGAGTAGCATCCATGGCTCTCATTCACCAAAAATTGTATCAGGGAGAAAATCTTGCGGCAATTGAGATGCGAGATTATTTTGAAACTATTGGAAAAGCGATCATTGATAGTTTTGGTGAAAAGGCAGAAAATATTTCCTTAAAAGTAAAGATGAAAGATATTGAATTGGATGTAGATACTGCTGTTCCCGTTGGTCTCATTACTAATGAATTAATTACTAATTCAATAAAACATGCCTTCCCAAATCAACGTAAAGGTCAAATATTAATTACCTTGGTGGAAGAAGAAAATGGATTGCTGAAATTGAATATAACGGATGATGGTCTAGGCTCTGCAAACGGATCAGCCGTTAAAAAAGAAAAAGGATTTGGTGGGTTGCTTATTCAATTACTTACTACTCAACTAGGTGGAAAATTAGAAAAATCAACTGTTGCAGGAACCTCGACCATAATCCAGTTTCCTTTACAAGAAAAATCGGTAGCATAATAATAGTTCAATATGGAAAAAAATATTTCAACGAAAATTCTGATGGTAGAGGACGATATGATTATTGCCGCAGATATTTCAATGCAATTGACCAAACTCGGTTATGAGGTCATTGGAATAAATACACGTGGAGAAGATGCACTTCAAACTATTGAAAATAACCGTCCGGATATCATCTTAATGGATATTGTGTTGACTGGGAAAATGAATGGAATTGAGACTGCCCAGATCGTTTTGGAAAAATTTCAAGTACCCGTAATTTTCCTAACTTCTAATTCTGATGATGCGACTTTCCAGCAAGCAAGCTTAGCAAAGCCCTATGCTTTTATTTCGAAGCCTTTCCAAAAGTCTGACCTAGAGCGAACCCTTAAGCTGACCCTTCAGCGCATTGCGGTAGAACAAGATTCTGAACCCATATTGGATTCTACTGATCATGTATCATCCATGGAGGATCGACTTTTTATCAGGCACAAAGATCAAATGGTGAAAGTATTACTCTCGGAAATCTTATATGCTGAAGCCGATAGAAATTATTGCAAAATACATACTGAAAAACAAACCTATTTACTTTCAGTTCCCCTTCGTAATATTGAATCTCAATTGCCACCCAATAATTTTTTTCGCGTCCATCGTTCCTTTGTTGTCAATCTCAAAAAGATTGATGCAATTAGTGAACACCACGAATACCTAACCATCCAATCCCATCAGGTTCCTATCTCCCGAAGATCGAAAGAGGAAGTAGTAAAACGTCTTAAGATGGTATAGTTTTTTAAATAAAAATTCTTCCTACTTCATTTTACACCTGCAAATATTTACCACTCGGAAAGTGATTCCTACCGCCTGGAAGTTACCGCTAGTACCTTCTCCAATTCCACCTACCTTCCTGTTATATTATTTGGCAGAATAGATAATCTTTCCTATGCCAATAAAATGTAATAAAAAAAACCGCTATGCTCGCTCAACTAGTACCCAAAATACTAATCCTTGAAAGTCAAATGATTATTGCAGCGGATGTATCGCTGCAACTCTCAAAACTAGGCTATGACGTAATCGGAATCATTAGCCATCTTGAGGATGCACTAAAGACTATTGAAAATAATCGCCCAGATATTGTTTTAATGAATATCGAAATGCAGGGAAAAGTAGATAGGCTTAATATCGCTCGGGTTATTTTAGAAACTTTCCAAGTTCCAATAGTTTTTCTTACCGCCAACTCTAACAAGGAGATTTTTAAAGAAGTTATAGATGCACAGCCATATGCCTTTATTATCAAACCTTTTAATAATAAGGATTTGAAAAGAGGCATTGAAACAACGCTAAAACGGATGGAGGCAGAAGGATTGTGGGACAATAATCATTGAAGACCAATTGCCAGATTCAAGAAGTGACATTAGAGTTTATTTAATAACCGTTCGGGAGATATTCAATACCGTTCGGACATTTGCTCTAAATCAAGCTAAACCATGCTCTACATTTGAGATAACCTTTTACCGCATTTTTTACCACTAAAAACTAAAAACATGAAAATCTACAATAGCGAATAGACTTCTGATTATCAATTATCGAATAAAGCGATTTTTTAAAACCTTATTTATTGACAGTTTATATCAAATGATATGGTCTTGTCTCAATCAAAAAAAAAGAATCTTATGAAAAATATTCAGATATTATTAAGCCTTTCAATGTTGTTTTTGATATCAACCTTGAATGGACAAAGCAGCGGTCGGGTAGAGGCACCTAATGCAAAATCAGTAATTATTGCTGAAAAGGGTTCATCAAATTCGATTGGCAACTTCCAAAAAATGAGTTCGGGTCTATGGGAAAGTTCTATAGGTAGCCAAACAGCTTCTTACGTGGAATCGGGACGAGATCAATGGTCAATTTATTTAAAGGCTTCTAATACAAGCCAGAATGTTATGCTAAACCTTTGGACCAAGAAAGTACTATTTGACGGGGTGGAGAAATATGCTGTTCTTGAAGTGAGTGCTGATGCAATTCCTGATAAACCTACAACCCCTCCTGTGGTAGCTACTCCTAACAGGTCTGCATTGTCTTCCGGATATGTCCGCTTTCAGAATAACTGGTATAAGAATAATTATATCCACAATCAGAATGGAAAGATAGAGCAAGGTCCAATCGAACCAAACTCATGGAGTGCACATTGGAAAGTAATCCCTGTACATAGTGGTTGGGTAAGAATTCAAAATCGATGGCATGAAGATCAATATCTTCATAACCAGAATGGAAGACTGGAGGTTGGCAAGATTCAAAATAACTGGGCAAGTGCAATGTGGAAGCTCGTTCCAGTAAATAGCGATTGGGTACGTATCCAAAACAGCTGGTATAAGGATCACTACATTCACAACGAGAATGGAAAGATTGAACTTGGTCCGATCCAACCAAATTGGGCTAGTGCCTTGTGGAAAGTGGATGGCAGCGGTACAGTTGATACACCTCCTATTGAATCCCCAAAAAAGGTAATAGCAACGACTCCAGCAACTCCAGTAACTCCAACGACTCCAGTAACTACAACGACTCCAGTAACTACAACGACTACAACGACTCCAACGACTCCAACGACTCCAACGACTCCAACGACTCCAACAGGTCCGACTTGGGGGTTTAAAAATGACAGTAATTTTCCACTTGAAATAAGTGTCGATGGTAAAGTAATAGGTACTTTAAGAGTATCTCAAAAAGTACAATCATTACCTGTTAAGATCGGTGATGAGGTATCAGTGCTTGTAATTGAAGAGGACCAAAAGCTTAATCGAGATAAGTGGGGCTATCCGACAGTCTTAATCAATGATGCAACAAAAAATCCGCTGAGGATTGTGGTAAAAGCAGCTTATACTTTTGATGACGTTCGAAAAGGTCTTAGAGACGATTATATAGTCAATTTTCATGGTATAGACTTGACTGAATTTAATCCAATCGATGTAGCAGGAAGTTTCAAAACCAGCAGTACAATTTTTGACGGCCTTAGAATTGGAACTTATATGTATTATCAATCAAATGACGGAACTTATCTCCCTAATGGCTTTGGTAATACTGGGAAGACTAATTCTGGAAGTGGAAATTATACTGAAAAAACCATTCAGGGACAAGATAAAATGAAAGAGGCTTGGTCAGTTGGTGCCTCTGTAGGAGCTGAAATCCCCCTTGACCAAGCAGGTCAGTTCGTGGCAAAAAACAAAGTTAGTTTTAATTATGGAGAATCGGAAGTGGAGAATTCTTCTGAATCAGACGTTTTTATAACTAGTAGTGATAGAAAAGTTATTTATAATCTTGAATTAATAAGTCTTGATGATGTCATCCTTCACAAAGACTTTATTCAGGCAGTAGAAGGTATTAGGTCAATGGCTGATGCAAATAATGTTGTAGAAAAATATGGTACCCATTATGCGGATAATGTAATTTATGGAGGACGATATCATACCATGATTCGGATTCATGAAGATTCATATTATACGGCTAACACAAAAGACTGGGATCTTACTGCAGATATTAAGGTTTCTAAAAGTGGAGGTCCAGAAACAACAACAAGGAAACCAAATAACGCTTACGATAGGGATGAAGGTTATACTGACACAAAAGGTGGCGGTGGCTCGAGTGGTGTTGGTGGTACTTTTAGTTTTAAAAATTCGAAGGCAGAATCTCATGAGGAGGTTTATGGAAATATAGAAAGTGAATATTGGTACGCAGGTGGGACAGGAAATATTGACTCTTGGAGTGTAGATGAGGGGAATGCATTAGCAGTCAGCGTGGGGAATCTAATTTATATTTCTGAATTAGTAAAACCTAATATATTTAAAACAGCATTGACTGAATCAGATCTTAAGCCAAAGAGAGATCTTTTGAAAAAAGCTATAGAGTTAAAGCTTAAGGACATGAAATACTTGGAAATGCCAAAACCATACAGATCTTTCCATTATAGAATTAAGAGTATTGAATATGTACATTATAATGATGATGCCAATACACGAATTAAGGGAAATATTAAAGCTCATATCCTTTCTAATGGCAAAGAAATAGATACCAAAACCCTTTGGGAAAGAAAAGATTGGGTAGAAGATAATACAGGAGGACTTACAGATCGGAAAGAATTAAGTTTAGTACGGAACAGTTTAGATAAAAATTCATGGGTTGTAGGAAGACAAGAAGGCACCTATGTGGGAACAGGGGAGGATGCAAAAATGAAATTCAACCCCCTTCAAATTAAATTTTCAGGTTCAATAACGGAAAAGGACGATTGCTGTTTTAATAAAGGGCATGATGTCTTAAAGATAAAAACAAAAGGAGGTGCCATTTATCCATTAAAAGATTCTGGCAAGAAACAATATTATTCGTTTGAACTTGATCATTTCTTTACACATGTAGAAAAAATGAGATTAAAAGTCACCATTGAAATAGTTCCACTTATTGGTTTCTAACGGGGTGAAGTTTTATTAATAGATTGAATAACCAATACTATTTTAATAGATGTTGAAATAATTGAAAAACTGTTAACCACCGAGCGAACATATTTTAAGCATGATCGCTTGGTGGTTATAGTTCAAAAAAGGTAACAGATCAAATGAATAGAATATTTAAAAGCATCCTACTGCTCGGATTAGTCCTCTTTTTTTCTCAATGCCAAATGGAGCAAAATGATTGTGAAAAAATATTTCAACTAACCTTATTGGAAATAGACAAACAAATCAAAGAAAAAGGGTTAACAACAGCAGAATCGGAATTGTATATCCTCAATAAGAATGAGGAAATGAAAGCAAATCATCCAAACTGTTTTCCCAAAGAAATGATATCAGAAGATACACTTCGCATATCTGGAATTAAGCTGGATTCTAAAATGTTGACTGACGAAAAAATCCAAAATATAGATAAGCAATATCAAATAGCCGAGCAGAAATGCAAAGAAGAATTAAAAGATACTTTTAAAGATATAAGTATAGCCGATGCAGCAAAAATACTTCATGAATGCATCATGGAAAAAATAGTTAATCATAATTAAATAACCACAGTTAAAACACTCTAAAATGAAAATATTAAAATATTTATTGCTTTTAACAGGACTCCTTTTAACAGGATTATTATTTATGAATGGGATAAGTATTCAGGATGAAAACCTAGGCTTATCTGAAGAAATAGAAGGAGAAGATAATTATGCTAATACAGGTAGAAGAGCATTGATTGATGTAGCTCCTTTCAAAGAAGATCTATTTTGCTGGAGAGAAACTTATGGGAGAGGTGTAGGTACAATTCCAACCATTTGCCCCAACGGTATGGAGAATCAGGGCGGACTATGTTATACGTTATGTTCTACAGGGTATTATGGAGTAGGTCCTGTTTGTTGGAAATCTTGTCCAGCTGGTTATAGAGATGATGGTGCTTTTTGTTTTAAACCAGCACCCTATGGGCGAGGAGGAGGATATCCTTGGCATGCTGGAGATCCATTGAATGATACCAAAATGTTTGAAAGATGTGAGAAGGATCATGGAAAAGGGAATTGTGAAAAATATGGACTTATCGTTTATCCAAAGTGCAAAGAAAATTTTCATCCCGCAGGGTGTTGTGTATGCTCACCTGATTGTCCAGCTGGTTGGACTGATATTGGAATCTCTTGTACAAAACCTTCTTATGGAAGAGGCGTAGGTCTAGTTCCAACAATTTGTAAAGATGGAAAAGAAAACAATGCTGGTCTTTGTTACCAACCATGCAGAGCTGGATATAAAGGAGTAGGCCCTGTTTGTTGGGAAGTGACTTGTCCGACAGTAAATGGAACGCAATGGATTGATTGTGGAGCAGGTTGCGCTCAATCAACTAAAACCTGCGCTACTGCTGTCATTGATATGGCGATCTCTCCTTTGGTTGCAGTTTTAAGTATCGCAGGAATGGTCGTTACAGGAGGCGCCTCAGGTGCAATTTCTGCTACTGCAACAACTGGCAAGGTGATTAAGTACACCGCCAAAGCCGTCAAAGGAGTATCGAAAATTTCTCAAGCAGCCATCAAGAATGATCTCATGGCAAAAGCAAGAGAGCAGCTGAATGGCCAGCCAATGCCTGAACATCAAAGGAAAGGAATCGAAGAATATGCAGCTATGGCATATGATGCTGCTCGTACCTACGATTTTGACTGGAGGGATTTTGCAGGTTTCGACCCAACAGGTCTTGGCTCAGTAGCTGCGGCATATGCTAACCCTCTTTGTAGAGATATTAAATCTTCGACAACTCCAACTCCAACCATAACTAAACCTAGAAATATAACTGCACCTGTTGTCAGTCCAATTTCTCCTCTTGGCAACGGTTATGTCCGCATTCAGAATAGCTGGTATAAGAAAAATTATATCCACAATCGGAATGGAAAGATAGAGCAGGGTCCAATCGAACTAAACTCGTCGAGTGCACATTGGAAGGTAATCCCTGCACATAGTGGTTGGGTAAGAATTCAAAACCGTTGGCATCCAGATCAATATCTTCACAACCAGAATGGTAAACTTGAGGTTGGCAAGATTCAAAATAACTGGGCAAGTGCCATGTGGAAGCTCGTTCCAGTGCATAGTGGTTGGGTACGTATCCAAAACAGCTGGTATAAAGATCATTACATTCACAATCAAAATGGTAAGATAGAACTTGGTCCGATCCAACCCAATTGGGCAAGTGCAATGTGGAAGGCAGAGTAGACTAAAACTAAGGTTAAAAACACAAGTACCTCATTAAGATGGACTTGTGTTTTAACCTTTTTTTCCTTTGAAAGTGAATGTCATTTTTTAATAATTTCTCATCTCACTAAATCACCAAATGAAAAACACGATAATTATTTTCCCTCTTACTATTTAATTTTTCAAAGTTCGTACTTATTAAATTTTAATGGAAAATAGATATCACCAATCTTACTATTTAATCTCGATTTTAAACTAATTAATCTGGCAACAATCATGAGAATTTTATTATTTACAACCAGCTTGTTCCTGCTTTTTACTTTCCCTTTGAAGGCTCAATTAGTTGATTCCTTATTAAGTCCGGTTGATACTTTTCTAAATGATTTGGAACAATCCTTAATTGAATATGAGGAACAGCTAGACATAGCAGCTTCAACAAGTATTATTACCGCTAAAGAAATACAGGATCGAGGATATGACAATTTGGATGAATTGCTAGGTTCAATTCAAGGAATACATCTTACGCATGACAGGACTACTACTCAGATTGGATTCAGAGGGGCTAGCCCTGGAGAATTGAATAACCAACGAGTGCTGATTTTGATGGATAATATTCCATTAAATAATCCTATGTCTGGCCAAGCACCCTCAGGATATGAGTTGCGGGGAATTCCTATGGAGAATATCGAAAGTGTTACGGTCATTCGTTCTCCCTCAGCTATTTTATATGGGAATAACGCTATGCTTGGTGTAATTAAAATAAAAACTAAAAATGCAAAAAAAGGGATTGGAGCATTTTTTGAACTGGGCAGCTTTGGCAAATATGACTATGGAGTATCAATAGGTCAATCTTGGGAAAATACCTCTTTTTCTCTTGTAACTAGAATAGGCTCTCTTATCGGACAGGATTTATATATTCCAGAATACAACACAGCTATTCCTGGAGGAGATCAAATGGATTATAGGGGACTTCAATTAAAATTGAATCATCGAAATTTTTCTTTTAAAGGGAGTTTTCACCAGAGACAGGGTGCAATTGTTTTTGCACATGATCCTGTGCTTGCGCCTGATCTTATATCTGATGCCCTTTTTGAAGGTGGGTCTTTTTCCGAAACTAATCTGTTTGCAGACATTAGTTATGATGGGGCTATTAAAAAAAATCAATCCATTTATGCCCGCATATTTTTGAATTATGATCAGGATGAACGTCAACTTGAATACGTTTGGGGGCTGGGAGAAATTTTAGAAAAAAATAGAGTGCAAGAAACTATTTGGACAGGAGTGGAATACCAACATCTGTTTAAATTCCAGCCAGATCATCAATTGCTTTTAGGGACAGAATTTTGGCATATCCCTGTCGCGAATTATTCTTCTACTGAATTGGCTGCGCCAGATACTAATCTCGATTTCACCTTTTGGACGCTCGGTATCTTTGCCCATGACAGTTATCAATTTAAAAATGGATTCGCAATAAATGGTGGTATTCGGGCTGACATAAATTCTCGAACGGATCCTGTTTTTTCACCACAAATTGCAATGCTCTATATGCCAACAGTAAAGACTACGATGCGAGTTGGCTATAGCCGTGGCTACCGTCTTCCTAGTCTGTTAGAAACTGATGTTACCCAAGAGATTCTACCCTTACCCAATCCTGACTTAATTCCTGAAATTTCCAATAGCTTGGAATTGGCATTGAAACAACAAATTGGTAAGGACTTAAATTTGAATGTTGCGCTTTACTATCAGCGTCTAGATAATTTAATCCTTAATAGCTTGACCACGATTCAAAGTGACAATACCGATGCGTTAGAAGCTATAGGATTAGAGGCGGGATTGTCAATTAATTTACCTGAAGGTATCCAAACCTATATAAATTACAACTTCCAATTTGACAATGAAATGAAGGTGAATATGCCTTCTCCATTATGCAAATTCGGAGTTACCGTTCCTTTCTTAAAACACTTTACTCTTTTTGCTGAAGGACAATATGAAGGAAGCAGACTCACATGGGATGGAACCTATACTTTACCGTATTTCTTAATGAATTCCAATTTAAGGTTTAGTCCTAAAATGGATGCTTCTAAGAAAAACGCAAAGTGGTTAAATCAATCAAGTATTTCCTTTAGGGTATATAACTTTTTCGACCAGTTCTATCAACATCCTTCAAGACAGGAATTGCAAACACGATTTATGGGGCAGAATGGTCGTACATGGCAAACGAAGTTAATCTTACAATTTTAGCAATTCCAACAATTGTATATAAGTAGTAAAAGCATTTTTCAAGCATCAGTTTAATTTATTCTTATGAAGCAGTTTATCATTTTCCTAGTTTGTAGTTTCATTTATTTTAATACTTCTGCCCAAGATGACGTTCAGGGAAAGGGTTGGACTATAGGGACCGAAAAAGGATACGCCCAAATAGATGGTGAAGTAAGTCCGGCTAATGGATTCGCTTTTGGTATTTATGGAGGTAGATCATTTAATAAATTTCTTTCAGCGCGACTTCTACTAGGCATGGGTGAAGTTCGCGGATTGGATCGAACAACAAGTGACAATTGGTTGAATCACCCTGTGTGGAACGGATCATTAGATCCTAATATTGATTATAATATTGCCAATTCCAATTCCATATATGCAAACTATAAAACGAATTATATGGAAGCCAGTTTACAAACTGTTTTTACTTTTACCCAACTTCCCTTTTTAAAAAATAAAAGTCCCTTTGATGGATTTCTTTTGGCAGGAATAGGTGCGATGAGTTACACAACCAAGATTGATGCGGTTGATGAAAATGGTTTGATTTATGATTTTGCAACAGTAGCAGCACTACAAGCATCAACAGAATCTGAAACTCTTGCTAACCTGAATACTATTGCAGATGGTAATTACGAAACTCAAAATAATCAAGATGCCCAAATTGCGCAGCTATACCAATTTGGAGCTGGATTGAAATGGCACTTAAGAAAAAATATCGCGCTTTCTTTAACTCATCGGGTCTCCATAACTAATAAGGATGACATAGATTCTTATATGTGGGATATAAACAATTCTTTAAATGGTGTAAATGATATTCATCATTTTTCAACGATTGGGCTGAGTTATACTTTTTATAAAAAGGCAAAACCAGAGTTACCTGAAAATCCTCTTTCCATAGAACCAGAAATTACACCAGAACCTACAACAGAACCAGAGCCAGTAGTAGAACTAGAACCAGAACCAACGCCAATGCCCCTACCTGTACCCGAACCTATTGTAGATATAGTAGAGTTGACTATTGATGAAAAAGAAGTGGTGAGAAGAGCATTTGAGAATACGGAATTTGAGACCAATAAGGCGGTTATCAGACCAGTCTCCTTTAGTTCACTCAATGAACTAGCCACTCTTTTGTCGGAACATCCAACCTGGAAACTTAGAGTAATAGGGCACACAGATAATATGGGTACTGCTGAATGGAATATGGAATTGTCTAGGCGAAGAACTGAGTCTGTCAGGGATTATCTAGCAAATCGCAAAATTAATACAGAACGATTTATTATCTCGTGGCACGGAGAAGAACAACCCATTGCTGATAATTCAAGTTCTGAAGGACGGCAGAGAAATCGACGAGTGGCCTATGAGATTGTGGAATAAAAATAACCTAATAATTGCTTTGGATAATGTAGGAGGAAATTACAAATTGGTCGAATAATACAAAAGAAGATTAAAACAATCGCTTGAAGCGAATGCAACAAGCGATTGTTACTAATTTAGAGTTCTGTTTTTCAACAGATTAAAAATAAAAGGGTGTTGTTTTATTGGTTGCAAAGTATTCTTTATGATTGCTAAAGGAATTTAGCTGAGAGGATTGATAACTTGAATAGTTTGTAACTCAATAGTATGTTATTTGGCTCTTTGTCATAATCAATTTCCAATTTTGATTACATGTCAAAGTTATCTTTTTACTTTTTAGATTTAATCACCCAGATGGGTGATTTTTTGATTTTGGAGAGTTAGGGGATGTTCTTAATTTTTATTCAATTCATGCAGTTTTGAAATGGCTGCTGTTCGTGTATTTACGTCTAATTTTTCAAAAATATTTTTCAGATGAGTTTTTACAGTATTGACACTTACGAAATTATTTTCAGCTAATTGCTTATTCGTTTTTCCTTCATATAAATCGGTCAGAATTTCAAATTCTTTTTGAGTCAAATTTGATCTTAAATTTTTATTGATATTATCAATTGACCAATTGTTTGGTTTGATACTACTGGAAAAATTAAATAGGGCAATCTCTAGAGAAGTAAATAAATCATGTTCTTGAAAAGGCTTAACTAAGTAGCCCCAGGGGCGAGTTAACTTTGCCAACTCTAAGGTGGCTTTGTCGCTGTATGATGTTAAATAAATGAATGGGATTTTATATTTTTCATTGATGATTTTAGCGATTTCTATGCCATCCATTTTGCTTCCTAAATTGATGTCAAGTAGGACTATATCCAAATCATATTTTTCCAAAAAACGAAATGCCTGTTCTTTTGAATAGGCAACATCCACCGGCTGATAATCCATATTCGATAAGCAATCTCGAATATCTTCGGCAATTAATGGTTCGTCTTCTATGATTAAGGCTTTGATCGAGGACATTTTATAGGATTAAGAGTGAGGAATTAATAAAGAAATCTTAGTGCCGTTTTTTCCATCAATGGATAATGCCGCTTCTAATTTTTGACTAAAAGCTTTGATGAGTCGGTATCCTAATGTTTTATTTTTTTCCAAAGAAAAAGACTCAGGTAAACCTTTTCCGTCATCTGTAATTGAGAAAACTAATTGGTTTTTTTCCTTTTTCAAAGACAAATTAATAGTACCCATTTTGTTTTTATCAAACGCATATTTGAGGGCATTAGTAATCAATTCATTGATAATTAATCCAAGTGGAATTATAGTATTGACATCTAGTTTTACATTTTCAATATCAGAATGTAACTGAATTCTGTCATTGTCGATGTTGTAAGAATGGAAAAGACCTTCACTTAATTTTTCAATATAAGCTTTTGCGTCTACTCCAATTAAATCATCATCTTGATATAAGTTTTGATGAATCAATGCCATGGAGCGAACTCTAGATTGTCCTTCTTTCAACGCATCTAATGCTGCTGGATCAGAAATATTTCGAGCTTGTAAAGAGAGTAGGGAGGAGACGATTTGCAAATTGTTTTTTACTCGATGATGAATTTCTTTAATTAAAAATTCTTTTTCATTTAATGCTTTGCTTAAAAGCTGATTCTTATCTGAAAGTTCGACTGCCTTTTCTTTATTTTCTTTGTAAAGACTAAAAATGATGAATGACAAAAAAGCACCTAAAAGCAAAATGAATCCTCCAATACTAATGGCAATATTTCGATTGGAGAGCTTCTCGTTCATGGCTACTTTATCAGCATCCAATTTTTGAATTTGCAAATCTTGTTCAGCTTTTTGATATTTTGAATCAAGATCATGTACGATGTAGGATTGTTGTAATTGATAAATTGAATCTTTTAAACGATGGTAATTTTGCAAATTGGAAAATGCTAAATCTGAGTTTCCATTTTTCAAATAAAAGTCTGAATAGATTTTATAAACATCTCTTTGTCTAAATAGATTTTTTGTCTCATTAGCCATTTTTTCTGCTCTGGCAAGCATCTGAATGGTTTCTTGTTTTTTTCCAATTTTCGAATAAAATAAACTTTGGACTACATAATATTTCAATTTTAATTGATCATTATCTGAGTCTTCGACTCCTGATTGGATTTCATTAAGTACATTTTGTGCTTCACCTATTTCTTCCAATTCAAGGTATGATTTTGCCAAGCCTAAATACCCATGGACTTTCATCTTTTCATTTTTGGTATTTTTATAATGCGACAAAGTTCTGTTATAATAATCAATAGCTTTGAAATGGTTTCCTCTAATCTCTTCAATATTTCCAAGGCGATAAACAGCATTACTAATGGAAGATTTTAGATTATTTGCTTCGCTTATTTGAAGACTTAGTTTTAAGTATTGCTCCGATTTTTCTAAATCTTGAATATCATAAAAAGCATCAGCTAAATTAAGGTAGGTTCTATTTTTTCTAGTTTCCTTATCCTTTGGTATTAAATCTAGCGCTTGCATGTAGGTAATGATTGCTTTTTCATTTTCTCCTCTGCGAGCATACATTTCGCCAATTCTGGTGGTGGAATAAGCGATACGATCAGCTAGGTTATTGATGGTGTCATTTTGAAATGTGAGAATAGTATATTTATCAGTAGAATCAATAATTCCTTTGGCTAAATAAGCTGTGGACAAGGATTGGAAAGCTTCAGAATATTCTTTGGGATCTTGGTTTTTTACGTCCAATACCATCATTGACTTTTCTATAGCAAGATCATTCTTATTTTGATAATTTAAAATATCCGCTTGAGCATTTAAAGCACAGAGATAGTGATAATTTAAGTTATGATTTTTGGCAAAATTCGCAGAACTATCGTACCACATCAAAGATTCATCAATTCGATATTGATGCATGGTAACCTTACCTTTAAGGAAAACGGCTTCTACAAAATCTTTATGATTTTTTTCTTTAGAAAATTTCTCCAAGCACTTATCGGCAAGCGCTTCAGCTTCTTTATATTTTCTTGCTTTATGAGTATCGTTTATTTCTTTTATAAGTGGATTTAAATATAATTCATTGGGTTGGACTTGTGTAAATGCATTGTTATGGAGAAATACAACGAATAAGAATATTACCCCAAAATTTATTTTTGAAAAAGGAAAAAAGGAGGAATGGATGTCTTGGGAGAAAGGGAGATTTTT
>OJFR01000191.1_pt1 | contig 21091 bp, 16 predicted proteins | sample 1594121 | NCBI WGS metagenome assembly OJFR01 (sample SAMN05416812, study PRJEB24817) | seawater metagenome | isolation source: Sea water | place: Canada:Atlantic | collected 2013-07 | reverse complement strand
AGATCAGCCTCGGTCTCGTGGGCTCGGAGATGTGTATAAGAGACAGAAATAGAAGTGATTTATGATAAAGTTCTAGATACATATGTTTTTGTAGAAAAAGTTGGTGATTATTATATTAAAACTCCAATTTACATGACTCCTAAAGAGTATGAAAAATATCGATTACGAAGAGATATGTTGGAGTACTTTAAGAGCAAGGTTGCAGCGCAAAAAAGTAAAAAATCTTCAGATAAGAAAGACTTACTGCCAACTTATTATGTAAATTCTAAATTCTTTGAAACCATTTTTGGAGGAAACGAAATAAAAATAACACCAACAGGAAATATCAATTTAAAACTTGGTTTTATTTATCAAAATACTGAAAACCCACAATTATCGGAACAAAACAGGAGTAGTTTTACACTTGATTTTGATCAGCAAATAAATGCAGGAATTCAAGCTCAAGTTGGAAAGCGTTTAAAGTTTACCGCTAATTATGACACGCAATCTACTTTCGATTTTCAAAACTTAATTAAGGTAGAATTTATACCACCATCACTTTCTGATGTTAAATATGGTGAAGATGGTATTATACAAGGAATTGAAGCAGGTAATATTTCAATGCCAATAAAAAACTCTTTAATTAACGGAGCACAAAGCCTTTTTGGATTAAAGACCAAACTTCAATTTGGGAAAACAAATATTACTGCGGTCTTTTCTCAGCAAAATTCTGAGAGCACTACTGTTACAGCAGAAGGTGGTTCTTCTATTCAAGAATTTGAATTAAGAGCTACAGATTATGACAACGATAGGCACTTTTTTTTATCGCAATACTTTAGAGAAAACTATGCTAGATCTTTACAAAATTATCCACTAATAAGTAGCCCGGTTAACATTACAAGAATTGAAATTTGGATTACCAATAGAAACGCTTCTGTAGAAGATTTTAGAAGTATTGTTGCTTTAGCAGATATTGCAGAACCAGTAGCAGATAACTATGTTAGCCTAGATGGCTTGGTAATACCATCATTAAGTGCTCCTACCGTAAACGGAGTTGCATTGCCAACAAATCAGTCTAATAATATTTCTAACGCCTTAACCAGCCCGCAAATAAGAGATATAGCAACTGTAGATAATTATCTTTCTGGCACCTATGGTATGAGTCAGGGTTCTGATTATAGTTTGTTGCAAAACGCAAGAAAATTACAACCCAACGAATATACATTAAACTCTCGATTAGGATTTATTTCATTAAACAGAAGATTAAATGATGGAGAGGTTTTAGCTGTTTCTTTCGAATATACTGTGGTAGGTGCTTCCAACGGAGAGACATCCTTTAAAGTTGGAGAGTTTTCAAATGATGGAATTTCATCTCCAGAAAACTTGGCAGTTAAGTTGCTAAGAAGTGAAATTCTAACCACCAAGAGAACTGTTGCAGGTACTGAAGAAGCATTTCCTACATGGAATCTAATGATGAAAAACATTTATGCTTTAGGAGCATCTCCATTATCTCCAGATGGCTTTCGTTTTGAGCTTCAATACAGAGACGATCAAACCGGAATTTCTTCTAATACACTTCAAAATGCTCAAAGTACAGATGTAGCTACCAAACCACTTTTGCAAGTATTCAATTTAGATAGATTAGATCAAACTCAATACCAAACTCCAGACGGATATTTTGATTATGTAGAAGGAATTACTATTAATTCTCAAAACGGATACGTTATTTTTCCTCAAGCAGAACCTTTTGGAAACGGATTAGAATCCTCTTTAAATGTTTCATCAGATATAGATTTATATGTATTTGACGAGCTGTATTTAGATACAAAAATTAATGTAAAAAACAACCATCAGAATAAAGATAAGTTTTTGTTGAAAGGATATTTTAAATCTGAACAAAGTGGCGGTATTCCACTAAACGCATACAATGTCCCAAGGGGCTCTGTAACTGTTACAGCAGGAGGAAGACAATTGGTTGAAGGAGTTGATTATGTGGTAGATTACATGGCTGGTCGTGTTCAAATATTAGATCCAGGGTTGCAATCATCTGGAATTCCAATCAATGTTTCAACAGAAAATAATGCGGTGTTTAATCAGCAAAGAAAAACATTTATGGGAGTAGATGTTGAACACAATTTTAACGAAAACTTTATTTTAGGAGCCACTATTTTAAATGTAAACGAAAGACCCTTAACACCAAAAGTAAATTTTGGTGGTGAGCCAATTAACAACACTATGTTGGGTATGAACATAGACTTTTCAACAGAAATGCCCTTGTTTACCAAATTAGCCAACAAGTTACCTTTTGTAGATACAGATGTGCCTTCAAATTTATCTGTGAGAGCAGATATGGCTTATCTAATTCCAGGTTCACCAAAAGGAATAGATGTTGCTGGTTCTGCAACTGCCTATATAGACGATTTTGAAGCTTCTCAAATTCCTATTAGTTTATTAACTCCTTTGCAATGGTATACAGCAAGTACACCAGATACCCCAACATTTCCAAATTTTAACGGAAACTTAAGTAGTGATATAAGTTATAATGATCAACGATCTAGATTGGCTTGGTATACCATAGACCCTATTTTTTATGGTGCTGGAGATACTCCAGGAAATATAGATGCAGATGCGCTCTCCAGAGCAGAAACAAGACAGGTTAATTTTGATGAGTTGTTTCCAAATCAAGAATTAGATGTCACGCAACAGTCTTTGATAAGAACCTTAGATTTAGCGTATTTTCCCAGTGAACGTGGCCCTTATAATTTTGAACAACCAACAGATATTACAAATCCAGCAATGCTTGAGAGCCCTCAAGATCGTTGGGCAGGAATCATGCGCCCCTTAACAACTAATAATTTTGAACAAGCAAATGTAGAGTATATTCAGTTTTGGGTTATGGACCCTTACACTAATTATTCTATTACCAATGAAGAAGGTTTACCATCAGGTATGAATCCGCAAGATCTTCAAAATCAGGTGGGAGACCTTTATATAAATCTAGGAAATATTTCTGAAGATATCTTAAAAGATAATCGGAAAATGTATGAAAATGGATTGCCTTTAGATGATTTATCTTCCAATACAACCTCCACTATTTGGGGAAAAGTTCCAACAAATCCATCAATAATTTATGCTTTCGATCAAGAAGATGCTTCAAGAACAAAACAAGATATTGGTTTAGACGGATTAACAGATGAAGAGGAAAGAATAAAATTTCCTTCATTGGCAGCACTAGAAGATCCTGCCTCAGATAATTATAGATACTACAGAGGTGGAGATTTTGATGCTACAGATGCCTCAATTATTTCCAGATATAAGCTTTTTAATAATACTCAAGGAAATTCACCAACATTAAATCAATCTTCAGAATCTTTTCCAACCTCATCAACAACATATCCAGATGTAGAAGATATTAATAAGGATCAAACCATGAATACGGTTGAAAGCTTTTTTGAATATAAAGTATCCTTAAACAGTTCAAACTTGGTGGTTGGTCAAAACTATATTGTTGATCAAAAAGAGACACAGGTAACTCTTAAAAATGGAGAGGCTCAAACGGCTAAATGGTATCAATTTAGAATTCCAATTAGAAGCGGAATACCCATTAATAATATTTCAGATTTTAATAGCATTCGTTTTATTAGAATGTTTATGACCAATTTTAAAATGCCTGTAATTCTTCGTTTCGGAGAATTAGATTTAGTTAGAGGTGATTGGAGAAGATATACCAGAACTTTAGACCCAGAAATTACTCCAGATCTTCCATTAGAACAAGAAGATTTAAACGATTTTGAAGTTGGAGTAGTGAATATAGAACAAAATGAAGGTAGATACGTATTGCCTCCAGGAATAGAAAGAGAACGTTTGCAAGGAAGTACAACTGTTCAACAGCAAAATGAGCAATCGGTAACTTTAAAAGTAACAAATCTTCCTCAAGATAAAGTAAGAGCTATCTATAAAAACATTAGTGTTGATTTACGAAGGTATAAAGAATTAAAAATGTTCTTACATGCCGAGCCAGTTATTGTAAATGGTGTTGACGATGATGAATTAACAGCAATTATTCGATTAGGAACAGATTTAAACGATAACTTTTATCAGATAGAAATTCCTTTAAAAATATCTACCTACGGAAGTTTAGCTCCATTAGATGTTTGGCCAGAAGCTAACAATCTAGATGCAACTTTAGAAAAATTAGGAAAAATAAAGCTAGCAAGAGATGTGGCAAACGCTCCAATTAATGAGTTATTTACGGCTTCTAGTAGTGACTCGGGAGAGTTGGTTCTTAGGGTTAAAGGAAACCCAACACTGTCTCAGATTAGAACTATTATGTTAGGTGTTAGAAATAACAGTCCTTTAGAAAAAAGTGCAGAAATTTGGTTTAATGAACTTCGCTCTGCAGGGTTTGATAATGATGGTGGTTGGGCTGCAGTTATAAGTGCAGATGCAAATTTTGCTGATGTAGCTACTCTTTCTATGACGGGTAGGATGCAAACCGTTGGATTTGGAAATGTAGAAGACAGAGTAAGTCAGCGATCTTTAGATGAGACTAAAGAATATGATATTTCTACTAGTATTAATTTAGGTAAAATGATGCCTAAGAAATGGGGCATAGAATTACCAATGAATTATAGTGTTGGAGAACAATTTATAGATCCAAAATTTGACCCTCAGTACCAAGACGTAGAACTTGCAGCAGTAGAAGCAGCAAACCTTCCTTCTAACCTACCAAGAGGAACAGATGTTTCAAGAAACTATACAAAGCGTTCAAGTATTAGTTTTATGAACGTAAGAAAAAATAGAAATCCAGAGTCATCAAAAAAACCAAAATTTTACGACGTAGAAAACCTATCAGTTTCTTATTCTTTTAACGAAGAGTCACATAGAGATTATAATATAGAAGGAGCATTGAATCAAAAAGTGATGGCAGCAGCATCCTATAACTTTACATTTAAGCCTAAGTTCTTAGAACCATTCAAGAAAAAAGAGTTGTTTAAAAGCAAGTACCTACAATTAATAAGAGATATCAATTTTAATCCAGTGCCAACAAGTCTTGCCATTAATTCCAGAATCAATAGAAGTTTTAATGAACAACGATCAAGAAACCTGGTTGAAGGCTTAAGCCCTCAGCCAACATTAAAGCAGCGAAGGTTTTTATTTGATTGGGATTATGCATTGGCGTTTAATTTTACAAAATCATTAGCAATTAACTTTAATGCATCCAATAGTTATATTTATGATGCTTTTGGTAATGGAGATGATTTAGAGATTTTTAATAATTTCTTTAATGTAGGAAGACCCACTCAATACAGCCAAAAATTAAATTCAACGTATAAAATACCACTCAATAAAATATCATATTTAAGTTTTATTGGTGTAGACTACGCTTATACTGCAGATTTTGATTGGAAAGCTACTTCTCAAGACGCTACAATTGTAGAAAGGGTTGGAAATTTAATTCAGAATGCAAATACACACAATGTAACTGGGTCTTTAAATTTTGCCAAGCTCTATAAAGACACAAAATTTGAAAGCTTATTTTTAAAGAAAAAAAATAGAAAAAAATCAGGACCTGTTTCTTTACAAACACCAAAATCTCCCAGTCAAGTTTCTGAAAGAAAAAGAAAGAATGAACCCATAGGAAGAAAAGTTGTCAAAGGATTTTATGACCTAATTACGTCTTTAAAAACAGGAAAAATAAGCTATACAGAAAATAACGGACAATTATTGCCAGGGTATGAGCCAGAAGTTGGTTTTTTAGGCAGAAATAACTTTGGTGGAGGTTTAGCACCTTCTTTAGGATTTGTTTTTGGTAGTCAGGTAGATATTAGAAATACAGCATTAGTAAATGGTTGGCTAGTTACCCCAAGAGCAGATGGAGAAGATTATTATGATAAAACCTACACGAGAACTCATTTCAATAAATTGGACTACAACTTTTCGTTAAAACCAGTAAAAGATTTAACGATAGAAGTTACTGGAAATAAAATTAAAACAAGAAGCCTGGCGCAACAATTAGATATTAGAGTAGATGCCAATGACCCTAGTGAAAATGGTTATATAGATGAAACAATTCCAGCCTTTATAACAGGAAATTATAGCACTAGTTATTCTATGTTTTCTACTGCTTTTAAAGATGGAGATCAACTGTTTAAACAGTTAAGAACAAATAGAATTGCTGTCTCTAGAAGACTAGGAGAGCAAGCTGGAATTAACGTTAACGACCCTACCAATATAGATCCAGTAGACGGAACAGTTATTGGATATGGCGCTAGCAGTCAAGATGTATTATTACCCTCATTTTTGGCAGCCTATTCTGGAAAAGATGCAAACACTGTTAGTTTAGGGATTTTCAGAGAGATTCCTATTCCAGCATGGAATCTACGTTATACTGGATTGATGAAGTACAAGTGGTTTAAAAGTAATTTTAGTAGCTTCAGTATTAGTCATGGATATAAATCATCCTACACAGTATCTAGCTTTACAAACAATTTACAGTTTGATTCTAACGATCCAACAATTACAAATGCAGCTGGTGATTTTGAATCTAGCACTTTAGTGTCTTCAGCAACATTAGTAGATGAGTTTTCGCCTCTTATTAGAGTAGATATGAAAATGAAAAATTCATTTTCTATGAGAGGAGAACTAAAAAGAGATAGAACGCTAACCATGAATTTTAATAATAGTACCCTAACAGATATTAAAGGCACAGAATATATTTTTGGGTTTGGATATGTTTTTAAAGATGTAAAGATGAAAACATCTTTTACAGGAAAAAAACAGACTCTAAAGGGAGATATCAATGTAAGAGCAGATGTTTCATTAAGAGATAACTTAACCCTTGTTAGATCTGTTAATTCTGATAATGATCAAATTAGTGGGGGGCAAAAATTATTTTCAATAAAATTTACGGCAGATTATAGATTAAATAGTAATTTAACAGCGTCGTTTTATTACAACCATCAAACGTCTAGATATGCTATTTCAACAACATTTCCAAGACAGTCAATAAACGCCGGATTTAACTTTATTTACAATTTAGGAGGAAACTAATAAAATTATTTAATTATGAATATCCCAGCAGATTTAAAATACACAAAAGACCACGAGTGGGTTAAGATTGAAGGCAATACAGCAACCATAGGAGTTACTGATTTTGCACAAGGAGAATTAGGTGACATTGTTTATGTAGACGTAGATACTTTAGACGATACAGTAGATAAAGACGATGTTTTTGGTTCTGTAGAAGCTGTAAAAACAGTATCAGATTTATTCATGCCACTGACTGGAGAAGTTATTGAGTTTAACGAAGGATTAGAAGATGATCCAGAAATAGTTAATAAAGACCCGTACGGTAAAGGATGGATGATTAAAATCTCATTCACAGACAATTCACAAATAGAAGACTTATTAGATGCTCAAGCCTATCAAGAGCTTATTGGAGGATAATGCTATATACATCGCTATCTTTTTTACAATCTCAATAACTATTGGCAGTCTTGTTAAGTCAGATTTTATTGTTGTAAAGTCTATATCAGTATCAGATAAAGCCTATCATTTAATTGCTTATTTTTTATTAATGCTTTCATGGTTGTATGTTTTTTGTAAAAAAGAAACACTTCAAAGAAATGTAAAATATATAATTTTAGGCTGTATCATTTTTGGCATCATTATTGAAATATTGCAAGGTGTAATTACTTCGTATAGAACAGCTAGTTATTTAGATATAGTAGCTAATACCATCGGAGTCTTGTTAGCAGTAGTAATATTTCATGTTTTTGAAAAAAAAATTAGTGTATTTTAAGGTAAAATCTTGTTAATCAAATAATAATTTAGTTAAATTAGCGAACTATATAAAAACTTTCAGTAATGGAAATTAAGAAGAATCCAAAATCAAACTTAGAGAACTACAGTAAATTGTTCATGCAATTAGGCTTAGTTTTAGCCCTTTTTGTTACATACGTAGCCATTGAAAAAAAGACTTTTGATCGCCAGTTTGGTGATTTAGGAGATGTAAACATGAACGCAGATATGGAAGAGGAAATTCCAATTACAGAACGTATTGAGCCAGAAATTCCTAAAACTCCACCACCACCAACACCAGAAAAAATTGAAGTTGTTGAAGATGAAAAAGAAGTTGAAGAAACCGTTATAGAGTCTACGGAAACAGATGAAACGGAGGCTGTTGAAGTTGAAGAGATAGAAGAAGTTGAAGAAGCTGAAGAGGTAATTGAAGATGTGCCTTTTACCATTATAGAAGATGTGCCTGTATTCCCAGGATGTAAAGGAAGCAAAAAAGAACTGAAATCTTGTTTCAACAAGAAAATGCAAAAACATTTTCAAAGAAAATTTAATGCAGATTTGCCTAACGATTTAGGGATGTCTCCAGGAAAGAAGCGAATAATTATGCTTTTTAAGATAGATAAAGTTGGAAATATTGTTGACATTAGAGCAAAAGCCCCACACCCAAAATTACAGAAAGAAGCCATCCGAATTATTAAATTACTTCCAAAAATGAAACCAGGAAGACAAAGAGGTAAGGCAGTTGGTGTAAAGTACACACTACCTATGAGAATAGAAGTAGAATAGTCTTACATTCACATACATAATAAGAAATCCTAGCCGTTTGGCTGGGATTTTTTGTTGGCATGCTATTTGTTCTTTAAATCTTAAACTCTTAAAAAATACAGGTATGGAAAACAAGAAAAACCCAAAAGTTACTTTAGATAACTATAGTAAGATTTTTATACAGCTAGGTTTAGTTTTAGCACTATTTCTTAGCTATGTTGTCATTGAAAAAAAGTCGTTTAGACAATATAAAGTGTTACAAGGAGTATCAATGAACCAAGATATAGATGAGGAACCACCAATTATAAAACCTAGAGAGTTAGAAACTCCAAAAACAGAACCACCAGTTCTACCAGAAAAAATTGAGGTAGTAGATGATGATGATGTTAATGAAACGGATATACAATCTAAGGTGCCAGATGAAATAGAAGCTTTAGAAATGGCAAATATTGAAGAAGTAGATGAGCCAGTAGAGGTAATTGAAGATGTGCCTTTTACCATTATAGAAGATGTGCCTGTATTCCCAGGATGTAAAGGAAGCAAAAAAGAACTGAAATCTTGTTTCAACAAGAAAATGCAAAAACATTTTCAAAGAAAATTTAATGCAGATTTGCCTAACGATTTAGGGATGTCTCCAGGAAAGAAGCGAATAATTATGCTTTTTAAGATAGATAAAGTTGGAAATATTGTTGACATTAGAGCAAAAGCCCCACACCCAAAATTACAGAAAGAAGCCATCCGAATTATTAAATTACTTCCAAAAATGAAACCAGGAAGACAAAGAGGTAAGGCAGTTGGTGTAAAATATACCTTACCAATGAGAATTGAGGTAGAATAATTTTACTTTCACATACATAATAACAAGTCCTAGCCGTTTGGCTGGGATTTTTTATTTATTTGACATTTCTTATTTTAGGATTCCTCTAATTATATTTTCAATAATAAGTTGTATTTTCGATGTAAAATTTAATTATTTTTCTTGCATATGAAACCCTATTTTGCTCACAAAACTTCTGTTATAGACTCTGATTGCACTATCGGAGAGGGAACTAATATCTGGCATTTTAGTCATATTATGTCTAATTGTGTACTTGGGAAGAACTGTAATCTTGGACAGAATGTTGTTATTTCACCAGAGGTAGTGCTTGGCAATAATGTGAAAGTACAAAATAATGTTTCTATTTATACAGGAGTTATCTGTGAAGATGATGTATTTCTTGGCCCTTCCATGGTCTTTACAAATATTATAAACCCAAGAAGTGCTATTAAAAGAAAAGACCAGTATTTAAAAACAGTTGTAAAAAAAGGAGCAAGTATTGGTGCTAACGCTACCATTGTTTGTGGAATTACTATTGGAGAATATGCTTTTGTAGGCGCAGGAGCTGTGGTCTTAAAAGAAGTATTACCCTATGCTTTAGTTGTTGGAAATCCTTCCAAACAAATTGGTTGGATTAGTGAATATGGTCATAAATTAGAGTTTAATGAATTTGGACATGCAGTATGTTCTGAGAGTAAAGAAGAATATCAATTAAAAAATAATACCGTACTAAAGATTAGTCCCTAAATGAAGAAAATAACCCTCTTAATCTATGTTTTTTTACTGCCGTTAATCTCTTTTTCTCAACAAGAAAAGTATCCTACTTTTGTTGAATGTAAAGAAGAAATACTAGACAATAGCAGTAATTGTTTTTACAAAAAAACCAAAGAAATTTTTTACAAAGAGTTTAAAGAGCCTTTAATTATAAAGAAGGAGAGTTTTAAAGGAACTGTAAATGCTATTTTTGTAGTGACCAATGATGGCTTTTTTAAGTTAATTTATCTCAATACTCCCTACGAAGAACTTAAAAAAGAGGTGGCAAGAGTTTTTGCAAAATTCCCAAAAATAACACCTGCATTTTATAATAATCATAGGGTAGAAATGCAGTTTGTATTTCCTCTAAGTTTTCCGTTATCTAATGATATACAATCAGACCCTATTTCCATTGTTGTAACTCCAAAAAAAGACATTAATGATGTTTTAGAAAAAGAAATAATCACTTCTAAGAATTCGTTATATAAAAGCCATTTAAACATTCCATTTACCCATCAACGCTATGTAGATTATGAATATGCAATGCACAAAAACAATAAGCACACAGGTAGTAAGCCCTATTTGTATAAGGATGTAAATCAATTCATTAACCTAGATTCTATAAAAAATAAATTTTTAAAGCCAGCAAAAAAAACGTGGGTAGGTAAAAAAGTTTGGAATGAGCATTTACTAGCTATTCAAGAAAAAGATTATTGGTTTAATTTAGATGTTTTATTTGACGTTCAATTAGGAAAAGATAATTCTGATGATGTTTCCTTTACCTATAATAATTCTAGAATTTTACAAATAAATGGTGGTTTGGGAGATAAATTTTCATACTCAGCAACTATCTATGAAAGTCAGGCTAGATTTGCAGGGTTTGTAAATGAATTTATTTCAAACAGGTCATTAGTAAATAGACCTGCTTTTTCTGAAGGACTTGTTCCTGGTAGAGGAAAAGCAAAAGGATTTAAAGAAGACGCGTTTGATTATCCTGTTGCTGAAGGGTATCTATCATATACCCCTAATAAATTTTTGCAATTTCAGTTTGGGCACGGAAAGAATTTTATTGGTGATGGATATAGATCATTTATTCTTTCAGATGTTGCAGCCCCGTCTTTATATTTAAAAGCCTCAGTTGATTTTTGGAAATTTAAATACACGAATCTGTGGATATGGGGAAATGACTTAAGATCTAGAACAGTAATAAATAATGAGCACGCAAGAAAATACATTGCAATTCATTATTTGAGTATTAACATTACAGAGAGGTTTAATTTAGGCTTGTTTGAAGCTGCAATTAGTTCTAGTGAAACAGGCATAGACGCAGGGTTTTTAAATCCGGTTATGTTTTATAGATCTGTAGAATTTAATAGAGGTGAAGATGCGGGAAATGCTTTAGTTGGAATTACAGCTAAATATAAATTATCTGATCAGGCTTCTTTATATTCACAATTAGTTATAGATGAATTTTCTGTTGGAAACCTCACCAATTTAGGAGATTGGAGAAATAAATTCTCACTTCAATTTGGGGCAAAATACTTTGATGCTTTCAATGTAGAGAATCTTTTTATTCAAGGAGAGTTTAACTATGCAAGACCTTATACTTTTGCTCACAAAACATCTGTTTTAAATTACGGGAACAACAACCAAGCACTTGGTCATCTTTGGGGTGCAAATTTTTGGGAATTAGTTGGTATCGCTAGATATAAAAAAGACCGTTGGAGTGGAAGCGCCAAGGTAGTTTTTGGAAAGAAAGGATTCGATTTTATTGATGAAAGTATTAGTTATGGAGGAAATATCTTTCAATCGTATGAAGATAGACAAGGAGATACTGGAAATGCTATTGCTCAAGGAAATGCTGCAACAATTTTCACTATAAATTTACAAGGAGATTATTTACTAAATCCTTCTAATAATTTAAGTTTATTTGCAGGATTTAATTATCGTAATTTTTCATTAGAGGCAACAACTAATGGGTTTTCTACTAGTAATAATATATGGGTTAGCGCTGGTATAAGAGCTGATTTATTTAATTGGTATTTTGATTTTTAGTAAAAAAAACCTCCGCTAGGAGGTTTTTTCTATAAATCTTATTTAGCGTCTTGATAGTTATAATATCCTTCAACTGGAATCATTAAATGATCATATCCAGTCCCTTTAAACATTACATAAGGAGCGCCAGTATTAAAATTGGTAGTTTGGCCTTCAAGTGAAGCTGGATCTTTAGGGAACAGCATCAAATGTGCTCCAGATTCAATCCATTGACCTTCTGCGGCATCTTCTTTATTGAAAACTAACTGCTTTGTGTTGTCTTCTCCCATATCACCGTGAAGCATCCATGCCCATCCGTCTGTATCCATTTGAGGAGTTTTACCTCCCATATAAGCCATAGCCCATAGCATTGCAGGTCCATCACCAACCATTGGCATTGCTTCATGCGGGTCTTTCCAACCATTTTCAGGATCAGACATTCCTCTTGGGTTTGCGGCCATAGCAGTCCATCCGTTAGTTCCTTCTCTCAATACTGTTCCGTCCACATCAACTACAGTACAATTAGCAGCAATATAAGATGGAGCGGCAGTACTGTAAGCCCAAACTTTCCATTCTATTGAAGTATGAGGCCCATCAGGTTCTCCATTTAAATTAAGCACTTCAGTTGGAGCTGTTACTTGATTACAGCTTATAAATAAACTAATACTCAAGATTACTAATAATAGTTTTTTCATTTTTATAAAATTTAAAATTGATTATTTAGTCAAATTCTTTTGAAAGATCTGCCGAGTCATACCATTCCATATAGTGAGCTAATTTCCCATCTTCATTAAATTGTAAAACAGCATACCACTTTAACATGCTCTTTTTTCCAGTAGCAGCAAAATTAGAAGTCCATGTCCCATAGGCTCTTACATTTCCATCAGGTAAATTATCCTCACCTAGGGCAGCATAATATTGAGGGTTCGTAAGTTTTTTATTATCATAGTTTACCATGAAAGCACGAAAGGCTTTTTTCCATTCAGCTTTGGGAAGAGAATCCATTCCTACTGCTGGAGGAGACCAAATAAAGTCTTCACTCATATATTTATCGGAAAAGAAGGCAGTAGAATCATTTTGCATGAATGCACCTAGCCAAGCTTTAGTTGTTTCAGTATTTTTCTTAAAAATACTCATTTTAGAATTTACTGAAGTTTGGTTGTTTTCTTGACAACCAACTAAAAGTGCAAAAGCGAATGCACAAAAAATTATTTTCTTCATTTTAATAAAATTTTAGTTCTCTAAATGTACTAATTTTAATAAAGAATTGCAAATTGCAACTAATAAAAGAGTTTGAATTTGTTTTTACAGGTGCTTTTTTTGACTCTAAATCTAGAATTTCGTATTTTTATAGTTCTTAAATTAAAAGAGATGAAATACAAAATAACACTAGCATTAGGATTATTGTTTTTAGTCAGTTGTGGTAAAGATCAACAGGTAAATACCCTTCAGAAAACATCAAAGGAAACTAAAGTAGTTACCACAAAAAAGAAAAATAAAACCGAAGACAAAACAGTTGTTGTAGATGCAAATGGTATTGCCAATGTTACCATTACTTCAAATGATGGAATGAGGTTTGATGTTAGAAAAATTAATGTGAGTTCAGGTCAGAAAGTAAGACTAACTCTAACTCATACAGGAAAACTAGATAAAAGAATTATGGGACATAATGTGGTTTTCTTAAAAAATGGAGTGAAACCCTCTGCATTTGCTGTGAAGGCTGCTGCTGCAAGAGACAATGACTATATCCCTGAGGAAACTACAGAAGTTATTGCACATACAAAAATGATTGGAGGAGGAGAAACTACCGTTATTGAGTTTATAGCACCTGAAGCAGGAACCTATAATTATATTTGTAGTTTTCCGGGGCACTATGCCATGATGAAAGGAAAATTAATTGTAGAATAATTTATATAATTAATTTTAGAGTTCTAAAATCTGAATATTCTTAAACTCTATCGGGTGGCTTTCACTCTGTAATGAGATGTAGCCACCTTTAAGTGACTCACCGTCTTTTGCTTGAATTTCTTTTGAAGTACTGTCTAGAAAATCTCCGCCAATAGTTGGCATAGAATAGGTAATTACTGGTTTTCCATCAATAAAATGAGTAATAGAATTGTTGTTTACAACAACCTCTGCATCTATCCATTCTTCACCGTAATACGTTTTACATTCTGCCATGATACAATGTTCTGTAATTTGCTCACCATTTATAACTACATGAGTAGCGGGAGTGCATAAATTTCCAGAAGGGCGAGGCTCACCAGGAGTAACTCCTCCTAAGAGTTGTACTTCTAAAGACAAAGGAAACCCTTGCTTTAAAAGCATGGTTTCTGGAGCTTGGCTATGGATCATAATACCACTATTTTTTGTTGCCCAAGGCTCACCGCCAATAACTTGATCACCTACAAATCTATATTGTAATTTTAATCTATAATTGGTAAAAGGAGTTTTGTAAAATAAATGGCCAAATTCGTCTGTAAAATTATCGTATTGGTCGTAGGATACTTTTAGAATACCGTTTTCAGCTCTAAAGGTATTAAGATGGTTGTCATGTAATTTGTAGCCATTAATTTTTACGATCCAGTCATCTAAGTTTTCACCATTAAATAGTGATTTCCAGTTTTCTGGTGAATTAACGTCAATTTTAATTTTAGGTGAGGTGCTTTTTTTACAACCATAGCTAGTACTTAAAAAAAGAATAATTAAAGCGATGTTATAAAAAAAATACTTCATTGTTGTTAAAGTGAATAAGATTTTCCTCCAGTTAATTCTTGTAAGTCACCACAATAATAAGCTGCAGGAACAGGGTCATAGGCTAAGATATTTTCACCTACTTCTTCAGAATTTTTATAGGCATTAATAATCATCCATTTTAACTGATTCAAAAATTCAGAAGTTGTCATCAACAGCGCTTCTGGATTTGCAGTTCTTTCTTGATCAATTTCTCCTTTTAAAAGCATGTGATCATCCAATAATGCTTTGTATTGCTCTGTTGTTGTATCTCCTAAATCAGCAGTTGCATCTGGTCTTAGAATAGCAATTACTTTTACAAACGCAGCTCTGGTTATTTCTTGATCATTGGTATCTAAAACTTCATCAATATATTTATCTATAAATTGTGGAACATTTACTTCAGTTGCCGAAGGAGTAGTAGCAGTTTTTGGAATCATAATATCTGCTAAATTTGTTACAAATATTTTTTCATCCGAAGTTAAATAGTTTGGAATCCATGTAACAGAATCACCAGTACACCCTTGCAACATACTAAAAATGCTTGGTGTTATAATTGCAAAACCAGCAGCAAATCCTATATTTTTTAATGCGTCTCTACGTTTCATATGTTGGTTTATTAAGCGTTCTTTTTAAAATTTTTAGCAGCATGATTGGCCGCTCTGGCAGTAAAAGCCATATAGGTTAATGATGGGTTTTGACAGCCTGAAGATGTCATAAATGCGCCATCAGTAACATATACATTTTTACATGCATGTATTTGATTGTGTTTGTTTAAAACAGATGTTTTTGGATCTTTTCCCATTCTTGCAGTCCCCATTTCGTGAATTCCTAATCCCATGGCTTTACCACCATTATCGTATCCTTGAACATTTTTATAACCTGCGGCTTCTAACATTTTTTTAGCTTGCTCTTGCATGTCTTTTCTCATTTCAAATTCATTTTCTCCAAAAGCTGCATCAAAAGTTATGGTAGGCAAGCCCCATTCATCTTTTTTACTTTCATCTAAATACATCTTATTGTTGTGATCTGGTAAAGTTTCTCCAAAAGCTAATAAATTTACGTTCCATTCTCCTGGTTTTAAAATAGCTTCTGCTAATTTTGGACCATATTTTAATTCTGCGACCAATTCTGAAGCATCTTCTCTACTAGCTCCTCCTTGATATCCGTAGCCTCTTTTAAATTTTTTCATATTGGTATTCCCTCCAAGATTTCTAAATCGTGGAATATAAATACCATTAGGTCTTCTTCCTTTTACATACTTATCATCATAGCCTTCTGCTGTTGCGGTGGCACCAACATGAAAATGATGATCCATAATATTATGCCCTAACTCTCCACTGTCATTTCCTAATCCGTTTGGAAATCTTTCAGATTTTGATTGCAATAAGATAGAGGCAGAAGCTATAGAAGAAGCACATAAAAAAACAACTTTTGCATTATATACATGAGTTTCTTTTGTTTCTGCATCAATAATACGAACACCAGTAGCCTGTTTTGTAGCATCATCGTACATAACTTCATGTACAATAGAATTGGGTCTCAGTGTCATATTCCCTGTAGCGTCTGCAGCAGGTAATGTAGAAGAGTTACTGCTAAAATAAGCACCAAACGGACAGCCTCTCATACATCTACTTCTGTATTGACAAGTACTCCTGCCTAGTCCTTCTTTAGTACCTTCTGTAATGTGAGCTGTTCTTCCTATTGTTAAAACTCTTTCATCACTAAAGTTTTCTGATATTTTACTTTGTAAATGTTCTTCTACACAATTTAATTCCATGGGTTTTAGAAGCTTTTGATCTGGGAAATGTTTCAATCCTAAATTCTGCCCACTAACACCAATATATTCTTCAACCTTATCATACCATGGTTCTATTTCTTTATAACGAACTGGCCAATCTACTGCAACGCCATCTTTTTTATTAGCTTCGAAATCAACATCACTTAACCGGTAACTTTGTCTCCCCCACATTAAAGAACGCCCACCAACATGGTAGCCGCGCATCCAATCAAATCTCCTTACTTCGTTGTAAGGATGTTTTACGTCATCAACAAAAAAGTGTTCTCTTGCAGGGTGGGTAGTGTACCCTGTTCTATGTTGTTTTGGTTTACGATTAATTATTTCCTGTGTAGTTTTTCCTCCATTTGGAAGATCCCAAGGATCTAGATTTGCAGTTGGATAATCATCAATATGTTTTACCATTCTACCTCGCTCAAGCACCAATGTTTTAAATCCTTGTTCACAAAGTTCTTTTGCTGCCCAACCTCCAGAAATTCCTGTGCCAACTACAATAGCATCAAATTGATTATCTTCTGTTTTTACCTTGTTTTTGTCCATTCATTATAATTTTAGAGACTGTTTATTGTAAAATTCTGAATTTTATACCTGTAAATTTACATTATTCTAAGCCAAATTAATTAATTTGCGCTTTTATTATGTTCAATATTTTTCAGTGAAAATAAATATACAAAATATATCGCCTTTTAAAGAGAATGGAATAGAGTATCACGCAGATACCTGTATCCCCCTAGTTGACGCGGTGAGTAGAAAAAAAATAAAATTTAATGCTTTAGCCAGGCACACCTATCCTGGGAAGCGGCTAACAGAAGATACAATAGGCCTCAATAGCATTGGGTATTGGGATGCTAATGAGCCACAAGACTGGGGTTTAGATTGGCATAGAAATGAGGGAATTGAGATTCATTTTTTAGAATCTGGTTCTATGCCCTACTCACAAGAAAATCAAGCATTAGAATTACTACCCAATAACTTAACTATTACAAGACCTTGGGAGGTTCACAAAGTTGGAGGGCCAGTTATTGGAATGGGAAAGTTTTACTGGATTATTTTAGACTTAGATGTGAGAAGGCCTCATCAAAATTGGTTATGGCCAGATTGGATTATATTGGCGCCTAAAGATCTTGAAAAATTAACCAATATCTTACGACAGAATGAAAAATTTTGTTGGAAAGCAGACAAGCGTATTTTAGATTGTTTTCAGAGAATTGGAAAAGCAGTAGATTCTGATAATGAGGGAAGTAATGCTTCAAAAATAAGATTATTAGTAAATGATTTATTACTATTTCTTTTAGATTTATTAGCTGTGGAAGAGGTACAGTTAGATGAGAAATTAATGAATAGTTCTAGAAGTGTTCTTCAATTTTTAAAAGAATTAGATGTTAATTTATCAGAGAATTGGACTGTAGAAAAGATGGCCAAATCTTCTGGAGTTGGCCTTACCAGATTTACATTTCACTGTAGGCAATTAACCAATTTAACCCCCATGAAATACCTGATGCTTAAACGTGTAGAAATGTCTAAAAAAGTATTGCTAGAACACCCTGAAATGAATATTTCTGATGTAGCCTATTTATGTGGCTTTTCTACAAGTCAGTATTTTGCAACCATGTTTAAAAAACAAGAAAAATGTACTCCTGTAGCTTATCGAAAAAGAGCGATTAGAGCTACCTAATTTTTGTTTAAAATTTTTCACTGAACAATTGTACACATAATTTTAAGCGCGATGTTATACTTTCAATTTACAGAATAATAAAAATCAGATTAAAATGAATTCAACTATTATTTCAAAAGCACTATTTTTTATTTCAATAATTTTTTTATCTACAATAATCTCTAGTTGCAAAAAAGAGGTAAATAAAGAAGTTGCTTCTGCCACAGCATCAGTAACTAAAGGAGATCCGTTTTTTAAACTTTCTTTAGCGCAGTGGTCATTAAACCAATATGTAAGAACTGAAAAAAAATCACCGTTTCATTTTGCTTCTCAGGCAAAAGAAATGGGTTTTGAAGGCTTAGAGTATGTGAGCCAATTATATAAGTTTGAAGTTGAAAAGTTAGGATTTGATGTTGTTATAGATTCGCTAAAAACCCTAAGTGAAAGAGAAAAAATACAAAATGTTTTAATTATGGTAGATGATGAAGGGGATTTAGCTGACCCAGATGAGTCTAAGCGAGATCAGGCTGTTGAAAATCATAAGCGATGGATAGATGCTGCAGCAATATTAGGATGTCATTCTATTCGTGTCAATACTTTTGGAACCAACGACCCGGAGGTATGGAAAACATCTGTAGTGGATGGATTGAGAAAACTATCTGAATACGCCGCAACAAAAAACATCAATGTCTTATGTGAAAATCATGGATGGTTGTCTTCAGATCCTGATAAGTTAATGGCTGCTATTAATGATGTAAATATGGAAAATTGTGGAACACTTCCAGATTTTGGAAATTGGTGTACAAAAAGAAAAAACATGAATGAAAAATGGGGAGATTGTGCTGAAGTGTATCCAGATAAATATAAAGGAACAGAATTGATGATGCCTGCAGCCAAAGCAGTAAGTGCAAAATCCTATGATTTTGATGCTGATGGAAACGAAACCACCATAGATTTTGTAAAAATGTTACAAATTGTAAAAGATGCTGGATATACTGGTTTTATAGGTGTAGAATATGAGGGAGATAGATTAGACGAACCTGCTGGAATTAAAGCCACCAAAGATTTATTATTGATAGCAGCAAAAAAAATCAAGTAATTTTAAAATCAACTAGATAATATCACAAATTAACCTTTAGTAATATGAAAAAATCAATTCAATTTCAATTGTCATTAATGATGTTTCTCGAATTTTTTATTTGGGGAGGATGGTTTGTGACTATGGGTACTTTTTTAGGAAGTAACCTGGGTGCATCAGGGGGAGAAACAGCTATGGCATATTCTACCCAATCTTGGGGAGCTATCATTGCACCTTTTATTATTGGCTTAATAGCAGATAGATATTTTAATGCTGAAAAAATATTAGGAGTATTACATCTTGTTGGCGCGGTGCTAATGTATTTAATGTCTCAGTCTACAGAATTTTCTGTTTTTTACCCCTATGTTTTAGGATATATGATTGCCTACATGCCAACATTGGCATTGGTAAACTCAGTATCGTTTCATCAAATGAGCGATCCAGCAAAGCAATTTCCGATGGTTAGAGTTTGGGGTACAGTAGGTTGGATTTTAGCTGGTTTAGCTATTAGCTTCCTATTTAAATGGGATTCAATAGAAAATATTGGTCAAGGCATGTTGTCAAATACCTTTACAATGGTTGCTATTGCATCTGTAGTGTTAGGGGTTTTTAGTTTTACTTTACCTAAAACACCACCATCTATTAGTAAAGACGAAAATGTAACCATTAAAGATATTTTAGGCTTAGATGCCTTAAAATTATTAAAAGACAGAAATTTTTTAGTCTTTTTTATCTCTTCAGTTTTAATTTGCATTCCATTGGCTTTTTACTATCAGAACATTAGTCCTTTTTTAACAGAATATCAGGTAGAAAACTCTACGGCTTGGGCCTCATTAGGTCAAATATCTGAAGTAGCATTTATGTTATTATTGCCTTTTTTCTTCAAAAAGTTTGGCTTCAAAAAAACCATTCTCTTTGGTATGTTAGCATGGGCAATTAGATATGTGCTTTTTGCTTATGGTAATAATGGCGATTTATTTTTTATGATTATTACAGGAATAGCCTTGCATGGAATTTGCTATGATTTCTTTTTTGTATCGGGTCAAATTTATACAGATTCTAAAGCAGGAGAAAAAGTTAAAAGTGCTGCACAAGGTTTAATAACATTGGCAACTTATGGTGTTGGAATGTTGGTTGGTTTTTGGATTGCAGGACAAGTTGTAGACAAGAATTTACTTTCAGATGGCTCTCACGCTTGGCAAGATATATGGATATTTCCAGCAGTATTTGCAGTGGTAGTAATGGTAATTTTTGCCGTATTGTTTAAAGATGAAAAAATAGAATATAAAGGATAGTAACACATGAGTAGTTCTAAAATAAGATTAGGAATTTTAGGTGGTGGTGGCAATTCTTTAATTGGCGTGTTGCACCGTATTGCTTCCTCAATGTTTGATAGATATCAAATTGTTGGAGGAGTTTTTAACCCCAATTGGGATGAAAATATTGAGTTTGCTACAAAAATTGGTCTCCCAATAGATAGGGTTTATATAGATTTTGAAACTTTAGTAGCCCAAGAATTACAGTTACCCAAAGAGCAAAGAATGCAGGTAGTTTCTATTTTAACGCCTAACTTCTTGCATTTTTCTATGGCAAAAAAACTGTTAGAAAACGGATTTCATGTTATTTGCGAAAAACCTTTAACCACAACATACAAGGAAGCTCAAGAGCTATACACCA
>OJFR01000190.1_pt1 | contig 21116 bp, 14 predicted proteins | sample 1594121 | NCBI WGS metagenome assembly OJFR01 (sample SAMN05416812, study PRJEB24817) | seawater metagenome | isolation source: Sea water | place: Canada:Atlantic | collected 2013-07 | reverse complement strand
GAGATCAGCCTCGGTCTCGTGGGCTCGGAGATGTGTATAAGAGACAGAATCGGAATTCTTCATTTTTGATGTCTATGACTGATTTTAAAAATGCGGTGAATCATCAATTTGAATATCAACTAAAACCGAAGAATTCCTTTTTTGATAATGATGATGCGATCTGGCAATCCAATGGTCGTGATCGAAAAATCCAATTTGAATATTTACCTGCAGGAGATTATGATTTGAATATTCGAGGAATTTCTTCAGAAGGAATTTCTACCAATGAATTTACGGTCCAACTTCAGGTTCAAGAATTTTTCTATAAATCATGGTGGTTTATCATTTTCTGTATTTTAGCTTTAACTGGTTTGATATATTTATTTTATCAAAACAAATTAAACCGAGCCCTCGAAATGGAAAAATTACGAACTCGACTCAGTAGTGATTTGCATGATGATGTGGGAAGTGTTCTTTCGGGAGTGGCGTACCAAATGGAGTTGTTAGAATATTCCGTTCCTGAAAAAAACAAATCTTTAGTTCAACAAATTGCAGTATCAAGTCGACGCGCCATGTCGCAAATGCGTGATGTCGTTTGGGCAATAGATTCTCGGAATAGTTCTATTCAAGATTTAATGGAGCGAATGCAAGAATTTTCAAAAGAGATTATCGAACCATTAGAAATTAATTTTGATTTTCAACATAAAAACTTGCCACTCAAAAAAGAAATCTCCGCAGAAATCCGCCATTCTATGTTATTAATTTTTAAAGAGTTCTTAACCAATACTGTCAAGCATGCAGATGCATCAAATATAACTATTCAACTTTTCAAAAATGGGAAAATCCTCGAAATGATTCTTCAAGATGATGGAAAAGGATTACCTAAAGATACTGAACTAAGTACTGGTCAAGGTTTGGAAAATATGAAAATGCGAGCATGGAAAATTAAAGCTTCGCTGGATTTTTTGGAAAAAAATGGATTTGGAGTGCATTTAAAAATTCCAACATTTTAACCCACGCCCCCCTTTCATGGGGTTAACAAAGAAAAACTATTTAGGTAAATTGCATCTATAAAATTTACACTTGTGGAAAAAATAAAAGTCAGCATAGTTGAAGATGAAGTATTGATTCTAAAAAGCCTTGTTGGCTTATTGGAAACACAGCCCGATTTCCAAGTCCTTCAAAAAGCAAATAGCGTTGAGTCTTTTTTGGAAAGTTCCCCGCAAGAAGAAGCGAATATTTTATTGCTTGACATCAATCTCAAAGGAGGTATGACTGGTTTGGAAGGAATTCGATTGATCAAACAAAAATTTCCCAAAACAGAAATCATCATGCTCACCACTTTCGATGATGCTGATCGAATATTTAAAGCACTCTGCGCTGGCGCAACAGCTTACCTCACCAAGCGTACTCCCTTTAAAAAAATAATGGAAGCCATTTATACCGTCCATCGAGGTGGTTCCTACATGTCTCCAACTATTGCTCGAAAAGTCGTAGAACATTTTTCCCCAAAAAAATCAATATCGCATTCATTGACTCCTCGCCAAATGCAAATCGCCGAAGGCATCATCGAAGGTCTCAGCTACAAACTCATCGCCGACAAACTCATCATCAAAACGGAAACCGTCCGTGACCACATCAAAAGCATCTACCGCAAATTAGAAATCAATTCTAAAACTCAACTCATCAAAAAAAGAATGGACGGAGAAATTTAATCTCTTTTTCATCTTCAATTTCCTTCAACTAATTTTCTATTCTTAATTCTCGACGCCCCCCTTTTATGGGGTATTCTTCCTTTCCTACTCACACTACCTTTGTATTAAACAATACGAACTAATACCTCATTTCTGTATAACCTTAAAAAAATTGATTATGAAAAAAATATTTACTCTTATCGGTCTATTTTTATTTACCAATGCAATGGTATATGGGCAGGATCAATTTTGCTCTGATTTTGCAACTATTGCTAATGGAAAACCCAAAAATATCTGTTTAACTTTTTCAAATTCTATTGATAATCCTTGTACGGATCCTTATGCTGCTTTTAGTGAAGGAGAAATGAGTCAAAATCAATTGGATAATATGGTTTTTAACGATCAACAATGGTTTGCTATCGAATACGGAACAAGCAATATGGTAACTCTCTCATTTGACATCTTTCATTATTGGCAAATGCTCGGTAGTAATCCTATTTCTACTATTGATGAAGATGCACTATTAGAATGGAATCAAATAACTATGCCTATTTCTTTAGCCATTACACAAAATCCTCCTTCTGATATACTTGGAGGATGGGGTCACCTAAATTATACAGCTACGTTTCCAATTAATACAAATGAGCCAACCATGTCAGGAAGTGATATATATGGTGAATTACTCAAACTTACCTTTTACCAAAATGATTTTTTTCAGAATATTGCCTTCGAAACAGCAACCATGGTACTTGCCACAGGGAAAAATCTTGAAAATAATCCCTTATGGACGACCCAAGCTCCAGCAGCAGTCCAAATGATATTAAGAGATCCTCCTGGTGATGCCAGTTACTCGAATATGGAAAATACTACGACTAATTGTCATGGCTATAAGGTAGAAGTGGCAACAGATGAAAGTGCGGGAGTATATGCTTCTGCTAAAATTGGGGTAGCAGGATCAGCCGGACTCATCATTGAATCTAGTTCTGAAGTTTATGCCGAAATTTCTGGAGGTATAACAATGGGACGGAACCAAGTAGCTACCAATGAACATCAAGTTTGTTTTACGACAACCAGTTCTTTTCAAACAGATGATGATAACGGATCCTTAACTGGTTCAGATGGTGATATTTTTATTGGAAAATCTATTACTTATGCTTATGGTATTTTTAGAGAATTAAAGTTAGACGGTTGTCAATTTGAGGTAGAAAGCAAATTGATGTTAGCTCCTGCTGTCACCTCCGATGTGACCAATTCATTCGTCTATTCAGAATATCATATTAAAAATAGTATTATTCCTAATCTCCAAACTGAAATTGATGGTTTGACGATAAGTAGTGCAGCATGGGAAGTAGCTAACGATCAAATGGAAATGTGGGTACAAGCAATTGATCAGAATGATGCCATAAAAGCTGCAGCTATAGCTTCTCAATCACCTACCAATACTTATGGTTATGGAGTAGGTGGTTCCTCAGCATATACAGAAAACATTACTACAACCGACTCGAGAAGTATGTATATGAATTTATACATTGATGCTTACGTTGGAGCAGAAATTAGTGCTGATGTTGGAGGTAGTGGTGCAGCTGCTGGATTTAAAGTTAGAGCTAGAGTAGATCGAGGTAAAACAGGTTCTTCCAGCACAAGTACTACCAATACAATCAAAGCACATTTAGAAGATAATACAGTTGGAGATGAATATTTAATTAAAGTTTATGAGGATAGAGTATTTGGAACACCAATTTATGTCTTGGATGAAAATAACTCAAAAACTAGTTGTCCTTACGAAGGTGGTTATCAGCGAGATCAACCTAAAGTAATTTTTACAGATGGTTCTCAATCCATGACTATCAATGATATCCCATCAGGTACTCCCGCTACCTTTTCAGTAAATATTTGTAATGATAGTAATGAACCCAGAACTTATTATTTGAAAGGTAATGCCTCAACTAATTTGAACGGTGCGGACGTTGAGGGTTTTGGAAATGACTTATTTTCAACGAATGACGATGGTGTAGAATTTCTGAATGTTCCTGCTAATGATTGTTTGGAAGATGCAATTATTACTCTAACACAGGCAAATACAACAGTTTTAGATTACGAGAATATTGAACTTTCGTTGTATGTACTTTGTCAGCCTGCAACTGATCCTATTTCATCAACGATAACATTAAATGCACATTTTGAAGAACCTACAGCCGTGGGAGATTTAGAAAATGCTATCTCATTAGATGTATTTCCAAATCCAAATCATGGTCATTTTAATATAAAACTTACTGGTAACCATGAAGACGGTCAATTAATTTTGACTGACATGACTGGTCGGAAGATTTATGAAAGAACAATTTCAAAAGCAGATAACTTAATAGAAATCAATCAGGGAAATTTACCGCAAGGGGTGTTTTTTCTTTCTTTTGTAACTGATAAACATCGAACTATTCGAAAGATAGTTGTTGAATAATTTATCAATTCAAAAGAACCTAAAACTGGGCATATCACAAAGATTGTGATATGCCCAGTTTTAGATTTATTAGTCTTTTTTAAGGAAAATAGAAACAGCTTTTATCATCGTTTAAAATCCTCCATTTTTAAAGAATTTTACTTACCTTTGCCGCCGCTATAACTGATCCTTGAGATCACTATTGGTAAACCTTTTAAATTTTAAAAAAAATGGCTGAATATCTCAGTAAAGAAAAAATGGAATCTATATTCCAAGAGTATGGTGGAGCAGCAAAAAACACAGGTTCTACAGAAGGACAAGTGGCTTTGTTTACTTTCCGAATTGCAGAATTGTCTAAACACCTGCATACTAATCGAAAAGACCACTCATGTAAACGTACATTACTTACTTTGGTAGGTAAAAGACGACGATTACTTAAGTACTTAGCAAAAAAAGATATTGTTGGATACCGTGCATTAATTGAAAAATTAGGTATTCGTAATCTTAAGTTTTAATAGCAAAGCAAAGCTTTTCAATATGAAAAGCTTTGCTTTCTTTTTTTATGGTCAAATACGAAAAAACGTTTCGAGTTTGACCGAGCGAAAAAAAAAGCGACAATCAGAGATAGGGATTATTTTATTTTGAATTTTCAGTAGCTTATTGTTAAACATCGAAAACTACTTTTAAAAATAAAAAAGCTACTACTTTGCCTCCAAAAGATTTTTTTCGAAAATCTTCCAGAAGGAACCCATCTATTTTTTTTCGTTGATCGACGGATTTGAAAAATTACTATTCAGTTTTATTAAAGTATGATTCATGTTATTTTTTCATAAAAAATTTCATATCACTCTTTCATTTACCGAATACACATTACATTTATATAAATATTTTAACATTTAGAAATCCTTGGATTATAACTTCCTTAATGATTTGCTTTTTAGCCGAAAGCTGACCATCATTTTTATGCTTGTTCATCTTTCGCCTAAAAACCAGATCGGGAAATTATCAATCTAGCATTCCTAATTCACTTTATTAAACAATTAAAACATGGGTTTAAAAACTCCTATTTCAAAGTCATTCAATTTACCTGATGGCAGAGAAATTACAATCGAAACAGGTAAGTTAGCTTCTTTAGCTGATGGTTCTGTAGTTGTTCGCATGGGTAACACTATGCTATTTTGTTCTGTCTGTTCTGCAAGTGAACCAAGAGAAGGACAAAGATTTTTTCCACTTTCTGTGGATTATCAAGAGAAGTTTGCATCTGCAGGTCGTGTACCGGGTAACTTCTTTAGAAGAGAAACTCGATTAAACGATTATGAGATTTTAATCTCTCGATTAGTGGATAGAGCGATTCGTCCTTTGTTTCCTGATGGATACATGCACGATACTCAAGTGATTATCAACTTGATTTCTGCTGATAAAGAAATCATGCCTGATACATTAGCAGCATTGGCAGCTTCTGCGGCATTGTCTGTTTCAAATATCAATTTTGCTGGGCCTATCTCTGAATGTAGAGTAGCTCGAATTGATGGCGAATTTGTGGTAAACCCAAATCGATCTGATTTAGAAAAAGCAGACTTGAACATTATCATTGCAGCAACTATGGACGATGTGATGATGGTAGAAGGTGAAGCAAAAGAATGTTTAGAAGCGGATTTGGTAGCAGCTATTAAAGTTGGACATGAAGTGATCAAGATTCAATGTCAAGCGCAATTGGATTTAGCAGCATTGGTTGGAGAAAAAGCTACGGTAAAAAGAGTTTTGCCAGAAGCGGAAGAGAATGAAGAATTAAAAGCTAAAATTCAAGCTGCTGCAGAAGAAGGTATTTTGAAAATTGCTAGAGGAAAATTGAGTAAAGGAGAGCGTGGAAAAGGTTTCTCAGCAAATAGAGACGTTGTTGAAGCTGCCTTGAAGGAAGAGTATGGCGAGGATGTATGGGCTGACCTTAGACCGCTTTTCAAAAAGTATATTCAAAAAATTCAGAAAGAAGTTATCCGTGAGATGGTGATGAGTGAAGAAACTCGATTGGATGGACGGAAGTTTGACGAAGTTCGAAATATTTGGACAGAGGTTGATTATTTGCCATCTGCTCACGGTTCTGCGATTTTTACTCGTGGAGAAACTCAAGCATTAATGTCTTTGACTTTGGGAACAAAGAAAGATAGTTTGATGATTGATACAGCTTTGACAAATGGATATGACAATTTTATTTTGCATTATAATTTCCCAGGATACTCAGTAGGTGAAACTAAACCGATGAGAGGCCCAGGACGAAGAGAAGTTGGTCATGCGAATTTGGCTGCCCGATCTTTGAGACAAGTAATGCCTGAAGATTTACCTTACACCGTTCGATTAGTTTCTGATATTATGGAATCAAATGGTTCGTCTTCAATGGCGACAGTTTGTTCTGGATCATTAGCATTGATGGATGCAGGTATCAAAATCAAAGCACCAGTTTCTGGAATTGCGATGGGAATGATTTCTGATGGAACTCGTTTTTCTATTTTGTCTGACATCTTAGGTGATGAGGATGCATTAGGAGATATGGATTTCAAAGTAACAGGAACAGAAAAAGGAATTACTGCTTGCCAGATGGATATCAAAATTGATGGACTTCCATATGCTCAATTAGAAGGAGCATTGAATCAAGCAAGAGTTGGTCGTTTACATATTTTAGGTGAAATGGCTAAGACGCTTTCTACCCCTAAAGAAGATTATAAAGATCACGCTCCACGAATCGTTGAAGTGATTATTGAGAAGAGTATGATTGGTGCGGTGATCGGACCTGGAGGAAGTATTATCCAAGAGATCCAAGCTGAAACTGGTACTGTAATCAATATCGAAGAAGCTGGAGATAAAGGTATCGTAAATGTTGCGAGTAATGATAAAGCGTCAATTGATGCAGCATTAGCTCGAATCAAATCTATCACGTTTATGCCAACTGTTGGTGACGAGTATGATGCAAAAGTTGTATCAGTTATGCCTTATGGTGTGTTCGTTGACTTTAGTGGGAAAAGTGGTTTGTTGCACGTTTCTGAAATCTCTCATGAAAGAATCGAAAATGTTACTGATGTCTTGAATGAAGGTGATGAAGTACGAGTGAAGTTGGTAGAAATCGACAAACGATCTGGAAAAATGAGATTGTCTCGAAAAGCTTTATTGCCAAGACCTGAGAGAGGTGGTGGTGGTGACCGAAGAGATGATAGACGGGATGATCGTGGTGGAGACAGACGTGATGATAGAAGAGGAAATGATAGACGGAACTAATTAGTTTTCGTTTTTGGAAAATATAAAAACCCACTTCGATTAAGTTCGAAGTGGGTTTTTTGTTTTTGGGAAATAGAATATTTCATCCCTTCCCTTTTTTTAATTTAGTACCAGTTAATTAAACTAATTGAAAATGACTCAAGATTCATTCACCGAACTATAGTAATTGCTTTAGAAGCATAAGACTGGTTGTTACTTACTATGTTCAACCAATAAATACCCGATCTGAATTCTGATACATTTATTTGGTAGGCTAAATCTCCATCTACATTGAGGCTTTCTGATTTAAAAACCGTCCTTCCTAAATTATCAGAAAGGGTAATTATAATCTGTTTATTTTGAAAATTACTACTAACTGTAATCACATCACTTGCAGGGTTAGGATTTACGGTAAGTTGAATCTTATCTTTTTCAGAAATATGAGAAGTCACTCCTGAAAGATTGCTGATTTTTCTAATGTTTCCCTGGCCACCGAATTCTGATATATATATTTCTTTTTCTTGAGCATCGAATAGGATTCCGTTCGGAAAACTAAATGTTGCAACAGAGATATCACCATCTACATTACCTTGAGAACTTCCAGCAAAGAGAGTAACGTCATCTACGGTAACAGGATTGATTTTGTATATTTTATTACCATCATAAGTTGTACCCCATATATGACCTTCTCCATAAGTAATAAATCCTAAATATCCACTAGATGGAATTGTCGCAACATATGCTAGAGAGTCGGGAAATATTTTATAAATTTTTCTTCCCACAAAATTTCCTGCATATAACTGGCCATCATCATCATAGGCCAAACCAACAGGTGCATTTAAAGGGGAGCCTTGAACTATTTCTGATATTGATCCGTCGCTAGATAAACGATTAATGCTGCTGTTTGATGTCCTTGTGAAAATCATATCATCGTTTTCAATACTCTTAATCAAGCCTGATGGATTTGCACCTACAATAAAAGTTTCTAGTAATATTCCATCTATATCATATTTATGGATGCGTGAATTACTAAAGTCAGCGACAAAGAGATTGTCGTTCGAATCAAAAGCAAGACCATTTGGACTGACTAATCCATCAATGAAAGTGGAAGCATCTCCCAAAGGAGTAATTTTATAGACCGAGCCTTCCTCAAAATCTGATCCATACAGGTTTCCCTCGGCGTCAAATATTAACCCATCATTCACATCGATTGATGAACTTGAAAAAAAAGTGCTTACCTCTTGTGCAGTAAGAGTATAGTTGAAGAAAAAGAATAGTAAAAAAAAGAACCTCATATCTTTGTGGTTTTTAGATAAGTTAATAGATTATTTTAGTTAAATCCGATTTCCAATTACTAAAGCGTTCGCAAGTTATTAGTTTCAAGGCTCACCATTAAACAACTTATTTCTAATAGTCAGGTTTCTTGTTTCCCATCAAGATCTGAATATTATGGATACACAGTACTTAGGTAATAAATTTTGTATCAATATTAGCACATCATAGATCTGACACTTATTTACATGTATCTTGATAATAAATATTACCTCGGGAAAGTATTTACAACATGGACAGTCCACGTTGAATCTAGTTGATTATTAAAATAAAATGAAAGAGCATAGGGGAAATAGCCCTTATTTCTATCTAGTGATTAGATCGATTGGATAGATTGGATAGATTGGATAGATTGGATAGATTGGATAGATTGGATAGATTGCCTCTTTACGTTTTCTCAAGATGTTTTGCTAAAATACTTTTACCTAAAAAAACGAACATGAAAACCTTCTTTACATTTGTAATTTCTCTTCTTCTTTTTCCCCCAATTCAATCTCAAGATTGTTCTATTTATGTAGAATCTCAATATGATTCTATCACCCAAATTCAAGATATTTATTATGGCTCTGCTGTAAAATTCAATGGAGATACCGTCGATTTATTTTTAGACATTTACTACCCAGAATTCGATACCAATACTGCTCGACCTCTGATGGTAGCTGCTCACGGTGGTGGTTTTTTAGGTGGTAGTAAAAACGCTGGTCCCGTTGTAAAGCTTTGTAAAGAGTTTGCTCAAAGAGGTTATGTGACCGCAAGTATTAGTTATCGATTAGGATTCAGAAATGAGCATGATCCAATCCTGGGAGTTTTCCATGTGTTTTATGGTTACGATGAAGCAGAAATGATTCGTGCAATTTATAGATCAGTTCAAGATGCAAGAGGGGCTATTCGATTTCTAAAAGGAGAAGCTGACAATTTTGGAATAGACACCACGAATGTTTTTATTGCAGGAGAAAGTGCTGGTGGATTTATTGCACTTCACACCGCTTACATGAAACAAGCAGATGAAAAACCTGACGCTGCATTCGAGCAACCTGATGCAAATTATTTCGACCTTTTTGGAAATACCATCTCAACTTTAGCGCGACCTGATTTAGGATCTTTAGAAGGAGACTTAAACTTGAACGGAACAAGTTCAGATGTCAAAGGCGCGATTAATATTTATGGGGGCATCTTTGATTTAGACCTCATTGATTGTGGCGAACCCGATTTATATCAACATCATATCTTAGATGACATTATTGTTTTTTGCGGTGCAGCCAAAGCATTTCATCAATCTCCAGGTTTATATTTTCCATTTACGGGCAACACTAAAAATCCAATAATCTACGGTACTTGTTCTATTCGAAATTATATTCAAGACAGTTTGGATTGTTGTGATTTAAAAGAAGTACATAATATTTTGCCTTCCAATATTTTTATAGGACCAAATCCACATAATTATTTATCCAACAATTCTATCAATGTATTTTTTGAAGACGCTCCCCTATTTGTAGATTCTACAATTTGTAAAGTTTCTTTAGACATAATTGATCAGGACCTTACCGCTAGCAGTTGTGAAGGAATCTCTACGGAGATAATGGTTGATGCAGTTGGATGTGAATTACAATTCCAATGGTATAGAGATAACCAATTGATCAATGAGGCTAATTCCAATTTTTACAGCGCCTTAGAATCAGGAAATTATTATTTAGAAATAACAGATTGCAATGGCTGTGTTATCAACTCATCAGATATTCTAGTCAACATTATTTCGTTGCCAGATGTACCTATCATTCAAGTTAGTCAAGATTCATTAATGGTTATAAATGGAACAAGCATGCTGGAATATCAATGGTTTTTTAATGGTAATCCGATTCTAGATGCAACTGAAGCATTTTATATTCCTAACCAATCAGGAAATTATTCTGTCCAATTGACCAATGGTTTTGGGTGTCAATCTGAGTCAACTCCATTTAATTTTGTAGTGACCAGTACTCAAAATTTAAGCTTAGAACAACCTGTTCGAATTTTTCCAAATCCAACAATCACTACTTTAAATATTGAAAACTCTTCTCCTATTGAATTAGGAAAAATTTATAATGGGCAAGGAAAAGAAATTGAATACTTATGGAGCAATACGAACCAAATCGATATTGCTCATCTTGAGAATGGAATTTACTTTTTGGAAATACAAGTAAATAAGGTGAGTCAAGTTTTAAAATTTATTAAATTGTAAGCCTAGAAAAACTAAGAGAAAATGAATGTTTTGAAATTGTCGATTTGATTAAATAATTTCAAAACATTCATTTTTATTTTACTCCTCCTCGCATCCTAACAACTTAAACGCAAAATACTCCAACATTTTTTCCACCTCTTCAAAATTGTCTCCTTCCACTCTCACGTCTGTCAATTTTGGTAAATGCTGTGCGAAATAAATATGATTGTTCGCCATCTCAAAAAGATTACTCGCCAAGGCATGGGGATATTGAAAATCAGAATTAACTTCTGAGATTACCTCAGCGACCTTGCTTGATAATCTTTTATAGTTGATAAAAAATCCATCCGTGTTATCTTTATCTACTTCTTTAGTGTGGTAAGCCTTCGTTCCTTCGGCAATAATAAGTCGGTGTAGAACACTCTCATTTACATATTCAATAGATGGGTTATCTTTCGATGCAAAAACTAAAGTCTTTATTATAATTTTCAATCTTCTCTTCGGTGACTCAATATTTAAGGTATTGATATCAATCAAATAACTCACCCACTCCCAATACCACGATACTAAATAGATCAACAGCATATGCTTGTTTTCGAAATATCGATAAACCGAAGCTTCTGTAGATTCCATCTGAATCGCCAGCTTTTTAAAATTAAAACTTTCGAATCCAATCTCATCAATAAGCAAGATACTATGCTTGATAATCTTTTTCCCAAGAGATGATTCCTGTGGATCTCTTAAATATAATTTTTCGTTGAGGCTTATTTTTATCCCTATTGCCATTATAATTAATCTTTTTTTTTACAAAAATACAAACTATTTGAACAAGTTGAGCAACTTTTTGTTAAAGTTACGTATTTACAAATAATAGTATTGCTATTATTCACAGAAGTTTTATATATTTGCACCGAAGGATGACAATCATAATTATTTTTTCATCCTTCTTATCAATCAATCTTTTATAACCTAATATCAGAATCTAGAAGGTTAGTTATGTTGACACAGCATGACCTGAACTACTTATGTCTGATTTTAAAATTAATGAATTATGAGTCCTTTTAAGAATGACGGATTTTTCCAAAACCTAAAGTATGATCTCCCTGCTTCTTTAATTGTATTTCTAGTAGCAGTTCCTTTATGTTTGGGAATTGCCTTAGCATCAGGTGCTCCTTTATTTTCTGGAATCATCGCAGGAATGGTGGGCGGAATAATTGCAGGCGTATTGAGTGGTTCTCAACTAGGTGTTAGTGGACCAGCAGCAGGATTAGCGGTAATTGTTTTGACAGCTATTCAAGAGTTAGGAGCTTTTGAAGTTTTCTTAATGGCTGTAGTTATTGGAGGTATTTTCCAATTGCTTTTAGGTTATGCTAAAGCAGGAATTATTGGATATTATTTTCCATCATCAGTAATCAAAGGAATGCTTTCAGGTATCGGTATCATTATATTTTTAAAGCAAATTCCACATGCTGTTGGATATGATAAAGATTACGAAGGAAGTTTAGCATTTAACCAACCAGATGGTCACAATACTTTTTCAGAGTTGTTCTACATGTTTGAAGCGATGAGTTTGGGAGCAATCATTATTTCTTCTGTTTCCATTTTATTATTGATTCTATGGGAGCAACCATTCATGAAAAAAATCAAGGTATTCCAATTAGTTCAAGGGCCATTAGTAGTCGTTGGGTTAGGAATAGTTTTGAATTTGGTTTTCCAAAACATGAATGGCTTTGCCCTTAGTGCAGAGCAAGTAGTGAGCATTCCAGTTGCAGATAGTATTGGAGGTTTTATTAACCAATTTACCTTACCTGATTTTAGTGCGATTAGTAATCCAGCAGTTTGGGTTACAGGAATTACCATTGCAGTTGTAGCAAGTTTAGAAACTTTACTATGCTTGGAGGCGACAGATAAGTTAGATCCTTTCAAACGAGTAACTCCAGCCAACCAAGAATTAAAAGCTCAAGGAGTAGCGAATATCGTTTCAGGTTTAATTGGTGGATTACCAATCACGCAAGTAATTGTAAGAAGTTCTACTAATATCCAATCAGGTGGACGAACTAAAGCATCAGCTATATTTCACGGTTTTATTTTGTTAGGCTCAGCGATGGCGATTCCAACTTTATTGAATTTAATTCCTTTGGCAAGTTTAGCAGCTATCTTATTCTTAGTAGGATATAAATTAGCGAAGCCAACTTTATTTAAGCAAATGTATGGACTTGGCCAAACTCATTTTGTGCCGTTCATGGTAACGATTTTAGGAATTGTATTTACTGACTTATTGATGGGAATCGGAATGGGATTAGCGGTAGCCATTTTCTATGTGTTGTACAATAACTACAAGAAACCATTTCTATTTGAAGATAAACATTTGAAGGATGGAACCATTCGATTAGCACTTGCAGAGGACGTTACGTTCATTAACAAAGCAAGTATCCAACGAACTTTAAGTCAAATTCCTGATGGTTCAAGAGTAATCATTGATGGATCTAAATCAATTAATATTGACTTCGATGTGATTGAGATTATTGATGAGTTTGAAGTGAATGCAAAACATAGAAATATTAATTTGACCATAATAGAAAGAAAACGAAAAGGTGTCACCAATCAAGTAACTGAAATGGAACACGCACTTATCAATAATTTACTCCCTATTGATGGGAAATCAGTTTCGGTCTAACTAACCAATTTTTAAAACTCATTATTAAACTATAAAATCTTAATAAAATGGCAACCACAACTATATCTAACCAGACAACTCAAACACCAGATACTCAATCTAGCATGACGCCTGAAATGGCAATGCAAATGTTAGTAAATGGCAACGCAAGATTTGTGCAAGGCAATCCATTAAATCGAGATCTACATGCTCAAGTAAAAGAAACCGCAACTGGTCAATATCCTTTTGCAACAATTATCAGTTGCATCGATTCTCGGATTCCAACAGAAGTTGTTTTTGATCAAGGCATCGGTGATGTTTTTAATGCTAGAGTAGCAGGTAATTTTGTCAACGAAGATATTTTAGGGAGTTTAGAATTTGCATGTAAGTTGGCTGGATCAAAAATTATCGTAGTGATGGGACATACTTCTTGCGGAGCCGTAAAGGGTGCTTGCGATCATGCTGAGCTAGGAAATTTGACTCAGATGTTGGAAAAAATTGCTCCTGCTGTTAATGCAATTGAAACTGCTCCTGATGTAGATCGAAGTTCAAAAAATTTGGAATTCGTCAATCAAGTCGCAGAAAAAAATGTGGAATTCACCATTGAAAACATCAAATCACAAAGTCCTGTTTTAAATGAGATGCTTCAAAACAATGAAATAAAGATCGTTGGTGCGATGTACGATGTAAAAACAGGAATGGTAACGATGTACCCAAACTAGTATTTAAATTCTGAATATATTTTCACCGCATTTCCGTTTTTAACCAAAGCGGATTTGCGGATTTTTAAATTCAAAAGAAAAATGAATATAGGAACCGATAATCCGAGACAAAGTCCCCTAACTTTATGCCTTTCTTTTTTAAGAAAATTGAAAACGTTAGTTTTTGCAAAAGAAAATTCTCACTTAAAAAGAAGTAATGCTTTAGACGCAATTGAATATTTACAAATTGGAGTACCTGAAACATTTGAAAAAAATGAACCACTTGATTCTTAAAAAAATAACTCTCTCATTCATACTAATCTGGTTGTCTAATCCCTTGCTCGCGCAGCAAGACGAATTGGGCAACTGGATGATGTATTTTGGGACGAATAGAATTCATGACAATTGGAGTATTCATACCGAAGTCCAATATAGAAATCATGAAATTGCTCCTAACACAGTTGAGCAACTTTTACTTCGAACTGGATTAAACTATCATTTGTCTTCCTCAAGTATGTTGACTGCTGGTTATGCTTTTGTTCCTTCCTACGTTTATGAAAGCGAACAATCAGAACCTGAAGTAACCGAGCATCGGATTTTCCAACAACTCATCATGACCAATAAAATTGGAAGAATTAAATTTGAACATCGTTATCGAATTGAGCAAAGATGGGTCAATGATGATTATAGAAATCGTTTACGTTATCGATTGATGGCATTTATTCCAATCAATAAAACTGTCATCGAGGAAGGAACTTTTTTTATAGGAATCTATGATGAAGTTTTTATTAATACAAAAAGTACATTCTTTGATCGTAACCGATTGTATGTTTCGTTAGGTTATCAAATAAAGAAATCACTACAAGTACAACTGGGCTATCTGAATCAGCGAGTGAATCCTTTTGGGAAACATCACTTGCAGTTGGGTGTGGTTTTTAATACTGATTTTAGGAAAACGGAAAATTAAATTTCCAGATATAATTTTCAGAAAAGACTTTCATCTCCTAAAGAGATGAAAGTCTTTTTTTTATCCACAACTGATAAAATATTTTTTAGAAATAGACAAATAAATCTATAGAGTAATAATTGTTATTTAAATCCAAATCACCAATTTCCCCTACGTCAAATTCCTTTTATTTTGACTTCCTACTTACACCCTCAGGTTATCAATCCCTTAACATAAAATGGAATTTCGTGCAACCGGTTAAACCCAAGTTAAAGAGCAAATTATAGTTGCAAAAAAAATAAATTTGAGGATATATTGTGGTCTATCTATCATCAATTATTCACCACAAAACATATTTAATTATGAGAATTTCAATCGTTCTTCCAGCACTCTTCTTACTACTTTTCACTAGTTGTAAACAATATTATACGGCATCTGATTTTGAGGAAAAAACACAAAGTCATCAGACTATAGCTATACTACCTTTAGAAATGGAATTCTCAGGTGTACAACCTAGAAATTTCACTCCTGAAATAATTAGTGCCATTGAAGAAAATGAAAGTCTATTATTTCAAGCATCTTTTTTTAATAAAATATTAGAAAGTACTCGTAGGGGTAAAAAACAATTAAAAGTGGATGTTCAACATTTTTCAAAAACCCGAACACTCTTGGAAGAGAATAATATAACTGTTCGAGATTCTTGGTTTAAAGATCCTTCGAAGTTGGCTGAAATTTTAGGAGTGGATGCAGTAGTCAAAGGGAGAATTCAAAAAACGCGATACTTCTCTGATATGGAATCTTATGGAATTGAAACAGGAAAAGTAATATTAGATATTCTGACAGACCGTTCTATTCTTTCGGATGTGGGTACTCCTAATAAAAATGTAAACGCAAGCTATTCTTTAATTGAGAAAGATAAAGGTGCCGTTTTATGGTCTATTGACTTTAAGCAGCAGGCAGACTGGAACACAAGTTCTGAAGAAATAGTTAACAGGATTAATCATAGATCAGCTAGGAAATTTCCTTATAGGGTAAAAAAATCAAGATAAAATTTAATAGAGTTAGCAAGGTGAACAAATATCAATGCCGTTCGCCTTGTGATTCATTATTCAACACCTCCCAAAAAAAAGAACCTCCCCACAGAAATAAATCTGTGGAGAGGATATCCCAAAAACCGATCTTAAAGCATTCTTAAACCGGCTCTAGCACCTAATCATTAAAAACATCTAAAGTCTTTATTATTTTTCAAGTAAGGGGAAAGTAACCTACCATAAGGCAGGTTACTTTATAGGGAAAAATAATTTGTATTTTAATCAACTAGAATCATCTTCTTAGTTGCTGTATTATTGTTGGTTTCCATTTGATAATATAAAACTCCAGTTCCGTTCAATTCATTATTTTTGATATTGACTTCGTGGTAACCTTTCGTAAAATCTCCTTCGATTAATTTCAACACTCGTCCTGTTGCATCAAAAATTTGTAATCTAACTGAACTCGCTTCTGGTAAATTAAATCCAATCGCAGTTTCATTTTTAAAAGGGTTCGGCGTGTTTTGATATAAGACAAATGCGCTGGCATTGATCGTCCCACCCGTGTAGTTTAATTTCACTTCAAGCAATTCTGATTGACCAGAGTATGCTTCCGCAGTTGTATATCGATTAGTCAAAGTCAATGCTTCACTTAATTGAGTTGTAGCATTTGCAAAGAATTTCAAAGAGAATAAAATTTCATCATCCACTAACTTTATTGCATTCGAATTATTCCAACTAGTGGTCAAAAATCCATCATCAATTTTTGTAAAACCAAAATTAGTTCCATTTAGATTTTCCAAATTTGACTCAACATCTAATAGATTTAAATCTTTAAATTCTAGCGCAAATTGATACCCAATGGCATCAAAATCTTTTGCTTTGAAATCAATGCTAAAAGTTTCTCCTGCTCTTACTTCTTTATTTTCCAAATTAAAAACAAGCGTTCCGTCAAAGGTTCGAGTATCTGATCCAAGTATATTATTTGGCGTAGCCGTACCGTTTACATCACCTATTTTTATTCCTACAAAATCTGCTTGAGCACTTTCTGTCAAGTTTTCAAATTCTGCAGTTTCAGGGAATGTAGTTTGAAATGGATTTCCTGAATTGTCAAAAACAAAATCAGATTTCACAAATCTCCACGAATTGTTATTTTCCAATGCATCATCAATGTGTAAAATCAACGCTCGTAGTTTTACAATATCCAATGTCGTAACAGACTCCGAATGATTCGCATCAGCTGCAATTATTTTGTAAGGAGAATCCATTAATTCAGTTCCTAAAATATGCTTTGAAATCAAAACCAAATCATAAGTGGTTACTCCATTCAAATAGTTCATATCTTTTTCAGGCGTAATGGAATAATTCCCACCTGGCTCCACAGGAGTGAACATATAATTCCCACCCGTTTCAGTTATTACAAGCGGAAGACCTGATCCAGTTAATTGAACTGTTACGTCTTCTACTTTTTCTTGATTCTCTGTTTCTATTTCACCAAATATTGACAAGCCAGTTGGTTGTCCACAAGCTCCATTTGGATCTTGAACTGAAATCAATGTCGAACAAAAGTCTTGATTACCTTCTTCATCTGTCACCCATATTTCTATTGGGAAAATTACATTCGCAGCAACATCCGCACATGAAATCTCTAAACTATCTTGATTCACGTCTGAAGAAAAAGAGAATTGTAAATTTGGGTAACCTGAACAATTATCATAACTACTTCCTGATTCAAAATCTGTTGCCCAAATCATCACCGTACCAGAAGTCGGCATTATAACCGTTGCTAATCCGAGGATACAAACTGGTGTTGGTTTCTTTGCATCTTTTACTACAAAATCATTTTCGCAAGAAGTGAAATTTCCACATCCATCAGAAACTGTAAAAGTCAAAGAATAAGATCCGTTATTAAAATTGCCCGAAGCTTCCGCTCCATTTCCAGAAACTCCATTGCTGAATTCCCAAGTAATTTCCAAGTCAGCTTCAGCAGTACAATCATCAGAAGCTTCGATATTGAAGGTTGCTAAAGTAGCTCCACAATCCGCTTCATAATTTCCAACCTCAGTCGGAATATTGCACACATCAATTACTGGTGCAGAAGAATTATTAATTTTTACCACTTGAGTGAAATGCCAAACACCTAGACTAGGAATAGTTGGATCTGCATTTGGTTCTGCTTGACACCAATCTATTACATGCCATTTTCTCAAAATCTTAATACAGCCTGGTGCTTGAACTTCAAGGTAAGTATCGGTGTATCCAACTGCTACAAAGTCGCAAGCATCTTCATGCAAAGTTGGTCGATCATAAGGAGAAGGTAAATCGCTCGGTTCCAAACCTACTCCGCAAGTTGACCCTGTATAATCTACTGGCCAATCTATATCATCCGTTGGATCATTTTCATTATTTGGATTGATATAAAATGGTTCGTCATTTTCCAAAAATATTTTTTGAATGCATGAAGCTGTTTGTCCTTCTCCATCGGTTGCTGTCCAAACTCTCGTCACTTCTCCTACTCCACCGCAACCAATATTTACATTGATATCACTATACGTGACGGTCGGGTTTCCACAATTATCAGTTCCAGAACCTTCGCCAGTCAAAGTCAAATCTTCATAATCTTCATCGCAATAAATTGTTATATCTGCAGGGCAAGTAACCGTCGGTAAAAGTTTATCTTGAACATCCACTTCCACCATGCAAGAATTTACATTTCCTGCTTCATCTTTTACTCGCAACTCAACCATCACTACATCACCAATATCACAACATGAAAATGGAACATTATCTGCGAAAGGAGTTGCATCATTCCCAGAACAATTTGGATTATCCATTCGTCGAACTTTATATTCTACGATACCACAATTATCCCAACTACCATCATCAAAAGTCATGGCATTTGTCAAAGCAGTTCCATCAAATCCTAAAGCAACAACCGTGTGAATATCACAAATCGCAATCGGCGCAATATTATCTGTTACGGTCAAAGTCAACGAATATGAAGATTCATTTCCACAAGCATCTGTAGCAAAATAGGTAATCGTATGATTGCCCAATGGTGCGTCTAACAACAAACCTCCATTACCATATATGATTCCAAGTGGCGTCTGAATATAAACATCAAAACTTCCTCCTGAACAATCATCAGATAATCCTATCGCTGGCAAACTAACATTGGCAGCACAAGTATTGGAATTTGTTCCAACTGAAATATCATTCAACTGCTGAAACGTTGGTCCAGTAGTATCTAACAACTTTATGATTTGAGTATGCGTCTCAATTGCATTGGCGCACCAATCTGAAACCGTCCATTCTCTCAAAATTTTATTACTTCCTTCACAAATCTGAATGATCTGATCCTCATAAGTATATCCTAAATTAAAACACGAAGTTCCTGTTGGAGTCCCCGTGAATGCTGGATCAGAACTATCTTGACAATCAATATCTATGTTTGCAGGATAACCTACAGCTGCAAGCGTACCTCTTTCGATGGAAATCGTTTGCACACAAGAAGCAGTATTCCCACTACCGTCAACTGCGGTATGGGTTCGAGTAATGATCGTTTGATATAATCCATTACATTGATTGTCTTGTACTTGATCTTGGTAAGTTACTGTGGCAGGTCCGCAAGCATCGAATGCAGTAATCGGCCCAGGTAAAGGATCGTTACATGCTAAAATTACATCTTGGCAAGAAATGGTCGGAGCCAATTTATCTTCTACTAAAATTAATCCTGAACATGAATTAGTTGGACCAGTTACCGTCACACTTAAAGTCTGACCGATGTGGTTAGAATTTAAATTAGCAGGCAAACCTGAATTGGTAAAAGTAACGGTAAAGATATTGTAGTTACTATAACTACCTTCTAATATTTGATCTGCTCCAACCGTTGCTTGACAATTTTCATCAAGGGTTATATTAACTGAACTATTACAAGTGAGAGATTGTGCCTGAGTCATTCCTGCACTAAAAATAAAAGTCAAAAACATTACCCAAAATGAGGTAACCAAGTCAATCTTTTTTCTATATGTAAAAGTTTTTTTGTTCATCGATCAAAATATTTTTCTAGTGTTTAATTTTTTCAAAAAGGGTATTTAAAATAGTGCGATTGTTTTTGAGTAAAGTTTTTGTAACGTAGAATTTGAAACACCAAATTCATTTCCCGCTTTATTCAAGTTTTTCAAAAGTGACTCTTCCAATGGAAATCCATTTCTTTTGAGGTCTACCGATACCAACCAATAGTATCGATATTGCAAACCTCTCGAAAAGTCATTATTCATTTTATCCATCTCACTTATCAGGGATAAAAAAACTTGATCTGAATCAAATGTTCCGTTTGGATATGCTTTTACATCTAATTGATTGGCAAGAATATGAATGGAGTTAGAGGCATTCATTGATTCTTGAGCTTGGGTTTGAGTGAAGCTAAAAACTAATGCTCCACAAAAAATCATCAATTTTAAAATGGAGGGAAACCGATGTTTACTTTCTTTTTTTGTTGGGACCATGTCTTTTGTTTTTTGATGAAATTGTTTAAACATGTTTTTTGAGGTTAAAAAACATGCTTAAACAATTTCTATTTTAAAATCTAAATATGTTCAATGCTAATTCTGTTTTATATAAAGGTTGGGGGAAAATCAACTTATTGGAATCACTCTTTTTTACCCAAAATCACATAGGCAAGCAATTCAAAAAAGTCGTTTAACCTTTATGAAAAATCCTTTGAAAAAATCCAAGGAGAAATTATTTTATTTGTTTTAAAGATTCCGAATAGCTTAAACTTGGAGGGAAGCTCGATGCATTATCATGTCGGATTTGGGTTGAGTCGGTTAAGATGGGAAAACATTAGATCCTGTCTCTTATACACATCTGACGCTGCCGACGAATAGAGAGGTGTAGA
>OJFR01000186.1_pt1 | contig 21249 bp, 21 predicted proteins | sample 1594121 | NCBI WGS metagenome assembly OJFR01 (sample SAMN05416812, study PRJEB24817) | seawater metagenome | isolation source: Sea water | place: Canada:Atlantic | collected 2013-07 | reverse complement strand
TCTACACCTCTCTATTCGTCGGCAGCGTCAGATGTGTATAAGAGACAGAAGTAGCATTGATAATGTTATTAAATATTACGAGCTATTTAAGAAAAAAAAGGAAGCGGGGCTGCACAATTTACGCATTGCTACTATTTTTACTTATGGTGCTAACGAAGACGACTACGATGCACAAGATTATTTGCCAGGTGATGACTTGCCAATGGCGGCAGAACCTAAGGCAAAATATGTATCCAGTCACACTCGAGATAAGTTAGAGGAGTTTATTGGCGATTATAATGCTATGTACAACACCAGGTTTTCTACCAAAGATGCTCAACAGTTTGAAAACTACTTTAAGGACATTAGTAAACGACTTAAGGAACGAGAAAAAGCAACGTTCAATGATGATAAGGATAGATTAGACATTGTGTTGGTTGTTAATATGATGCTGACGGGCTTTGATGCTAAAAAAGTAAACACCTTGTATGTTGATAAAAACTTAAGACAACATGGCTTAATACAGGCCTTTTCCAGAACCAATAGAATATTGGGAGAGCAGAAATCACAAGGTAACATACTAGCATTTAGAAACCTTAAAAAAGCAACAGATGAGGCCATTACCCTGTTTTCAAATAAAGAAGCCTTAGAAACGGTACTTATGCCGCCATATGAGGCAATTGCCAAAAAATTCGATGAGGCACTTACTAATTTACGATCCATTGCACCCACTTACAAAAGTGTTGATGATTTTCCAAGTGAAGAAGAAGATGCTCAGTTCGTACAAGCCTTTAGGAGGTTAATGCGTACTGTTAATGTATTACAATCGTATACCGATTTTAACTGGGATGATCTTACCATTGATGAGCAGGAGTACGAAGACTACAAAAGTAAATATCTAGATCTTCACGATCGTATAAAGCAAGACAATGCTACTCAGAAAACCTCTATCCTAGATGATATTGATTTTGAATTAGAATTGATACACCGCGACCTTATTAATGTGGCTTACATTTTAAAATTATTAGCCCAGCTTAAAGACGCAAAAACATCAGATGTTAAAGCGCAGAAAAAAGCTATTATGGATCTACTTGGTGGTGATGTAATGCTAAGAAGTAAACGCGAATTAATAGAAAAATTTATTGAAGAAAATTTACCACTAATTAGTGATGTTGATTCAATTGATGACGAATTTGAGCAATACTGGCAAGATCAAAAGGTATTAGCACTAGGTAAGCTGTGCGTCGATGAAAATTTAGATAAAGCTCAATTTAAGGCCTTAATTGATGCCTATATTTTTAGTGGTCAAGAACCTATTAGAGATGAAGTTTACAGATGCTTAGATAACAAACCAAGTGTATTACAAGCCAGGTCTATTGGAGAGCGCATCATTACTAAAATGAAAGAGTTTGTAGAGGTATTTGTGAACGGGATGGTAGGTTAAATTATATAAGTATAATTAATTTTAAAGGACATAGAATTTAATCAATGACACAACGCATCAAACACTGTAACAACTGTAAAATAGATTTTTCTACACTATACAGGGTGCAATACAAACACCCCAAAGAATGGGTATTTGTGTGTAAAGAGTGCTTAGGATCTCTTAAAAAAGACAACCCAACCTACAAATACGGCGGTACCTGGAAGAAATAAACTAAATACCTCCTCTTACTTTAAGATATAAAAGCATCTCTAGCCAACTTCTTTTTAACTCATCGTTTTTTTCTATATTAGTGGTCCTAAACAACTAAATATGAAAAAAATACTCTTATTATTACTGGTGGCAGTATATGCTTGCCAAAGCCCAAACGGGTTGGTAACTACCAACGATGAACGGTCAGAAATTATTAAAACCCTTTTTAAAAACGTAAGTGAAGAAAATATAGACTACCTAAAAGAGGTATTCTCTGATGACATGACCTTTGTAGACGCTAGAAACAATACAAAAGACAAAGCAGGTTTTATTGCGGGTGTTGAAGGAATGTTTGAGATGTTTGATGATATTAGCTTTGAAGATGTAGACGGAGATGCTACGGGTTCTGAAATAGAAACAACAGTTTATGACAATGGAATAGTTTGGACCAATATCTGGAATACCTTTAGTGCCACAGGTAAATACACTGGGCAAAAAATAAGTTTCCCGTTTCATATATCATATCAATGGGATGGGCTTAAAATAAGTAGAGAAGTTCAATTCTTTGACAATGCTGTTTTTGATAAAGAACTCAATGCCATGCAAGCGGCCAACAATGTTTCTGAGAAATTAGTGATTTTACTAGAACTTAAAGTAACCAAAGGAAACGCTAAAGAAGATGTACAAACATTGGTTAAAAAGTTAAATGATTTTGTAAGAGCTAATGAACCCAATACCTATGACTATACCTACTTTATTTCTGAAAACGGGAAACGTGTATTTTTAGTAGAAAAATATCTAAGCTCTGCAGACATGGTGTTGCATGCAAATAACTTTGAAGGTGGGCCAAACTTTGCTCCTTTTATGAAGATGTTTGAAATAGATAAATTTATTATTGCCGGAAACGCAACTAAAGAATTAAAAGAGCTATTAAAGGCCTATCCAATTGAATACAGAACGTCTGTTGGTGGTTGGATTTATTAATTAAAAAAACCTTCTAAAAACATAAAAACAAGTATTAATTAAATTATTAAAAAAATGAAAAATCTATTTAAAGTATCCTTAATCACATTGCTAATATTTATAGCTTCATGTGCCCCTGAAAAAGAAAACAATCCAAAATATGAAGCTAATTTAGAGATTGCTAAGAGTTTTATGTTGGCACACTCAACTGAAGACATAGCTACTCAGTCTGCAATGATTCATGATGATCTAGAATGGCATATGCCAGTCTATGGTTCTGATATGGCCGATGCACAAGGCTTAAAAGACGCTCTTGCTTTTTATCAAAAAGAATTTGATAATTTGAATTTTACGGCAGACTACTGGTTACCTGGCGTAGATGAAACTACTGGATTATTTGACGGTAGCACACGAGTATATGGTACTTGGACAGCAGATCATGTAGCCTCTGGGAAGTCTGTTAAATTAACCTCATACCATGCCTTTGCATTTACAGATGGTAAAATATCTGGAGGTGGAGATTGGTTCGATTTTGGAGGAATGATGAATTCTTTGGCAGCCGATACTGAAGCAGCCACAGAAGAGTAATCTTACTGTTTACAACTACATAAAAGCCTTCTTTTAGAAGGCTTTTTTTTGGTGTATATTTAAAAAATCTATGAAGATCATTAGAACAGATTATCTAAACCCTGCTTTTCAAGAGCTTGTAGCAGAATTAAATACAGACCTTGCCAATAGAGATGGCAAAGACCACCCCTTATCTCAGTTTAATGAAATTACACATTTAAAGCATGTTGTAGTGGTGTATCTTAAAAATAAAGCTGTTGGTTGTGGGGCCATTGCTAAGTACAATCTTTCTGCTACAGAAATAAAACGAATGTATGTAAATCCATCACATAGAGGCCAACAACTAGGAGAAAAAATACTCTCCGAATTAGAAAATTGGACCAAAGAATTAGGTCTTAGCAAATGCATTTTGTTTATGGGAGTAAATCAACCGGAAGCCATGAAGTTGTATTTAAGAAATAACTTTTCTGTGATAGAAAACTACGGCAAACTAAAAGATATTCCAGATAGTATTTGTCTTGCTAAAACCTTACTCTAACCCCAACAGATAGGAACGCTTGATAGTAATACCTTATATTTGTGTAACTATTTAATAAATAATAATCATGAAAAAAGTTTTACTTTTTAGTTTTGTAGCAATCTTGCTTATGGGTTGTGATGAAGATTCAGAAAATCTTCCTGCACCTAATTATTCAATCGAGGGCAAATGGACTTTTGGAGACAACAGCTTAAATACCATGTATCTATTTGAAGATGGTGTGCGTTACACGTATTATTGTGTGGCAGAAGATTGTAATGCTTTATACAATTCATATGAAGCTGCTGATGGAAATCATATACCAGGCACCAATAATTATAGCGTTGAAAACGATATCCTAACGGTTGATTTAAATTTTGGAAATGAATTGGTAGCCCCAATTACTTTTGAATGCGATGGTGGTAAAGTATATCTTGATGGGCCTAACCCTTATTATTTATACAGATTAAATTCTGGTTGTAATTAAACAGCACTTTTGAGTAACGCTTGGAATCATATCTCAAATAACTTCTTTAGACTAGCTATAGGTCTGTTTATATGTTGTACCCTAACAAATTGTGCTGACAATCCAGAAATTATAAATGAATCTGAACCCCTTGAAGAAACCCCTCCAATTTCACAAGAAATTGGTTTGGTACGCTACTTAGCCATTGGTGATAGTTACACCGTAGGAGAAGGCTTAGAAACTTCTAAAAGTTGGCCCTCACAATTAAAGAGAAAATTAGTAGAAAATGGTGTTGAAGAGGTAGAACTAACTGTAGTTGCCGCAACAGGATATACCACCCGAGAAGTTACTCAGTTAGTAAACACAACAACATTTAACAAACCCTTTGATATTATTTCTATACAAATAGGAGTAAATAACCAATACAGAGGTGAAAGTGTAGCGCAGTTTGGAGAAGAGTTAGAAAACCTGTTCCAAACCATTGCGTCTAATTATTATTTAAAAGATGCCAAACAAGTTGTTGTGTCTATCCCAGACTGGGGAGCTACTCCGTATGGTAGTTCTTATGACAGAGTACAAATTGCCCTAGAAATTAACCAATTTAACGGCTTAAAAAGAAATATTGCTGAGGCAAAATCTGCACCATTTATAAATATTACAGACATTTCTAGAACCAACCCAGACGCTACAGAATTGGTTGCTGCAGACGAATTGCATCCAAGTGAGTTGATGTACAGTTACTGGATTGAACGAATATTTCCTGTTGTAAAACAACAACTACTGCCCTAGTACTAGAAACTTTTTTCTTTCTTTATTATAGATCTACTTCTTGTTTTATTAAAAATAGTTGGGATACCAGTATGTTAATTTTATTTTAATTTTAAAGCAACTTGGTTGCATTAAGTGAATTTATCATTAAATTTGTGATGCGAAAATTACAGTACAAAATTAATAGAACATGACAAATAGCAAATTGCCTGTTACCGTTTTAAGTGGCTTCTTAGGAGCAGGAAAAACCACCTTATTAAACCATATTTTACACAATAAAGAAGGTCTTAAAGTGGCGGTTATTGTAAATGACATGAGTGAAGTAAATGTAGATGCCAACCTAGTGAAAAGTGAAAATACCCTTTCTAGAACAGATGAGAAGCTTGTAGAAATGAGCAATGGATGTATTTGCTGTACTTTAAGAGAAGATTTAATGATTGAAGTAGAACGCTTGGCTAAAGAAAACCGTTTTGATTATTTACTTATAGAAAGTACTGGAATAAGTGAACCTGTGCCTGTGGCACAAACCTTCTCCTTTATAGATGAGGAAAATGGGATAGATCTTTCTAGATTTAGCTATGTAGATACCATGGTAACTGTAGTTGATGGGTTTAATTTCTTTAATGATTTTGGAAGTCCAGAAAAACTTACAGACAGAGCGCTTACCGATATTGATGGTGATGACAGAACCATTGTTAATCTGTTAACAGATCAAATAGAATTTGCCAATGTAATTATTCTAAACAAAACAGATTTAATAAATAAAGAGCATTTAGGGGTGCTAAAAGCAACCTTACAAAAACTAAACCCGTCTGCAACTATTATTGAATCTAGCCATGGTAAAGTAGCTCCAAAAGAAATTTTAAATACCAAGCTATTTAATTTTGAAGAGGCCGAAAAAAGTGCCGGATGGATAGAAGAATTAAATAAAGAAGAACATACCCCAGAAACAGAAGAATACGGTATTAGTTCTTTTGTTTTTAGGAGTAAAAAACCTTTTGATCCTCAACGTTTTTGGAATTATTTACAGCAACAATTTCCCAATACAATTATACGAAGCAAAGGATTATTCTGGCTTGCCTCTAGACCAGGACAAGCACTCGTGTGGGGTCAGGCAGGAGGTTCTTTAAAAGCGGATAGTGCGGGAGTTTGGTGGAGCAGCATGTCTTTTGACAAACGCATTCGAGATCTTGTTTTTATAGAAAACCAAGATGAGATTGAAAAAGATTGGCACAAAGAATTTGGTGATAGAAAAAATGAAATTGTTTTTATAGGACAGAATTTGGATGAAAAACAAATACGAGCAGATCTTACTGGCTGTCTTTCTACCGCAGAAGAATTAACAACTGAAAAATGGGAAACTGGCTATGATGATCATTGGCCCATTGAACGAGTATATGCAACTTAAATTACTATAAATTTTAAATTAAATACAATGATAACAAAAGATCAAGTGTTAGATGCACAAGAAAAGTGGGGAAATGGCGTGGTAAAAATTGGGTCATTAAAAGCACAAAGAACTGAATGCGAAGAATTTGCAAGTAGTTTTTTAGACAAACGTTATGCGTTTGAAGCAGGAACAGTATTATTTAAGCCAACCAAATGTGACCTAGAACAATTTAGACCTACAAAGGCGGAAGCATTGTCTTATTTTATTGCTGGTGAAGACAGAGTTTGTAAAGAAGATAAAGGATTTGCAATACAACCATGGACTAAAGTACGTTTTGAAAATGCAGGAGTAATTTTAGAGGAGAAAAGAGCCATTGCCATGGGGAATTACTTTTTTACAGATTTAGAGGGTAACGAGGCTAAAGTAGAGTATACTTTTGGGTATCAATTAATTGATGGAGAGTTAAAAATTGATGTACACCATTCTTCATTTCCATTTGTAATGGCAAAGTAATAATGAATGAAACTCTTTTCCTTGTATGTCCTTCAGACTGTTTAGAGGCTAGAATTAATAAGCAGTATAGAACTGTAAATTACTTTTACACCTCACTTGGCAATTCTTTTAATATAGACCAAGAGTCTTTAAAGAATATACAGGAATTAATTACTAACCATTCTATTAGAAATATTTATTTTGTCCTTTCAAGTGATAACCAATTTATATTGGATGCGCTGGAAGGGCATTTTATTTTTAAAGACAAAAGGCTAACCTCTTTTTATGAGGAAATCTGTGAACATAAACATCTTTCTAATAAAACATGGATCACAGACAACAATGAGCATCTAATAATTTCTCATTTTCTATACAAAAACATAGAACAATTAGACCTGAAATTACATTCTATCACTACCGACCACCTCACTATAAAAGGGTTAATTTTTGATTCATTGACCAACAATTTCTTACCGATCTATTCTAACTTAACTATGATTAATAAACATCAATTAAATTAAATGAAATACAATAGACGATCGTTCATTTCATTCCTAGGAAAAGCAAGTTTAGGAGCTATTGTTGTTCCGCCATTTTTAATGAGTTCTGGTAGTTCTCCTACTCCAATAACTGGAGAAAAAATTGCTAAAGCAACCTTAGAACGTTTAAAAAAAGTAGTTTTAAAAAGCATCAATCCATCAGATATAGATGATTTAGTACTTGCCAACGGACTACATTATCATACAATTGTTAAATGGGGAGATCAGATTAATAACACAGATACATTTGGGTTTAATAATGATTTTACCTGTTTTATACCGCTAGATGAACAGAACCCAAAAGATGGCTTACTTTGGGTAAATCATGAATACATGAACCCACTTTTTGTTTCTGAATATAATTATAGAGACAAAAACCAAAAACGCACCAAAGAACAAGTTGATAAAGAGATGTATCAAGTTGGTGGAAGTATTGTTAGAATTAAAGAAGAAAATGGCACCTGGAGTGTTGTTGAAAATGATCCATTAAATAGGCGTATTACCGCTAAAACTCCCATGCAATTAAATTGGGATGAACCAATAAAAGGTAAAGAAGTAGTTGTTGGAACACTTGCTAATTGTTCTGGAGGAATTACCCCTTGGAAAACCTTTTTAACTTGTGAAGAAAATTATGATGGGTTTTATGGGGAAACTATTTATGATCAAAATAATAAACCTCAACACAAACCAAGTACATACTATAATTGGGAACAATTTTATACCTACCCTCCAGAACATTATGGATGGGTTGTAGAAATAAACCCAAAAGACGGTTCTTCTCAAAAACACATTGCACTAGGAAGGTTTGCGCATGAATGCTGTACCTTATATGAATTAGAAGATAAACGAGTTGTGGCTTATTCTGGAGATGATGCTAATGATGAGCATTTATACAAGTTTATCTCCTCTACACCTAGTTCTCTTAAAGAAGGAACTTTGTATGTTGCAGATACCATCAATGGAAAATGGTTGCCCTTAGATTGGAAAAGGCAACCAATTTTAAAAAAGCAGTTTAAAAACCAAACTGAAGTACTTATTAGAGCTAGAGAGGCATCTAAACTACTTGGCGCCACTGCTCTAAACCGTCCTGAAGATATTGAAATAGATCCTATTTCTGGAAATATTTTAATTTCTTTAACCAACAACAAACCAAAAAAAGATTTTCATGGTTCTATTTTAAAAATAGAAGAAACCAATGGAAAGTTTGATGCCCTTACCTTTAGCGCTTCTACATTCATTGCAGGTGGTGAAGAGACCGGGCTTACGTGCCCAGATAATTTAGCCTTTGATTTAGCTGGAAATCTTTGGATTACCTCAGACATTTCTGGAAGTAGTATGAATAAAAAAGACAACCAGTACACTTCTTTTAAAAACAACGCATTATATGTAATTCCTAGACATGGAAAAGATGCAGGGAAGGTAATTAGAGTAGCCTCTGCACCCAAAGATGCAGAACTTACTGGACCCTGGTTTTCTCCAGACGGTAAAACATTGTTTTTAAGTGTTCAACACCCAGGAGAACAAACAAAAGATGTAACTAACCCCACTAGTACATGGCCTTTTGATAATGATCAAATACCAAAACCAGCTGTTGTTGCCATTAAAGGTGATTTAATAGAAAAAATGAATAAGCTACATCTGCTTTCAGAATAGTTTAATTTAATGGGTAAACAGAAGAAAATTAATCGTTAGTTGTTACTATAATACTACTTGGCGGGAAAAAGATTTTAAAGACCAACATAACTTTTTATGGTAATTTTTAAATCTAAAACTATATACAAAGTTCACATTGTCCTAAAACTAAGACATGTGAGTTAATTATTTTTCTATTTGGAATTTCAGGAATTTTTATTGTTATTTCTAAACAATCAAAACTTCCACAGTCTGTGCATTGAAAATGAGGGTGAGTATCCGTATGCCCAGACTTTGAACAGCCATTACATTTTGCATACCATTTAATCCCATTTTTTCCTAAAAAAGAGTGCAACAAACCATCGTCTTCTAATTTATCTAACAACCGATAAACTGTCGTTTTATTTATTTTACTATCCAATCTTTTAATTAATTCGATAGCAGCAATGGCTTTTGAGCTTTTTTCAAATTCTTCTAACAAAAATGCTGCAGCTTGTGTTTTTCTTATGATTCCCATGGTTACAAATTTATTACATCTTTGTTGGAATAACAAATAGTATGTTTATATTTGCAACTTAGTTGCATTAAAATTTATGTTTGTATGAATATTAGTATCCGAAAGCCTGACACAATTGGAGCCTTAGCCAGCAGTTTATGTTTAGCCCACTGTCTTATGACACCTGTCTTATTTGCTGTTCAAAGCTATACTGCAATTCATAGTCATACAGCACCACTATGGTGGAAAAATTTAGATTTCTTATTTATAACAATATCAGTAATTGCTATCTATAAATCCTCAAAAAACTCAACCAACGCTTTTGTAAAATCTGCATTATGGACAAGTTGGTTTATACTGTTTTTTTTAATTCTAAATGAAAAATTTGGTTGGATATCCCTTGCCGAATTCTTTACTTATATTACAGCCTTAACACTTTCTGTATTACATCTTTACAATTTAAATTATTGTCAATGTAAATCAATATAGGAGTTGTTATCATTAAAACATGTGTACCAAAACAGTTCAACTTCACCCCCCTTCCTCTCTATATAAAACCCTCAAAATTAAAAGTTTTTTTTGAGATGTTTTTTTGGCTATATTAGACGTACTCTATAAAAAGAGCGAAAGTTCCTGCTATCTACAAGTATGTTTCTATAAAATGGAGCGCCTTACTAGAAATAAGTAGTTCTCTATAAAAACCATAAAACTAGCATGACTAGCCTTCGAAAAAATGTTTTCTACCCACCAATAATACTTATATTTTGTACAATTCTATTCAGTCAAATTAATAATGACTTATTTTCTTCTAGCATTTCTAAATTGAATACTTTAATTTTAGAAAACGTTGGTTTTTTGTTTTCTTGGAGTAGTTTTTTCTTTCTAATTCTTTTGCTAATTACTTACTTTTCTCCAATTGCCAATGTAAAGATTGGTGGCAAAAATGCAGTGCCTGTATTAAGTAAATCTAAATGGTTTGCTGTTAGTACCTGCACTACTATTGCTACAGGAATTCTCTTTTGGGCATGTGCTGAACCACTTTTTCATTATGCAAAACCACCAATTTCATCAATGAGTCCTGTTTCTGATCAATCTATGAATTTTGCTATGTCTACAATGTTTATGCATTGGTCTTTTACCCCATATGCAATCTATTGTTTGGCAGGATTAGTCTTTGCGTTATCTTTCTACAATTTAAAAAGAAAATTTAGCGTGGCTTCTCTGTTTCCATTTAAACAAGGAGGCACCAATAAAACATTAGAAAGCGTCATAGATGTAATTTGTTTATACAGCCTTATTCTAGGAATGTCTGCATCTCTTGGAGCTGGTATTTATTCAATAATTGGAGGACTTAATGAAATATTTGACATCCCAAAATCAAATTTTGTAATTGGTTGTGTAGGTGCTGCTGTTATTGTAAGCTTTATTATATCTGCAGTAAGTGGCCTACAAAAAGGCATAAAGTGGCTCTCAACAATTAATATTATTGGATTCATACTTCTTGCAATTTTTATTTTCTTAGTTAGCTACCCGCTAGATATTTTAAAAATTGCTTTCTCTGGAATGGTAGAATATATAGGTACTTTTCCTCAAAGAAGCCTAAATATTGGTTCAGGAATTTCACAAACTTGGAGATTTGATTGGAGTATTTTTTATTGGGCAAATTGGTTTGCTTGGGCGCCAATAGCAGCACTATTTCTTGGAAAAATATCTAAGGGATACACGGTTAGACAATACATTAATTTTAACTTAATACTACCAGCCTTGTTTGCTATTGTTTGGATTTCAATTTTTAGTGGAGCTACGCTTCATGCCAATTTTATTAGTGAAAACCTACTATTTGAAACCATGCAATTAAAAGGAGAAGAATCTGTTATGTATGGCTTACTTTATAAAATAGGATATAGCAAAATTACAATTCCAATAACATTGGTTTTAATTTACATTTCTTATGTAACCGCTGCAGACTCTAATATTTCGGCCATGAGTGCAATGTCTGAAAAAGAAAAAACTAATTCAAATCAAGAAGCTTCAATCATTACAAAAATTATTTGGGGACTTGTAATCGGAGGCTTAACGTATATCATGCTATCTACGAAAGGCCTGGATGGTATAAGAATTTTATCATTATTTGGAGGCTTTCCTGCTCTTTTCATCATTATCTTTGCGAGCGTTTCGCTTATAAGATTCTTGTGTAACAAAAAGCTTTTAATGTTAGAAGAATAAAAAAATAAAAACTACTTATTCGCTACTACCAAAATAGTTTCTTTAATTTTTAGGCAGTTAACACCAAGCCAATGATTGTTGGTCTAAGCTTTAAATGAACTCATCTAATAAATTTGTAATCTATTTTTATTAATTGTATATTTATCATGATTAACTTATTAGGTATATTTTCATGAAAAAAATTTACATCTTACTAACTTTTATTCTTTTCCTTTTAAGTTGGAATAACTCTTCTGCTCAAGCCATAAGCAACAATAATTTAAAATTAAACAAGACCATAAAACTATTCCCAAATCCATCAACTGATTTTATAAAAGTTTCTGAATTGACAGCCAAAGAGAATTATAAAATATTTACAATTTTAGGTTCAGAAATTAAACGTGGGAGTGTCTCAAATAATGAGACTATAGATATTAGAAATCTTAATTCTGGAGTCTATTTCTTAAAGTTTGACAACGGAACAACAAAAAAAATTGTAAAAAAATAAAAACCTATTGATGTATTTTCACCAATTTTAATTTTTTATTTTTAGAAAAGATTTTTTTATTAAAATTACTTAGGCATTAGTTCTACACCCAAGCCTGGTTTGTCTGAAATACTCATTAAACCGTCTTTAAGTATAAAACCACCTGTTACAATATCTTCTGCTAGGTCTAAGCTACCGTCTAAATCTAAATATTTAGTATTGGCAGAGGCAAATGCTATATGCAAGGCTGCTGTAATACTTACAATACTTTCATCATTACAGCCCCAAAATAAATCGATGTCTCCTGCCTTGGCAATAGTAGCTATTTCTTGTGCAGCTAAAAGACCTCCACATTTCATTAATTTAATATTAAAAATGCCAAAGGGTTGAGGAGAAGGTGTAAAATTGATGGCACTTTTACTATTTTTTAAGCTTTCATCGGCTACTAAAATACTACGGTAGTGTGGGTCTATTGAAGCCAACTCATTTTCTTTGCCTACCAGTAAAGGTTGTTCTATAATTTCTAAGCCTAAGGTATGGGTGGCCTTTATAAATTTTTCTAAGTCTTTAATCTCATATCCTTGGTTGGCATCTACTCTTATTTTTATGTTACCAAATTTCTCATTTACTTTTTTAATTCGCTCAATATCTAACCCTACCTCTTGCCCTGTTTTAATTTTTAATACCTTAAACCCTTGCTTTACGTACTCTGCTGCCTCTTTTACCGTGTCTACGATATTCATAATACCAATAGTTACTGAGGTAGGGAGTGAATAATGATGTTGCCCATATATTGCTGCCACAGGAATCTCTAAAAATTTAGCAAAGGCATCGTGCAGAGCTATATCCCAAAGTACCAGGGTGCCTGGTTTATCTGGAAATACTTTTCCTATTTCAAAAATTATAGCTCTAAAATATTGGATCTTTCTACCAATAAATTTCTGAAAATACCCAGACTGGCAGTTTTTTAAAACATCTGAAGGAGATTCTCCTACAACTTCTAAGTCTGGATTAGATGCTCCAACGCCCACAACACCATTTTCTAAAATAATAAGTAAAAATACATTTTCTACCTCTGCAATAGTTTTATAGGCAATGGTATAGGGTTTTGTAAGTGCTAAGTTTTTTGAAAAAACTTCAATATTTTTTATCTTCATAATGATAAGCCTTTTATTTCTGAAACAATTTTTTTAACACCTTCTTCCAAAGGCAGCACCACCGGAATATCTAAGGTTTTTTGGTAGCTAGCTTTATAGCTTAGTGCTTCTTGCTTGCTAAGACCAGAGGTGTTTAAAGCTAGGGCTATAACTGTGGCGCCAAATTTTTCTATAATGTCAATTTCTGAGGCTACCGAAGGAATTTCTCCCCAAAGAGGATCATCATCAAAATATTTTTTTTTCGGAGCATGAATAAGTACCACTTGGCTTGCATTTCCTGAAATAATAAATTCTAAGCCGCAGGGTCCGCTGGGGTTTCTTAAACTAGATTGCCCTTCTAAAATAATTACATCTGGGGTGGCTTCTTTCCAACAGCTTGTAATAGCATGCTCTAGTTCTCCAGAAACAAAATCATTTAGGGTAGAGTCAAAAATAAACCCATACTTATGACCCTGCATCCAACCGGTTTGACCGGTATAAATCATGTGGGCGTTTTGGTTGTGTTGTAAGCATTCTTCTACAACTAAATTAGCTGTTGTGCGTTTTCCCATGGCGCAGTCCATGGCTAAAAAAGCAACAATAGGCGCCTTTACCTTAAAAATATCTCCAGACCAAAAATGCAGTTCTTTAGGAGTTTTTGGTTTTCTAATGTCTATAAGTTCTACCTTGTTTTGGCTGGCTAATAGGGCAATGTCTTTGCGTTCTTGAAGCTGGTCATGAAGGCCGTTTACAATGCCTATGCCATTACTTATAGCCTCTCTAATAACCTGCAACAGAGAGTCAGATAATATACCACCAACAGTGGCTACCCCAACTACTAAATAATCTACGGTTTTAAATTGTTTAATAGCTTCATCTATAGTGCCAAGTATAGGAATATTTCTTTTGTTGCCGTCTAGTAGTTGCCCAGCATCTGCATGTTTGTTTTCTTCATCTAATACTGCCAGTACATGAAACCGTTTAGACCCTCTTAGCAAACCATGGGCTGTTTTTGCATTGTTTGTTAAAAACTGGTTATCTGTAGCAATAAGTGCATATTTCTTCATTTAGAGCTGTTTAATTACTGAAAAGTAAAAAAACATTCTTTATAAATCTTCATTTGTCTTTAAAAAGTTATAACATAAAACAACGTACTGCAATTTATATTATAGAAAACTAGTAAAAAATACTATTATTTTTTTGGGTTACAATGCTGTCAAAAAATTAACCCCTGTTTAAAATACATGATTCTAAAAAAACCCCTATTTTAGACACTTTTATTTTCTACAATTTTATCTATGAAAACAAAGCATTGGTACGAAAAAATTCCGCACGCTGTAAGCATGCTGTTTATGATTATTGTTTTTGTAACACTGTTAACCTACATTATTCCTGCCGGTGAGTTTAAACGCATCTTAATTGAAGGAAGAAACAACGTAATACCTGGCTCCTATAGCATTATACCTAGTACTCCTATTGGTTTTTTAGACATGTTTAAAGCCATTCCTTTGGGTTTTAAAGCTGCTATAGAAGTAATGTTTGTGGTGTTTTCTGGTGGTATTATGTTTGGTGTTATGGAAAAAACCAAGGCCATAGAAAATGCTGTAGGTACTTTTGTTCACAAAGTTGGACGAGATAAAAAATACTTAGCCGTTATAATTATGACTTTTATTTATGGTGCTTTAGGAGTTTTTGTAGGCTATGAACATAATATTGCTTTAATACCAATTGCAGCAGTGGTAAGTCTAGCGTTGGGCGGAGACCTAGTATTGGCAGCTGGTATATCTGTGGGTGCGGTAACTCTTGGGTTTGGGCTTTCTCCAATAAACCCGTACACGGTGGGTATTGGCCATAAAATTGGAGAATTACCCTTATTTTCTGGTGCTTTATTACGTAGTGCTTTGTGCTTTTCTGCCCTAAGTTTTCTTGCTTATTATAATGTTAGGTACTTAAAAAAAATTACAAAAGATCCTAATAACAGTCTTGGAAAAGGCTTAAATGAAGACGGAATTGTACTTTCTAAACCTTTATCAGACTATTCAATTTCACTAAACAATTGGTTGGTAATAAGTACGTTTATTGTTGGGTTGGGCGCCATTTTATATGGTGTTTTTAATCTAAACTGGTATATTAATGAAATATCTGCCATATTTTTAATGGTTACAATAGCTACCGGAATTATAGGCGGAATGAAAGGAAACAGCATTAGCGAAACGGTACTAAAGTCTGTTGCCTATGTTGCTCCTGGAGCGTTTATGGTAGGTTTTGCTACCACTATTAAAGTATTAATGGAGATGGGACATATTAGTGATACCATTTCTTTTCATTTATCTGAAGTTTTAAAAACATTACCCTTGTATTTATCTGCTATAGGGATGTCTATTTCTCAGAGTATTATTAACTTTTTTATTCCATCAGGAAGTGGCCAGGCATTGGCAACCTTACCTGTTATGTTACCATTAGGAGAGGTAATTGGGCTTACTAGGCAAACTACTATTTTAGCCTTTCAAATTGGTGATGGAATTTCTAATTTAATAAACCCAACTCTTGGCGGATTAATTGCCATGCTAAGCATGTGCCGCGTGCCACTAGATAAATGGTTGCGATTTATTTTTCCTGTGGCAATAATTGTATTTTTACTCTCAGCTATATTCTTAATTATAGCGGTAACTATTGGCTATAAATAATATGAATGTAGAAGATATTTTAGCAAAACTGGTTAGTTTTCCAGTTTTAGGAGGAGAAAGTAACCTTAAGATTATTTATTGGATTAAGAATTATATTGAAGCCTTTGGTATAGCAACTATATTAGTTCCTAATATTGAAGAAACAAAAGCCTCGTTGCATTGTAGAATTGGACCAGCAATAGATGGTGGTGTTATATTATCTGGACATACAGATGTTGTACCAGTAGAAGGCCAAGATTGGTATACAGACCCATTTACACTTGTAAAAAAAGATGGTAAATTATTTGCCCGAGGAAGCGCAGACATGAAAGGTTTTATTGCATGTTGTTTGGCTACACTACCTACATTGAGTAAGGCTCATTTAAAAAAACCCATCTATTTTGCTTTTAGTTATGATGAAGAAATTGGTTGTTTAGCAGCTCCAGAACTTATAGAGCATATTAAAAAAAGTTATGTAGAAAACGCCACCTATGCCATTATTGGGGAGCCCTCATTGTTAGAGCCTGTTATTGGAAAAAAAGGGGTGTGTTATGTACAAACAGAAGTAAATGGTTCTGCAGGGCATAGCAGCGGAATTCATAAAGAAATTAGCGCCATACACGAAAGTACTAGACTTATTATATGGCTAGAAAACAAAATGAAACAATTATCTCTGGCTACACAAGATCACAGATTTGAACCACCACATTCTACTCTGCATGTTGGGCAAATACATGGAGGTGTTGCTACTAATATTGTAGCAGAATACACACGTTTTGAATGGGATGTGAGAGTTATTCCAAAAGATGATATTCAAACTATTTTTAATGATTTTTTTGCGTTTTGCAAAGAAAGAGAACAAGAGGTAAGAAAACTATTTCCTAATTTTAAAATTACCAACACATTATTACACCCCCCAGTACCAGCATTAGATACCAAAGAAACAGATCCTATTGTTGCTTTAACTCAAAAAATCTCTGGACGCAATACCTGGAGAACTGTTTCTTATGCAGCTGAGGCAGGGCAATTTCATGAAGCTGGTTACCAAAGTATTATTTGCGGTCCAGGTTCTATAGAACAGGCACATCGTGCCAATGAATTTACCACACAAGAACAACTAGATAAGTGTGTGGTGATGTTAGAAAAATTGGTAGAGGAGTTTTCTGTCTAAAGCAGATATACTTATTGCTAAACTTAAAATAGAAAACTTGTATATTAGATTTATAATAAACGATAATGATTCGTACATATACTATAAATGGAATGACCTGTGAGGGTTGTGTTGCTAAAGTAACATATTTGCTTGAACAGCATTCAAATATCTCATTGGCCAAAATTGAGCTTAAAAACAATACCGCTACATTAACCGTGGAAAAAGAGATTGCAATAGATGAGCTACGAAGACTTTTTGAAGCTCATCCAAAATACACCATCGCTTTTTCTAACAGCAATGAAGACAAACAAAACAAACGTGTTTTCACTACTTATAAACCACTTCTTCTTATTTTTTTATTCATAGCTGCTACAACATCAATTGTCTCAATAGACAATGGAAAAATAGATGTTATGCTATGGATGCAATACTTTATGGCTGGTTTCTTTATTGTATTTTCCTTCTTCAAATTTTTAAACCTTACCGGTTTTGCAGAAAGCTATGCTATGTATGACATACTTGCAAAACGAGTAAAAGTATATGGTCTTATATATCCGTTTATTGAATTAATATTGGGTGTTGCCTACCTCACAGGTTTTGAACCTACGATTACTTATATTGCAACTATTTGTATTATGGGTTTTAGCAGTATTGGTGTTATACAGAGTGTTTTAGACAAAAAGAAAATTCGTTGCGCCTGCTTAGGAGCCGTTTTTAATTTACCGATGAGTATGGTTACCATTATAGAAAATTTGATAATGGTTTTAATGGCGCTAATTATGTTATGGAAAACTTAAGAAATGATGCCTTAGCTACTAAAATCTATGTTCAAACTACAGTAAGCTTCATCTAATTTATAAGTACCTTATATCAAAAAATTTATGTCAGCTAGTTGTTTATTTTTTAGCTATGGGTATTTGTATTTGAGAGGGGTACTTTGCAGAATGATGAATGGTATTTTGCGCTGTAATCCCAATTTTTTCATCATAATTATTACCCCCTGTATTTAAGTTTCTTGCGAATCTAGGAAAATTACTACTTGAAATTTCTATTCGTATACGGTGTCCTTTTTTAAACATATTACTTGTAGACATTGCCGTTAAATTAACTTCATATACCTTGCCTTTTTCCATAAAAACCTCCTTATCATATCCTTCACGGTAACGAACACGCTGTATGGTTTCATCTAAATTATAGGCAGAACCATCTGGATATACATCTATTAATTTAATGGTAACATCTGTATCTTTTACATCAGAAGAGACATATAGTTTAGAATTAATAAAACCACTTACCTCGGTATTTTCAGCTAGGACTTCTGTTGTGTAAACTAAAATATCATTTCTAGCTTCCATATCTTGTTGATCCCATGCACCTCCTTTTATTGCATTACCGGTACAACATACATTTCCTCCATAAGAGGGCACTGGTGCCATAGGGTCATAGACAAATGTATCTGGGGTATCTTTTTTAGCCTTCTTAGTAGAGAGCATTCCGTCACCAAATCTACTATTTGCAGCTCCATTACTTTGTAGGTAATAGGTAATTAACTCTGTATTTTCTGGAGGCCATACTTCAGAAGATTGCCATTTATTACTACCCATGGTATAGTATTGTATTCTTGGCGTGGTTTCTTTAAAATCATTTTCTGAACCTTTTAACCATAAATCAAACCATTTTGTAATTTGTTCATCGTAATTTAGTCTAGCGTCGCCAACGCTACGTTCACCTACAATGGTGTTTTCAGTTGCTCTTGTATAGGCACAATGAAGTGTAGGTGCAATTACTAAGTATTGATTGTCTCTTATAAAAGCATCTTTTGAGTTATTTCTTGCATGATTAAACAATGAAATATTTGGCGTAATAGAAACATCGTACCAAGAAGCAAACCAAAAACTAGGGGTGCCAATATCTTTATCATCATGGTAAATACCACCCTTAAACCACTCTGGGTCGTTTGGTTTTCTACGAATCATTTTATCAAAAACTTCTTGTTTACCGTGTATATTTTTTAGAATGTCTTGAATGGGTAAATGAGTTAACGCCTCAGCCATATCTACTTTTGGATTTTCTGGTGCTAAATCATAAAATCTTGATATTCTAATTAAGTCTTCTTGGGTGGCTCCTGTTGGAATTCTTGGTTTAAATTTATCGTGCTCTACACCATATAACCAAGAAAAAAATAACATTTGTTCTACACCTCCTCGATACCAATTTCCTTGTTCATTAATATCGCCCACACGTCCAACACCAGCACCAAAACCTTGTGGCACCATTGCAGCATGTGAAGGGTGATCTAAGGCAGAAACAGCCATTTGCCATTCTGCAGTTGAAGAACATCCTAGTGTTCCAATTTTTCCATTAGACCATGCTTGATTTTTCATCCATTCAAAAGCATCATACCCATCTGTAAGAGGTACTCCTAAAATATCCCATTCTCCTTCAGAATAAAAACGCCCTCGTTCATTTTGAACTACATAGGCATATCCTTTTTTTACATATTCATAAGCACTTTTGGCAGTTCTTGTTCTTTGTTCACCATCTCCCCAAGAATTAAAGTTGTATGGTGTTCTAGAAAAAATAATAGGATATTTACCAGCTTCTTTAGGCCTATAAATATCACTGGCAAGTCTTACTCCATCGCGCATTGGCATCATTACTTTTTCATCTACTGTGGCTATGGCATTTAATTTGTCAAAAATAGATTCTTGAGCTTGAATAGAGTTTGTTAAAATAAGGTAACAAAAAAAGGAACTTAGGATAGTAATTAGCTGGTTTTTCATTTTAGGTCAATTGATTGTGAAGCTAAAGGTAATAAATAAATTTAGAGAAATTCCTTTCTGCGTTTTAAGAAATAACTACATAAAATTACTCATTCAATAATTTCAAATAAGAATAAAAAAATAACCCCAAAAAACATGTTGGGGTTATTATTAATTTAATATTTACGTTCTTAGCTTATCTTAAAGCAATAAAAACTACTCTTTTAAATACACAAAACGTTCTAATCTTGAAAGTTCTTTATCATCTACATACTTTCCTATTTCTTTTCTAAATTGAGCTAGGTTTTTGTAGGGTCTATACTCTAAAAATTCATGAGTCATTTTATCACCAACACCAGGTAATGCTTTTATGTCATTTTCTGTAGCTGTGTTTAATTCTACTGGCACAAAAACATAGTCTAAATAACGTGCTACTTCATTTTCATCTACATATTTACCAATTTCACGTTTAAATTGAAGAACGCTGGTATAAGGTCTGTATTCTTCAAATTCATGCGCCATTTTATCACCAACACCAGGAATCATTTTAAAATCTTTTTCTGCAGTGGTATTTAGATTAAATGGTACAAACAATTTTTTAAAGAGTTCTTCTGTATTTTCTTCTGCTACATTTACATTAAAATCTGCCATTGTTAGAAAAGGTCTTGCAGCTAGTAATTTAGTAACTAGCTCAGATGAAAGCCCAAGTGCTATTAGATCTGATTCGGTTGCTAGATTGGCATTTAAAACCACTAGTGGTGAAGGTTTTTCTACTTCTTTAACTTCTAAATTGTTTGGTGTATTTTGTTTTTTCTCTGCAGATTCTTTACAGGATATGAGAAATAAACTTACAGATAGCGTGATGATGAATAGTGTACTAAATTTTTTCATTGTATTGTTTTATTAAAATTAAATATGAATACCCTATCAATGCTAAGACTAACATACTCATAGGGGCTAAAGTTGGTAAAGCGCCAGATAAACTTTCAGAAAATAATTCCCAATTAGTAGCTGTTGGTTTCATATCCTGCTCAAACTCAAAATTAGATTGCAGATGCAAGAAAACACCATAAACACCACTGAGAGATGTTAAAACGAGCATCAATTTAAATAGATTGATGATTTTTTTTGATTTTTTAAACAGAAGAATAATCAGGTTTGTAAGTGAAAAAGCAATGCATAAAACTGGAATTAATTGAAATGTATCCTCATAATGTTCTAGTAAATACAATTCTAAAAGAGTACCCATCATCATAAATAAAAGTGCTAAAACAATTACTTGTTTTACACGAACCTTTTCTGACGTAACTTTTTTGCTTTGCATTTGATGGCAAAACTACATATGAACTGTCTCTTATACACATCTCCGAGCCCACGAGACCGAGGCTGATCTCG
>OJFR01000182.1_pt1 | contig 21434 bp, 17 predicted proteins | sample 1594121 | NCBI WGS metagenome assembly OJFR01 (sample SAMN05416812, study PRJEB24817) | seawater metagenome | isolation source: Sea water | place: Canada:Atlantic | collected 2013-07 | reverse complement strand
GCCATAGGGATCCGGGCTGCCGATGACTCGCAGCAGCAGCTTGTCACGGGCTTCGCCGGCCACCTGGGCCACGTCCGGCAGGTCGGTGAGGCTGAAAAAGACGCCTTTGCTGGTGCCGCCACGCATATAGGTGGCGGGGACTTTAATTTGAGGTGCATGAGCCATGCGAGTTTCTCCTTCAAAAAAACCCCGACGTGCGAAGCCATCGGGGTTTCAAATTCTTCACCTTGCGAGCAAGGCTCCAACGGTTTGCTGTTGGGGCATTGCCCGCATTATCAGGCGAATGTTTTAGCTGGCTTCTGCCATGAAATCCTTGGCGAATTTCTGCAGGATACCGCCGGCGGAGTACACGGAGACCTCCTCCGCGGTGTCCAGGCGACAGATCACCGGTACGCGCTCCACATCGCCATTGGCGCGGTGAATCACCAGGGTCATGGTCGCACCCGGCGCGCGCTCACCTTCCACGTCGAAGATCTCGGTGCCATCCAGGCCCAGGGTCTTGCGGGTGGTGCCTTCCTCGAACTGCAGAGGCATCACGCCCATACCGATCAGGTTGGTACGGTGGATGCGCTCGAAGCCTTCGGCGACGATGGCTTCCACGCCCGCCAATGCTACGCCTTTGGCCGCCCAGTCACGGGACGAGCCCTGACCATAGTCGGCGCCGGCGATGATGATCAGCGGCTGCTTGCGATCCATGTAGGTCTCGATAGCTTCCCACATGCGCTTCACTTCGCCTTCCGGTTCGACGCGAGCGTGAGACCCCTGAATCACATTGCCCTGCTCGTCCTTGACCATTTCGTTGAACAGTTTCGGGTTGGCCAGGGTGGCACGCTGGGCGGTGAGGTGATCACCACGGTGGGTGGCGTAGGAGTTAAAGTCCTCCTCCGGCAATCCCATCTTGTCCAGGTAGGCGCCCGCAGCGCTGTCCAGCAGGATGGCGTTGGACGGAGACAGGTGATCGGTGGTGATATTGTCCGGCAGGATCGCCAGCGGACGCATGCCTTTCAGGGCACGAGCCTCGGCCATGGTCCCTTCCCAGTAAGGCGGACGACGGATATAGGTGCTCTGCGGACGCCAGTCGTACAGCGGGCTGGCTGCCCGCTCACCGTCACCTTTCTTCTCGAACATGGGAATGTAAGTCTTGCGGAACTGCTCCGGCTTCACTGATGCCTTGACGATGGCATCAATCTCTTCATCCGCAGGCCAGATATCCTTGAGCATGATCGGGTTACCGTCCTGATCATGGCCCAGCACATCCTTCTCGATATCGAAACGGATGGTACCGGCAATGGCGTAAGCTACCACCAGCGGCGGTGAGGCCAGGAAAGCCTGCTTGGCGTACGGGTGAATACGACCATCGAAGTTACGGTTACCGGACAGTACCGCCGTGGCGTACAGGTCGCGGTCGATAACTTCTTTCTGGATCTTCGGATCCAGCGCGCCGCTCATGCCGTTACAGGTGGTGCAGGCAAACGCCACGACATCGAAACCCAGATCCTGCAATTCCGGCAGCAGATTGGCTTCTTCCAGGTACATTTTCACGGTCTTGGAACCCGGCGCCAGGGAGGATTTCACCCAGGGCTTGCGGATCAGGCCCAGCTTGTTGGCGTTGCGGGCGATCAGGCCGGCGGCAATCATGTTGCGCGGGTTGCTGGTGTTGGTGCAGCTGGTGATGGCGGCGATGATCACGGCGCCATCTGGCATTTCACCTTCTTTCTCCTCCCACTTGCCGGAGATGCCGCGGCTGGCCAACTCTGAGGCTGGCAACAAGGAATGGGGATTCGAGGGACCTGCCAGGTTGCGGCCAACGCTGGTCATGTCGAACTTGAGGACGCGCTCGTACTCGACACCTTTGAGACTGTCTGCCCACAGGCCAGTGGCCTTGGCATAATTTTCCACCAACGCCACCTGCTTGTCTTCGCGGCCGGTCAGCTTCAGGTATTCCAGGGTGTTGTCGTCGATGAAGAACATGCCGGCGGTGGCGCCATACTCAGGCGTCATGTTGGCAATGGTTGCACGGTCGCCCACGGACAGACTGTCAGCCCCTTCACCGAAGAACTCCAGGTAAGCCCCCACCACGCGCTCGCGACGCAGGAATTCGGTGATTGCCAGAACCAGGTCAGTACCGTTAATGCCCGGGCGGAGTTTACCACTCAGCTCCACGCCGACGATGTCGGGTAGACGCATCATTGAGGGGTTACCCAGCATCACGTTTTCTGCTTCCAGGCCCCCTACCCCGACGGAAATCACACCGAGTGCATCCACCATGGGTGTATGGCTGTCAGTACCGACACAGGTATCCGGGTAGGCAACACCGTCACGCACCTGTACCACCGGCGACATCTTCTCCAGGTTGATCTGGTGCATGATGCCGTTGCCCGGGGGAATCACGTCCACGTTATCAAAGGCGGTCTTGGTCCAGTTGATAAAGTGGAAACGGTCTTCGTTGCGGCGCTCTTCCACCGCCCGGTTTTTCTCGAAAGCATTTTCTTCAAAGCCCGGGTGTTCCACTGCCAGGGAGTGATCCACAATCAGCTGGGTCGGCACTACCGGGTTGACCTTGGACGGGTCACCACCCTGCTCGGCGATGGTGTCACGCAGACCGGCCAGATCCACCAGAGCGGTCTGACCGAGGATGTCATGACAGACTACCCGGGCCGGGTACCAGGGAAAATCCAGGTCGCGCTTGCGCTCGATCAGCTGCTTGAGCGAATCCGTCAGTGCGTCCGGAGCGCAACGACGTACCAGCTGCTCGGCGAGAATCCGTGAGGTGTACGGCAGCTTGTCATAGGCCCCAGGCTGGATGGCATCGACAGCCGCACGGGTGTCGAAATACTCCAGCTCGGTGCCGGGAAGGGGTTTGCGGTATTCGGTGTTCATAGCCTGGGACTCTTGTTCAGGGGTGAATCCTGCGTTTAAGGATTGCGCTTTCGCGATGCGAGCATCTCTTCCCACAGGCGGAGTCGTCTGTGAGAAGTCATGCTCGCATGACGAAGCCTTTATCCGCGCTCGGCGATCGGCGTTACCTTGCGCAGTTCCGGGCCAGTGTATTCGGCGCTCGGACGGATAATGCGGTTATCGGCACGCTGCTCAAACACGTGGGCGGCCCAGCCAGTCAGACGGCTGATCACGAAAATAGGCGTGAACAGCTTGGTGGGGATGCCCATGAAGTGATATGCAGAAGCGTGGAAGAAATCGGCATTACAGAACAGTTTCTTCTCGCGCCACATGACTTCTTCACAACGCACGGATACCGGATAGAGCACGGTATCGCCCACATCATTGGCAAGCTTTTCGGACCACTGCTTGATGATAGCGTTACGGGGATCGGATTCGGTGTAGATCGCATGGCCGAAGCCCATGATCTTTTCCTTGCGCTCCAGCATGCCCAGCATTTCCTTCTCGGCATTATCCGCGTCGCTGAACTTCTCGATCATGTCCATGGCCGCTTCATTGGCGCCGCCATGGAGCGGACCACGCAGGGAACCGATGGCACCGGTAACACAGCTGTGCAGATCACTCAGAGTCGAGGCGCAGACGCGAGCGGTGAAGGTAGAGGCGTTGAATTCGTGCTCTGCATAAAGAATCAGAGATACGTTCATCACACGCTCATGCAGCTCGTTGGGCTTTTCGCCACGCAGCAGGTGCAGGAAGTGGGCGCCGATGGAATCGTCATCGGTTTCCGGATCAATCTTCACACCGTCGTGGCTGAAGCGATACCAGTAACAGATGATGCTCGGGAAGGCGGCCAGCAAACGGTCGGTGGCATCTTCCTGTTGGCTGAAATCGGTTTCCGTTTCCAGGTTGCCCAGCATGGAGCAGCCGGTGCGCATCACGTCCATGGGGTGAGCATCCTTGGGGATTTGCTCAAGGACGGTTTTCAAGGCGTCAGGTAGGCCCCGCAGGCTTTTCAGCTTGGCCTTGTAAATGGCCAACTGGTCCTGGGTGGGCAGTTCGCCCTTCAGAATCAGGTGCGCCACTTCTTCGAATTCACAATTCTCGGCCAGATCTTTCACATCATAGCCACGGTAGGTCAGGCCGGAGCCACTCTTGCCTACGGTGGAGAGTGCGGTTTTACCTGCTACCTGGCCACGCAGACCTGCGCCGCCGACTTTTTTGCCTTCTGCCATTGTTTATCTCCTTGTGAAACCAATTTTCGCCAATACAAATTCTGTTCTGTAGGAGCGCCTCTCGAGGCGCGAACCGGCTTGCTGATATATTCTGATTCGCAGCTCAAGAGGTGCCCCTACCTAAAACCTCTTAGCCCTTGCCCTTGGCGAAGAGTGCATCCAGCTTCTGCTCGTAATCGTGGTAATTCAGGAAATCGTACAATTCCATACGGGTCTGCATGATGTCTACCACGTCTTTCTGGTGGCCCTGCTCGCGAATACTCTGATACACCTTCAAAGCGGCCTGGTTCATGGCACGGAAGGCACTCAACGGATACAGGATCATGTCCGCTCCCGCCTCAGCCAGTTCTTCACGGGTGAATAGCGGCGTGGCGCCGAATTCGGTGATGTTGGCCAGCAGCGGAACGTCGCCCAGACCTTCCTTGAAGGCCTTGTAATCTTCCAGGGTGTGTACGGCTTCAGCAAAGATGCCATCCGCACCGGCTTCGATGCAGGCCCTGGAGCGCTCGATGGCGGATTCCAGACCGTCTTTCTGGAAAGCATCGGTACGGGCGATAATGAAGAAGTCATCATCGGTCTTGCCGTCAACGGCCGCCTTCACCCGGTCCACCATTTCTTCCTGGGAGACGATTTCCTTGTTCGGGCGGTGGCCACAGCGCTTCTGTGCTACCTGGTCTTCCAGGTGAACAGCGCCGGCACCGGCCTTGATCATTTCTTTCACGGTACGGGAGATATTGAAGGCCCCACCCCAGCCAGTATCGATATCCACCAACAGTGGGGTTTCCACAGCACTGGAGATACGACGCACGTCTTCAAGCACATCATTCATGCTGGTCATACCCAGATCAGGCATGCCGTAGCTGGCATTCGCCACACCACCGCCTGACAGGTAAATCGCCCGATACCCGGTCTGCTCTGCCATCATCGCTGCATAGGCATTGATGGTACCCATCACTTGCAACGGCTTCTCTTCAGCCAGAGCCTTGCGGAAACGTCCGCCGGCGGTGAGTTTGCTCATTTCAAATCTCCTCGTTAGGTGCTGTAGAACCGGTGTTGCAGGCTCCTACAGGGTATTGCCCTGCACGGTATATTGGTTTTCGATATTCTTGCGTGCACTACTGATATGGCGACGCATCAAAAGCTCGGCCATTTCGCCATCACGGGCCTCAATAGCCTCGACAATTCGACGATGTTCATTGAGGGCTTTCTGGGGCCGGTTGGCCACGGTGCTGAACTGGTAGCGGTACATGCGCACCAGGTGATACAGCTCACCGATCAGGAGCTGACTGAGAGTGGCATTGTGGCTGCCCTGGATAATGCGGTAATGGAAATCCAGATCCCCTTCACGCTGGAAATAGGCGACATCTTCGCGAAGGTCTTGCTGCTGCTCGTGCTGGGCCAGCACGTCGTAAAGGCCTCGCACTTCCTCAGGAGTCATATGCTCGGCGGCAAGCCGGGCGGCCATACCCTCCAAGGCCTCACGAACATGGTAGATTTCGATCAGATCATTGACGCTGAGGGACGCCACGCGAGTGCCCACATGCACCACTCTCTCAAGCAGTTTGCGGGATTCCAGACGGCGGATAGCTTCACGAAGGGGGCCACGGCTGACACCGTAGCGGCTGGCCAGCTCGGTTTCGCTGACCTTGGAACCGGGAAGGATCTCCCCGCGCACAATATCGTCTTGCAGACGGGCGAAGACCCGATCTGCCAGTGTGCGTGTGTTTTCGGGTACGGAACCCGGGGAAGCAGCAGACATAAAACAGCCCGATTGTTGACAATCTGAACAACCGAGCTGGACTCTACGCCCCTAAACAGGATGTTTCAAGGGGCATTGTTGACAATTTAACTCAGGATTAAGGCGCCATGGGGTCACAAGGATCGCCCGGCTCACCCGCGAAGAACTGCACTGCGCCACTCACCAGAGACGCCACACGACGATCTTCAGCGTTAGTACGGTCATCGCCAAGATCAGCCAGAACAAGCCGTGGCAAATAGGAATCTTCGACCCAGCGGGCACGCAAACCAATCTCGAAGTTTTCATCAGAGAGACGATACATTGGGGCACACCCTCCTACCTCCAGGTCAATCCGCCCTTCAATAGTTGCATTAAAGTGCGGGGCATTGGCTGCCACATCCAACCCAGGGGCAAGCCGTAACGACACATTTGCACTCTTTGGATCACTGAAGGTTCGGGTCACAAACCCCACAGCATAATCAGTACCACATGCGCCACCAACACCGGTAGCCACTAAACCACTGCTGGATATAGACAGGCAAAATTCATCAACATCGTTTTCATCAACGCGGAAACGCTCTCTGGTAATTGTCTCACCACCGATAAGTTCAGGGTAATTCCCTCCTGAATTACTGATTTCCTCATTCACATCCGGTGTATCCGGGGTTGGATCAACAATGTCGGAGCAATTAGCATCGTCATTGCCGAGATCATCATCCACGCAGGCGCGCATTAGTCGAATGGTGTAGGTACCCGCCAAGTCCGAAATAATAGCGCTGTCAGGAAGCGCTTGAACAAAGCCCGTTTTTGTGGCGCGGAAAGGTAGCGGGGATTCAGGATCCAGGTTCTCATTCAACAATTTACCTTCGATCTCACCCTTGTCATCTGGAGCAAGCGTTGTTGCGCTACCAGGAAAATCCAGCTTGAAGTCGCTTCTCCCATCGATTTCCACCCCCGCGTAAAGGCTGGAGCCAAGAAACCGACCACTAACCTTACCTTGCGTATTGTCCGCTGGGGCATCACCGATATCACGGCTTAGAAGATCTATTGCCAGGCTTTCATCCTGTTGATTCTGGAGTTGGAGCAGATCGGAAAGCCCGGCGTTTGAATCAAAACCAAGATAATCCAATATCTGATCTTGATCATTTGATGCTCTGACCCCAGTGCCGCCACCAAGAATTCCACCATCAGGGAGAATGAGTGCGTTGAGAGTAAAAGATACAGTGGAGCCCGCTTCTCCACCAAAGTCGCATCCTTCGAGGATGATGCACTCTCCTGCTATTTCAAAAGCATAGAGCCCCGCTCGTGAGCGGTTATTACCAAGCTCTAATCGCGCCTGATAGTTTGTCGTATCAGTATCAAACCCGTCAGTTGGGCTCTCTGTATTTACACGATCAATGAACCCCTGCCATGCGGCCTTGAAAGCATCGTAATCGGTTCCTCCAAAGCCACTGTCTGGAGCGAGATTAGGCTGTGCATCAAGAATAGTATTTGGATCACCTAAGTCAGCTTTTTCTGCTGGCTTCCCTGGGATAATGATTGCTTGGTCAGGGTTATTCCCCATTCCATTCAAAGCATGCAACAACGCAGATCTGTTAAGTACTGAACTTGTCGCATCCATACTGTCTGCTTTGAGCGCAACACGACGAGGAGATGTTATAGGGTTATCAAGACTCAAATCTGCCAAAGTGACCTGGTAGGTGCCCTTCCTAAGCTGCTGTGGCAACAAATAACGACCAAAGCTGACGTTATTCCCCTCAAAAAGATCACTGCCAATATAAAATTCAATGCTGTTGGAATTTGCAGGACATAATGCATGAAATGCAGGGACCTCAACCCCACCAACCATCTCCTCTTCTGACCGGGTATAACCGGTAGAATTACCGCAGCTATACCCAAGATTCGCGACACGAGGGCCCTGCAATTCCACAAAAATTTCCCCACGGGGGTTCAGATCACAATTTGCCCCCAAGGGACAGCCCGGGACTGTCGCATCTGAAAAGTCCTCTCCGCCATTACAGCCAGCCAGTGCCAGCACGGTAAAAGCGATAAAAGTAAGATGTCGCATAATGTATTACCTGTAATAAAATGCCGGTCTGAAGCCAGCTGAATTCATTGGGCGGACAGCAATAATTCACCTTTCAGTACTGCCTGCAGGCCATCGGTACTCGGCTGTTCTTGCAGATAAGGCAGGAAAACTACCAGATGGCGTTGACCGGGTTCTCGCGGTAAAGTTCCCTGCAGATAACCGTAACGGTACCAGGTTTCCGGGTACTTTCGGTTGAACGGTTGATCAATCAGTAAGAGAGGTCGCCCGTCATCGTCCAACCAGAGGAGCTGGGCAGCAACATAGTCCTGCTTGCGGATAAATGCCCTTAGATCAAGAGTACTGACATCTTCCGCCAGTTTCAGCACTTGTGCCTTGAGTGGCTCATCGCCAAGCATGACCGGACTGTCCCGATCAAAGGTGATCAGTATTTCCGCTCCAGACGAAAGCTCAATGGCCTGCTCCAGCAAATGTCGACAGCAATCCTGACGTATTGTGCGGTAGGTTTCCAGAAACTCGCCACCGGATATCTCAGCATAATCCGGTGCAGCGCTGCGTTGAGCGTTCTTCTCAGCCACCATATCCAATTGGCGACTGACCAGTTCCCCACTCTCGTCCACATAGGTGATAAAGCGATCACGCTCTTTGTCTTCCAGTTCCTGATCTATCTCTCCGCTGGGGCGGTAATCTTCCAGTGGTTGATCCAGCATCAGTATTGGGGCCTTGCCATCTGACTCAGCAGATTTAGTCTCTTCGGGCTTTTCTATGCTAACCAGGTTGCCCTGAGCATCCGTGTAAACATATAACTCACCCTTCCCCGGCTGCCCTTGACAGGCTGCCAGCATCATCACAAGCAGATAGATTAAGGCATATTTTTGCATTAGAAACGGGTTCGGAATGCAAGGCCGAGAATAGTTACAGTAGCTTCAGTCTTGATATCAAGCCCTGCGTAGGGGTTATACACCACATTATCGATACCGGTGCAGTTCGCTGCGCAGCTGGTATTCGCGGGTATTTCATCCTTGCTCTGAAGTTGGGCTATACCAAGATCAATGTCTGTGTCCTTGTCCCACTTATAACCAAGGCCGAGACTGTAATACTTTGCCTCGTTGATGGGAACCAGTGGGCTTCGGCGATCTTCCGGGATCGCCGAAGCCCGAGGTTCATAACCCGCCCGTAGCTGGATACGGCCAGTCAGATCATAGGAGGCCCCGAACGCCAGGTTCCAGGTAGACTGATAGTTCAGTGGGTAACTTAGTCGAGTTGATGTTGAGCCGGGTGAGAACAGGCGCGCCAGACTAAGCACTGCAGAGCTACGATCAAATGTGAAATTGAAAGAATCCCATTCCTTGTAATCCGCCCACACAGCATCAACATTAAATTGAAGCCTTTCCGTCGGCCGTATTTTGATGCCAGTCTGGAAAGTAGCCGGCATGGTCAGATCCATACTTACACGCCCCACTTCTTCCGGACCAATGCGGGAAGGCAGCCCCAGCACCGCCAGGGCAATCGCTCCCGTCGGTGACCCACCAATGCCATTAATCGTTTCCTGGGTAGCATTGGAATAGCTGATTTTGTAATCACCTCGCATATGTGTCTTGGCTTCGGATCGCCACACAGCCCCCCAGGCAAAACGCTCGTGAGGTTCCCACAATACCCCAAGGTTATAGGAAGGGCTGAATCGCTGATCCATGGAAACATCCAGGGACGCCAGGTTTTTGAACGGACCAAGACCTTCTTCAGGACGGCAAATGCCGAAGAGGATCAAGTCCAGAGCAATATTGGATTCACCCTCGAAAGGAGCACAAATACTTTCGTCCAATACCCGTGCAAAACCAAGTAATTCATTGGGTGCGCGAAAATCCTGCTCCAGGGCCACCGCCTGGAAACTCATCCCTATCGATGCACCAATGGACAACTCGTCATTGACCCGGTAACCCACCGAGGGGGAGAGGTAGGTAATCCGCTCAAGAGCAACCCGCTCCCCCATAAAATTGCCAACGTCATCCTCGTCACGGTAAAAACCCGCCGCCATCGGCAAATAGGTTGCTGTACCAAAAGTAAACTTTGATCCAGCCGGGCGAATGGAAAAAGCAGGCAATGGCCCAGCAATCAGGGGCCCAGGAGGCAGATCTACAGTTTCATTGATGAACGGGACATAGAGGGAAATTCCCTCAATGGTGCTGGTTGCTGTTTTAAAATCCCTACAAAAATCAACACCGTCATTAGGGGCATCATTACAAACTACAGGATCATCAGAAAAACCAAAGACGTTATACCCTGGAGGGGCAGAAAATTCCGACTCGAGACTGAAATCAGCACCGAGAAACTGCAGGTCCATCCTGCGGCCATCAAGCTTGGCTAATCCGGCGGGGTTGAAATGGATTGCCATAATGCCCGGGGGGTCTGCTGTCACCGCGTGGCCCATGCTCATGGCACGGACATCAATTGCCAGGTTATTGGCCAACTGTGCCGTGGCACTCGTGGAGAACAGACAGCCCAGCAAAGCTGCCAAACTCCAGCCTAAAGCCTTATTATTCTTCTTCATGGCATGCCTCTCACAACTGCAAACACTGGCTTAGGCACCGGGTTTCAGACCACTGAAATCGATCGGCATGGACAGTCCAAGTAGCACGTCGGGAGAGTCTTCGGTCAGACCGAAGCCGAAACTCAGATTAATAATCCGGTTCTTGGAAGAACGAAGCCCAACAGAAGTATTAACCACGCTTGATGTTGAATCTTCAGAACTAGCTACCCGACCATCACTAAACTGAAATTCTGTATCGAAGTTATAGGACTGCTGGTAGCTAGCGCTGATAGAAACCTCATAAGACAAGGAATAAGCCAGCCCCATAGAAAAGTTGATACTATCACCCGGGTTCACCTCTTCCAGGACAGCCGAACCGCGGCGCTGATTGATTCCGGTCACATCAAATGCCACCGAATAGCCAAGTGAGCCAAACAATACAACTGGATCTACAACCTTACTCATACTGACGCCGCCACCCAGGGAGTAAAACCCTGAACCACTGGAAACCTCGCTCCTGACATTGATGTCATAGGGGCTATCACCCGTAGGTGTGCTGAGAGTGGTATACAGTGTCGTATTCATGGCACCAGGTCGAACCGGGAAAGGCTGGTAACGCAGCCCAAATGACACATCACCAAGTGCTGCTTGAGAGACATCCTTTTCCGTATCGTATTTGTAGGAAACAGGCAGACGAGTGTTGAAGGTCAGGTTGTTCCAGATACCATAGTCAAATGACAAAGACGAGCTAAAAGAATGCTGGGCATCCTGCTCAATGCGGAATCGGCTAATGCTGCCCGTATCTTCATCCAAGGCAATATCGATGCGATCATCGCGAAAATAACTATAATTAGCAGCAAAGTTCAGCGACATCTTCCCGCTAGGAAGCAAGGAATACTGCTTTTCTGCAGCCTGAAATACCTCTTCCAGGTTTTTTTCCTCGGTAACGTCATCTTCCTTTGTCTGCAGAGCATCACGTGCTTCTTCAACACTTTCTGCTGCCCAGGCAGAGGGCTGCGCAAGCAGGAGTGCAGCTAACGCTGCCACTTTTCCAGACTTCATGTTCATGCAAAGCCTTCCTTTATTCTGTTTGTTATTTGCCACTGCAGGCTCTTATTTTCTGAAATAGGTGCGGGTCGGCACGTTGATCACACGCTCTGTACCATCCTCTTCCTCTATCAGTACCCGGCGAAGTGTACTGGCCTTATCCGCCCAATTTTCAATGGTATTGGTAAATACCGGGAATTGCTGAAATGCCAGCCTATTAATGGTTCGTTCATCCAAAAGACGAAGATCATAGTCTGTCAGCTCCAGACCATCTTGGGGCTCAAAACCATTAGGGAATACGATAAAAAGAACATTCTGATCCCAGATTTCCAGGAATTTTGATTCTGTAAAACTGATATTCCCCAGAGCCGGATCAGCAACATAAATGTGACCTTCCTGATACTTCTTTAGCACCACGAAATGCTTGAAGCCACCATATGCGATCGGCACGATTGCAGGATGGTCGAGGCTCTTGATGTCTTTAATTTCAGCACGGAACCCGCCGCTAGGATGCCCCAGCGCGGTAGCCAATCGCTTCATATCCAGCAGTGAAAAACCCCGACGCTCCACAATCTTCTCGGTTTCACCAAAGCGCAGAAGGCCCTCCATGATCTGACGCTCCTGGAACTGACGTCCAAGATACTGATTCAGCACGGTGGTCAGAGCTGCAGAGCCGCAGGAGTAGTCATACGCCTGGCGCGTGACATTTTGATAACGGAATTCAGAAACGGGCTTAACAGGGAGGCCCCGCTCACGGAGCGGTCCATCACCGGTGGGGTGCTCGTAGTAGATTACGCCTTTTTCAGGGGGCTCAATCACCACCGATTCGTTGGCAGCAAAGTAGATCAGCGCTACACCCAGCATGGACGTCAGCATGGCAAGTTATCCGCCGTTATTGTTATTGTTTGTTTCAAACATGGCCAGTCATGTTAACCATGTCCCACTGGGCAGGCAACCACCTATTCTGACAGGCGGCACGGGGAACAACCTGGACACAGCATTCCCCTCGACAAACCCAGCTAGAATCAGGGGTGCAGCCCTAGCTCAAGAAACAGACCGCACATTCACCCCCCTTTGCTCCAAGGCCTTCACAAATGGGCTGAACAACTCGCCGTATTTGGCGTATTTCCCAACTGCGGTTGTAAAAACCCCTTCTCTGACCTGATTCATACTGGCAGTACCCACTCTGCTGACCCTGCCAAAATCAAGACACGCATCATCCCAAGGTAGTCCGAGCCATGCCAGTAGCCGCCGTAACTCCTCTTCAAAACCTTCAACCAACCTTTCATACGTTGTCGCATTAAGCCGGTCGGAAAGGACCTGATGCCACCAATCCATATCCTCACGATATAACGAAATCTCGGACGCTATGCCATCGACCGTGAAACTAAAATGTTGAAACTCAAAGTTCTGCTTATAACAGCCATAAGCCACGTCAAGAGGTGCGCGATTTAGCTCAATAAACCTTGCCCCGGGAAAAGCAGCAGCCAGCAGACCTGCAATTTTGTGATTATTAATCCCTTTATGAATCATCACTTTATTTGGAGCTATCCCGAAGCGAGACACAGCTTGCAAATAGGCGTCCCTGAATTGCTTCAACTGTTCAGCTGAGATTGACTCGTGATTTTCAGGGTAATCTGTCAGGCTCCAACTTCCGGTCAACTGTCTCCAGGCATCACTGGCAAAGTTCGCCTCTCCGGCACCGGCAACCATTGGGTGGCGAGAAAGAGCCTGTTCCAACAAAGTACTCCCAGAACGAGGCAGGGAAAGAATAAAAACGGGAGAGAAATCTGAACAGCCATCACTATTCGACACGCTAACTTCTTCTATTTTTTCAGCAGGATAGGCTTCCCTGACACGCTTTACATTAGCAGCATGACGGCTAAAGTCCATTGGCGCCAATTCCGCCATGGCCGCGTTGCCTTTATCCAGTGCCAGCATTTCTTTGTGCAAATCCCCTGCCAATTGATGTTGACGAGCAACCGCAAAATACATTCCCGCAGCATCACGCTTATCCGCTGTTTTTTCGGCTGTCTCACAAGCGGAAAACAATCGTTTTTCAAATGCTGCATCAAGCGGCTCTTTAATTGCATCAAGCAGAGGCGACCATGCAGTGAAATAATTTGGCTCATTTTCCAGAACGCTTTTAAGCGTGCCAATAGCCTCTTCGCGACGCCCCTCAACAGCCAACCAACGGGCATACAACGTCAGCAGCTCCGGGTCATGCGGGTAGCGTTCCAGCAAAGGCTCAAGAACACTCTCCACTTCACTGTAATCTTCAATCGATATCCAGGAGGCTAATAATAAACGTTTGGCTAACTCGCCCACCTCCTTATTGGAGCTCCATTGCTGAAATAAAGGGATGGCATCTTCAACTCTGCCACTGCGGCGAAGAGCCTCACCATACCAGACCCCTGCCTGCGGATAATCGGGATTATCCCTAACGACCTCTTCCAGTAATACGCCAGCCTTGGAAGCAGCATCGGTTTTCAGAATACAGTTGGCAATAAAAGTCTTGGCCTCAATATCGTTGGGGTCACGCTCCAGCACTGCGGCATAGGCCGCCTGCGCACGCTCCCAATCTCCGGCTTGAAAAAGGCAATGGGCAAGCCCTTTCCAGGCCAACGGGTACGCATCTTGCTCTCGGATAACTTGCTGAAACACATCGGCAGCAACTTGTAGTTGCCCCGAACGCAGCAGTAAATCGCCATAGAACATGACCCGTTGCAGCGTTGCCCCGCCGGCATTAATTGCGCCTTTGATGCTGTTTGTAGCCGTGCTCAGATCGCCGATAGCCAAACTCGCTTGCGCAGACACTTCATAAAGTGCCAGCGGCAATGGGGTCGTTATTTTTTGGGCCTCAACAACCCACTTCATTGCTTTACGGTAATTGCCGACCTGCATGGCATGCAGGGCTTTTTTAGTTATGGTGTCAATGCTCAAGATTCACCTGAAAAGCAAAATTGGAATAGACATTCGACAATACGAATTCTGCCAAAAAAACCGATACCATAGAACAAGAAAACCCGGCCTGAGCCGGGTTTCTTGTTTCAAAGTGACCAGTAAACTTTATTTGCCAGCAATTACCAGGTCGCCAGTCAGGTCAAGACCGATCAGCTCAACATCACCGATAGAGCTAGAAGCTGCAGTACCCAGCTTGAGGTCAGTCATGCGAACGTCCATACCCGTGGCTCCACCCAAACCAGCGAGGCCAATATGCAAGCCATCGGCCTCAATGTTGATGCCGGTATTCAGCGTCAGGTCGGTACCCAGGTTATCAACGACCTGCAGATCAGTGATCAAGCTGCCACCACTGTTTGCATCGCTCACGGAGAAGCCGGTCAGGCTGATGCCACCGGTAATGGTGGTATTCAGGGCAATCATATTGCCTTGAGGTTCGTTACCCAGCTGGATATTCAGAGTGGTTGCGCCCAGAGTCATGGAACCAAGGTTCAGAACACTCGCTACAGTACCGCTACTAGTCCAGGTGCCACCAGCAACGCCAGCAGTACTAACAGTACGACCGGAATCCGCAACACCCACAGACCCCAGAGCAACAGTCAGGCCGGTTGGCAAGCTCACACCGATGTTCAGGGTCGGCGTAGCACCACCATTGGTATCGATATCAATATCAATGCTATCAGTGGAGTTAGCGCGAGTGATGCCAAAACCGCTGATTACCAGGGCACCAGAGTCCTCAGTAGCAACACCATTCCCGGTGAAACCATCCTTATCGTGAACTTTCAGTGAAGCAGTAACATCAGATGCCAGAGAGATGGAAATACCATCCTGACCAGTCACGCCAGACAGAGCGCTATCTTCCAAGGCTTCCATAGAAAAACCGGTAGCCGGAAGGGATGCAACGGCGGCCGCCAGAGCAAGTTTCTTGAATTCCATTGTAATCTCCTCGTGTGCACAACGTTTTGTTGTAATCGTTTGGGTGCCACGTTGGTTGGGGCACGCATCTAAGTTAACACAATGGTTACAAAAACAAATGCATCCGTTACAAAAGTCGAGAAGCCACTAATACATACGTAACCATTTGTTTTTAATATTCTTTATGCTTTATTGCACGCACGTAACAACCGAACACACATGTAAACACTATGACCTGTAAAGTTTATTTGTTACGCGCAGTAACAGAGTTGGGCAAGTTTCACCTCGACAGGTAGACTAGCTGCTCCTCAATCTGGTTGCCCATGATGTCACCAAGTTGTCTTTTCAATAGCTCTAATGGACTGGTCGCTCTTAACCGCCCCGACCTGACCCTGTCCGCGGATAACGCTGAGGATCTGGTGCGCTGTGCTGCGGAAACAGAAAAAGCCCTGGCTGGCGGCTACGCCTTTGCAGTCGGGGTGCTGCCTTATGAGGCAGGTGCGTGGTTGACGGGGGTTACCAGCCCCTCTCCCGTGACCGGTAAAGGCGACCATAAACATTCTGTGATGCCTGCTGTGATCCACCTATATAAGGAGATCCCTACGCCCGTTCGCGGCTCAAGCGCCGCTCCTACAGGGGGCTTTATGCTCGGCGGAGCGTTTCGGGCGGAGCAAAGTCGGGAGGAATATCTGCATAGTCTGGCCCGGATCAAGGACTACCTAGCTGCCGGGGATTGTTACCAGGTAAATCTGGCCCAGCGGTTCAGCGCTCATTTTCATGGTGATCCGCTGACCGCGTGGCTGGCATTACAGGATGCCCACCCTGCCCCGCACAGTTGCTACTTTAATGCCGGTGACCGCCAGATATTCGGGGTGTCTCCAGAGCGTTTTCTGTCGATCCGGGACCGGCAGGTGGTGACCGAGCCAATCAAGGGCTCCCGCCCCCGTGGCGAAACCACCGAGGAAGACCAGGCTTTCGGTAAGGAGCTGCTTTCCAACCCCAAAGATCGTGCCGAAAACCTGATGATTGTGGATCTGCTGCGCAATGACCTGGGAGTCTGCTGTGAACCTGGCAGCGTTCAGGCAGACCCGCTGTTCGAGTTGCGCCGGTTCAGTAATGTGCAGCATCTGGTGAGTACTGTAACCGGCACCCTGCGCCGGGATCTGTCATCGCTTGATGCCCTGCTCGGTGCGTTCCCCGGCGGATCCATCACCGGCGCACCGAAGAAACGAGCCATGGAGATTATTGCCGAGCTGGAGCCAGTGCCCCGTGGCGCCTATTGCGGCAGCTTCTTCTGGATGGATAACCAGGGGAATCTGGACAGCAACATTCTGATTCGCACGCTGCAAACCGAAGGCGACAGGCTCTATTGCCATGGCGGGGGCGGTATCGTATTTGATTCCGTTCCAGAAGAGGAATATGAGGAAAGCTGCTTTAAAGTCGCCAAATTGATGGGCGCGCTGGAAGAACAGTTTCTGTAATCAGTGCCAGCAGCAGTACGACTCATGTGACACTCTATAGCCGAGCTCTTCTATGAAAAAGCCGCGTCCAGAATCTGGGCGCGGCTTTTTTTCCAGCTCATGGTATCCAGGCTTCACGCCAGTGCACGAAGCGTGTTGCCTGCCTTAAAGCGTGATATCGCGCGGGCTGGCTTTGACGATTTCCTTTTTCAGGTCGTCGTAGCTGTGCACGGCGGGAAACTGGGGGAATTCGGCAATCACATTGTCCGGGGCGTGGAACAGGATGCCCTGTTCCGCTTCTGACAGCATGGTGGTGTCGTTGTAGGAATCACCTGCCGCGATGCAGTGGTAGTTCAGGGAATGGAATGCCTTGATGGATGCCCGCTTGGGATCTTTCTGGCGCAGCTTGTAGTCGGTGATCCTGCCATTCTCGTCCACTTCCAGACGATGGCAGAACAGAGTCGGCCAGCCCAGCTTCTTCATCAGCGGCTTGGCGAACTCGTAGAAGGTGTCAGAAAGGATGATCAGCTGGAAATTCTCGCGAGCCCACTCGACGAACTCTTTGGCACCCTCCATGGGGTCCAGGGTATCGATGACTTCCTGGATGTCCGGTAGGCCGTAGCCATGCTCATCCAGAATGCGCAGGCGCATGCGCATCAGCTCGTCATAGTCCGGAATGTCCCGGGTAGTGGCACGCAGCTCGTCGATACCGGTCTTTTCCGCAAAGTTGATCCAGATTTCGGGGATCAACACCCCTTCCAGGTCCAGGCACAGCAATTCCACGGTTTTCCCCTTTGGGTTAATAAGGCGCGCACAATGTAGCGGCGCCCCGGGGGCTTTGCAATGGCTGACAGACGCTCAGGCTTGGCGGAACCCGTTGGAGCCTTGCTTGCAAGGCGAAGGGCCTGAGAAAGCGCCACTGCTCCCGAGACTCTTCGCCTTGCAAGCAAGGCTCCAACGAGGTCGCAACGGAGGAACTAGCGGATGGGCAGCTCAATGCCCTCGAACAGGGCTTCACGCTCCTCCCGGTTGGGGGCCTTGATGGCAGCATCCACCTGATCCCGGGTCAGGTGTGGCGCGAAAGCCTCCAGGAAGTCATACATGAAGCCGCGCAGGAAAGTCCCCTTGCGGAAACCGATACGCGTGGTGCTGGATTCGAATAAATGCCCGGCATCCAGCGCCACCAGCCCCTTGTCTTCCACTGGATCCACGGCCATGTGGGCAATGATTCCTACCCCCATACCCAAGCGGACATAGGTTTTGATCACATCCGCATCGGCGGCGGTGAACACCACTTTCGGCTCCAGCCCCTTGTCGACAAAGGCATCATCCAACTTGCTGCGGCCAGTAAAGCCGAACACGTAGGTGACAAGGGGGTACTCGGCCAGGGCCTCCAGCGTCAGCGGTGTCACCTTGGTCAGCGGATGTCCCTCCGGCACCACCACTGTCCGGTTCCAGCGATAACAGGGCATCATGACCAGATCGGTGAACAGGTCCAGGGCTTCCGTGGCGATGGCAAAATCCACACTGCCGTTGGCCGCCATCTCGGAAATCTGCATGGGAGTGCCCTGATGCATATGCAGGGACACATCCGGGAAGCGCCCGGTGAACTGCTGGATGACCGGTGGCAAGGCATAGCGGGCCTGGGTATGGGTAGTGGCAATGCTGAGTTCGCCGCGTGATTCGTCCCGGTATTCCTGGGAGACCCGCCGTATCGATTCGGTCTGCTGGAGGATTTCGCCGGCAATCTTCAGGATCGCTTGGCCAGCCGGGGTAATGTGGGTCAGATGCTTGCCACTACGGGCAAACACTTCGACGCCGAGTTCATCCTCCAGCATGCGGATCTGCTTGCTGATACCCGGCTGGGAAGTGAATAGCGCCGCGGCGGTGGCAGACACATTCAGATCATGGCGGGCCACTTCCCAAATGTAGCGTAGTTGCTGCAGTTTCATCCTTGCCTCCGCAATCGGAACACGGCGCCAGATTCAGTCACTACCCTTTATCGATAAATCAGGATACCAACTCAACCTGGTTATAAAAATATGAATAATTATTCGTTCAAAGCATAGATAACCGTCTTTATAGTAGCCCCGTCAAGTATTTCTCCCAGAGAATCTGCCAGGAGCCACTGTATGCCAGCACTACAACCGGAGCTGCTTCTATATATAAGCGCCGGTGCGCTGGTCGGTTTTGCTGTTGGCCTCACAGGGGTCGGTGGCGGCTCACTGATGACCCCGCTCCTGCTCCTGTTTGGTTTCCCTCCCCAGGTTGCCATCGGTACCGACCTGCTTTACGCCGCCATTACCAAATCCTCCGGTATGGTGATGCATGCCCGTCGCCGCAACGTGGACTGGACCATTATGAAGCGCATGGCTGCCGGCAGCATCCCTGCGGCCCTGCTCACCGCAGCGGCGCTGTGGCTGCTGGCTTCAGATGCCGACGACTATGCCCCCTTGCTGACAACAGCACTGGGTATAACCCTGATCGTCACCGCCCTGGTGCTACTGTTCAAGCATCGTCTGCAGGCGATGGTGAACCACCGCCCTTTTGGCGTACTGGGATCCGTTCAGCAGCGGGCCGGCGGGTGGACGGTGGCCATGGGAATTCTGCTGGGCGTTTTCGTCACCCTGTCCTCGGTGGGCGCCGGCGCCATCGGTACCGCCGTGTTGCTGATTCTCTACCCTGCCCTGGCACCGATTCGGGTGGTGGGCACCGATCTGGCCCATGCGGTCCCCCTCACTCTGATCGCCGGCCTCGGGCATCTGGCTCTTGGCCATGTGGATCTGGGGCTGCTCGCTGCCTTGCTGATGGGGTCCCTGCCAGCAATTTATATCGGCACCCATGTGGGCCATCGCGTTCCCAACCACATCATGCATCCGGTGTTAGTGACGGTCTTGCTGGCGCTGGGGATCAAGTATGCGGTGTTTTGAAGGAAGGCTCTGATATTAACCCGGACGTAAAAAAGTGCGTCGTAGGAGCGGCGCTTGAGCCGCGAATGGTAAGCAAGGACGCCGGGTTCGCGGCTCAAGCGCCGCTCATACAGCGAAACAACCCCTTGCCGGGTTAATAGTAAGAGACGCAAGAGCGATGCTTGCATCGCGAACAGTCGCCCTGTCGCAAGCAAGCTCGCCATGCAAGCATGGCTCCTACAGGGCAAAACCGCCAGGCTAACGCGGCCTCAAGCTTCACCGCTTTTTCGCCGATTGGCGACACCATGGGGAACATGCCCGGCCGCCACGTGTCGGGCGGCGGATTCGCAGTGGCCCTGTTGATCATCGAAGAACACATCTGCACCGAACGCCCGCAGGAAGTCCCCTTTTGCCAGCCCTCCCAGAAACAGACTTTCATCCAGCCGGATATTCCAGTCGCGCAGGGTTCGTACCACCCGTTCGTGAGCAGGAGCACCCCGGGCGGTCACAAGGGCGGTGCGGATCGGGCAGGATTCCACCGGGAAGCTGTCCTGCAGTTGATGCAAGGCGGCCAGGAAAGGCTTGAACGGGCCGCCGTCCAGTGGCTGACGTGCGGAGCGCTTTTCGTTCTCGGTGAAGGCTTCCAGGCCATCACTCTGGAAAATCTGTTCCGACTCATCAGAAAACAGCACCGCATCACCATCGAAGGCAATCCGCAAAATGCCATCCGGGCGCTGACACTGGCCGCCGGAAAGAATGGTGGCAGCCGCATAGCCGGCTTCCAGCACCTGCTGTACATCATCCGGGTCGGTGGAAAGAAACAGGTGGGCGCCGAAGGCAGATACGTAGCGGTGGGGGCTTTGCCCGCCGGCAAAGGCCGCACGGGTGATCGGCAATCCGTAATGCTCGATGGAGTTGAAGACCCGCAGGCCGGTATCCGAGCTATTACGCGATAGCAGAATGACTTCGACCCGCCCTTTCCCCTCTTTCAGTTCGTTGATAGCCAGCAACTTCTGCACCAGCGTAAAGGCATCGCCCGGCTCCAGCACATCGTCTTCATGGCGGGTCTGGTAATCCTGAAACGCTTCCAGACCCTCTTCCAGATAGACCTTATGGCTGTCTGCAAGATTGAACAAGGCACGTGAGCTGATCGCGATAACCAGCTTGCCATCAAAGGAAACCGGCATGATAGGTCCCGGGTGAAGGTGAATTTTACCCAGTATCCTGCGCGCCCCATTGAATCGCAACAGCTCAACGCAGCACCAGGTATGCCAGTGCTTTTGCAGCAGGCAAGGCTTGTGTTCCAGTGCGGCCTGATTCGCGATGCAAGCATCACTTCCCACATAGGCTTGCCTCTATTTCATTATTCACTATCGCCCCTGTTACTTCCCTGGCCCTCCTCTGAGGATCGCGATCAAATCGCGACTAATGACTTGTGTCTGGCGTTGAGAATCCCACTTCCGGCGTTCTTTAATTGATCAATGGTTGTTCAGTAGTGGGATGTGGCATAAAGTTGCTACAGCAACGGCGTTGCACGTTACTATTGAATCCGGGCATTGCTGCTCACCAGCGCAAAGCCACTACGAACAATCCGAAGGGGAAAGGGAGTCATCCATGGCTGCTAGCAAGGTGAAAGATACTGTCGAGGAACTTCAGGCTCAGATTCGCAAGCTGGCTGAGCGCTTCGACAAGGAACGCGA
>OJFR01000180.1_pt1 | contig 21515 bp, 13 predicted proteins | sample 1594121 | NCBI WGS metagenome assembly OJFR01 (sample SAMN05416812, study PRJEB24817) | seawater metagenome | isolation source: Sea water | place: Canada:Atlantic | collected 2013-07 | reverse complement strand
CTACACCTCTCTATTCGTCGGCAGCGTCAGATGTGTATAAGAGACAGTTCTAAAGTTTTATTGACAGAAACTAGTGAAACTAATATTGATTATTTTCCAGTTCGATATTTAGAAAAGAAAGATTTGTTTTTATTTATTTCGGAGCGAAGCGGTTGGCGACAACTGTATAGTTACCATCTTAAAAGTCAAAAAATAAATCGAATTACTCAGGGCAATTTTTATATCAATTATATCAGTCGTATTGAGGAAGAAAAGGGGCGAATCTATTTTATAGGATCTGGGAAAGAGGCTGAGAATAATCCTTATCATCAGCAATTATATCGCATTGATCTGGATGGTCAAAACTTCACTTTGCTGACTCCCGAAAATAAACATCATCAAGTTAGTATTTCAAGTGATGGAAAATATTTTGTAGATAATTATTCCACGGTGACTTCACCGACCACGACGGTTTTAAGAAGTACTGAGACTGGAGATGTTTTAAAGAAAATAGCAAGTGCAGATGTAAGTCGTTTATACCAAAAAGGGTATATGCCTCCTCAGCCTTTTGAGGCGATTGGTAGAGATGGGAAAACAAAAATTTATGGCGCACTTTGGAAACCAAGTAATTTTGATCCATCCAAAAAATATCCCATTATTGATCATAGTTACACGGGGCCACATACGCAAGTGTATCCTAAAAATTTTGTTGCAGGAATATTTAATCAAGCTTTGGCGGAATTGGGTTTTATAGTAATAGAAGTAGATGGAATGGGTAGTTCAGGACGATCTAAATCTTTCCATAATCATTCCTATAAAAATATGGGAATGAACTTGCAAGGGCATGTATTGGCGATCCAACAATTAGGAAAAAGATTTAGTTGGCTGGATACTGATCGAGTAGGCATATTTGGGCATTCAGCTGGAGGCTATGATGCAGGACATGCCGTTTTGCAGTTTCCTGATTTTTATAAAGTAGCTGTCGCTAGTTCGGCGGATCATGATTTTCGAATGGAAAAAGCTTGGTGGCCTGAAATGTATATGGGTTGGCCGGTGGACTCTACTTATCATGAAGTTTCCAACATCACAATGGCAGGCAATCTAAAAGGTAAATTATTATTAGTGCATGGCGGCTTGGATGATAATGTCAATCCTTCAGCTACTTTTAAGTTGGCGGAAGCTTTAGTAAATGCCGATAAGGAATTTGATTTATTGATTTTACCAAGTCAACGTCATGGGTACCGAGATCAACAACATGGAAGATATTTTACTAAAAAAAGGTGGAATTATTTTGTGGAACATTTGTTGGATAAAACACCAATTTGGGAAATAGATTGGTTGGATTAGTCTTTTAAAACTGTGGGATGAATATTATCACAAGGTGATGTAAATTCATCCCACAGTTGTTTTTTCATGGGCTCTAATGGTTTTTGAAAATCAGGTTTTCACTATTCATTTGATTCTACGATATTTCTTATTTCGTCATCCATACCTGTCATTTCCCAATGCCCTAATGAAATTGGGATATTACCAATAGCATTTAGTTGGTCAAAGAAATCTTTCACTTGGAAAGGTGCTTTTTTTAATTCCTGCATCCTTGCAAATTCAGCCATAGCATTTTCGACGAGGTATTTTCCAGTTATGTAACTAGTGCCATATCCCGGCTGACGAAGATAGAGATGTTGTTCAAAGAGGAGCAGTTCTTTTTCGGTTTTCATCCAACCTCTGGGAGTGTACTCTGAATGAATTCCACCTGCTTCCTCCATAGTCATTTCATTAGCATGTGCATAGAGTGATCCGAGTCCACGTGCAGCACGTTGAGCGATCATGATATAAACTATTTCCTTGACTCTTGGATCATCATCATACAAACCTGCTTGCATAAACATTTCTTCCACAGCAGTTGCTACACCTTCATTGCGAGAATCGAAAATATTATACAATAGTGGAGCGCGACGAATTTCGCTTTGATGAGGTTCATTGTCCATTCGAGCTAATTCGAACCAATGGTAAAAATGTGAATACAATGGGCGAGGATCATAGTGCGCCGTGATCCAGAAAAAGTTGCGGGTCTCTTCCGGAACAAATTGTCCAAGGTGAACTCGCAACGCCGGATCAAAATATTCCTTGACCGTGACGATATCATCATTTTCTAAAAAATTCATCAGGCTTACTGCGGATCGTTCTGCTAATTCATCATACGCCTTCGGAGAGTCGGCAACGGGAAGTTCTGGTAGTTTTCGATTTCTATGTTCTTCTAATTTTAGAGCAGACCATGCGCGAGCTAATTCTCTCTTGAGAATCATTACTTCATCTTCCCAAGTCAAAGGAACTAAGTGAACATTTTTTAAATACCAGGTATAATTTTCTTTGCCGATGCCGGAAGGACCGGTTTTGGTTTTCGCTTCTGCTTCCAACCATTCAGCAAATTCATCTGTAGAAGTAATGGCGGCATGGATGGTAGATTCCAACTCAGTATCTTTTTTTACACCTGCCTTGTCTAGGATGTTTTTTAGATTAACACTTTGCGATCGAATATCGCGGATACCTGCTATCCAAAGGTCTTTTGCATTACCGGTGAGGTTGAGTTGTGCTTGTTCGTTCAAGGATGGGATCACTTGGAGGTCACCGAGCAATCTTTCTTTTTCAGTTGGACTTAGTGGAAAATCATATGTCCAAATTTCAGTTGTCCCATGATTTGTAGGACCTTCGTGGGCAGGCACATCACTTCGATAAGTCCAAAGCGATTTATAAAAAGCAGGATCGCGCACCCAAGGTTTGAGGATACGATGGTTGAAGTCATATCCATTCATTTCGGCCCATGCAATATGCCAATCTACTTGTTGTTCAACTGGCCAGTTGTAAGCATCAATAGCATTTAGTCTTGCTTGTAATTTTTTAAATTCAGGCCATCTTTTTTCAAAAGTTTCGGCTGTATAATCTGGAGCACCATTTCGTAGAGGTGGAGTTTCAAACTTTCGCCATTCTTTGAATAAAGAAGTTAAATCTTCATAATTCTTTGAAACGGAGACAGGAGTAGTTTCTTCTGTTTTCTCTTGTTGGCAACTTTGTAGTAAAAAAAATAAAAATAGAATTGAAAGTAGCTGAAATAAGTTTTTCATAAATGTTAGTTTTAAGTTTTGACCTGTTAATACTTCATCAGTTTGGATAATGAGGTGTATCCAAGGATATCAGCGAAAAGGATGGTGTTGAGCTTTCTGTTTGTTTCAATCATTTTTGCATTTGGTTAATTAGAGCTGTCGATTCAGTAATATACTAATTATCACAAAATACGGAATTACTTTTTCCCAAAAACAAAGTAGTTGTATTACCCTTTGCGTTCTGATTAATTAACATTTTGAGATTTGAATTAGGTTGATTGAGATACTTTTTTAGGAAAATTATTTTTCGTTTGGCCATTTAACTTGTATCCCTGTTACTTGATGACTTGGCATTTGCGCATCTACTTTTTTTAAATATGCAGTTAGATCTTCTGCGAGTTCTATTAATTTTTCGTTGTGGGAAGAGACTAAATTTTTAGTTTCACCAATGTCCATAGCAATATTGAAAAGTTCAAAATTTTCATTTTGATGATAATAAATTAATTTCCAATCTCCTTTTCGGATGGCGCTAAATGCTCCGATTCCAGGACCAGTTGGTCCCCACGAATTTGGATAATGCCAAAAGAGTGGGCGGTCTTGTTTTATAGTTGTTGGTTTTTTTATTTGGGAAATAAAACTTTGACCATCAATATTCTGCACCGTTTTATAATCTTTAATTTTTGCCATTTCCAAAATGGTTGGGAAAAAATCTTCAATGATTAAATAATTCGAATTAACGGAATTTGGAGTAGTAACTGTTGGCCATTTTACCAACATTGGTTCTCTGATTCCTCCTTCGTGAATTGAACCTTTACCACTAGAAAGAGGCGAATTATGAGTATGTTTTTCACCACCTCTTGCTACTGCACTCAAACCTCCGTTGTCAGACATAAATAAAATTATAGTGTTCTCATCAATATTTTTTTCCTCCAAATAATTCATCAAGTCACCCAAACTTTTATCCATACTTTCTACCATCGAAGCATATTTCGCTTCAATAGAATCAAGACCCATTTGATAATATTTTTCTACAAATCGATCATCAGCCATAATCGGTGTATGCACTCCGTACAATGACATGTATAAAAAGAAAGGCTGATCTTTCTCCACAGGTTGATTGATAGCATCGATGGCTTCCAAAGTTAAAGCTTCTGTCAAAAAGATATCCTTCCCGTGATATTTTTCTAGACCAGGAACTGGCCAAGGACTATTTTTAAATTTTTCTACGTTGCCAAAATTATCTTTTCCTAAATAACTTTTTGGAGCACCAGCCGCATGTCCTGCAATATTTATATCAAATCCAATATTGAGTGGATTCTCTGCAGGTGTTCCAATTGCACCCAAATGAGCTTTGCCAACATGAACGGTGTGATAACCTGCTTTTTGCATTAAGCTAGGAAATGTAGTTGCATGCACAGCATATTGGAGAGTTGAATCAGGAGTCAAACCATTAATATTCCAATGCGGAAAAGTTAGACTCTTGTGATTGGTTTCCATTGGTTGGAGTTGATCTTTGTGAAGCGTCCAATTGGTTACTCGATGTCTTGCCGCATTCATTCCAGTCATCAGACTTATTCGAGAGGGAGAACAAACTGGAGTGGCATAAGCTTGGGTAAATTTCATTCCTTGTGCTGCGAGTCTTTCCATGTTTGGTGTGTGGTATAGATCATTCCATTTTGTTTTTTTATTCCAAAAAGGGACAGAGGTATCTTGCCAACCTAGATCATCAACAAAGAAAAGGATGATATTAGGAGATGCAACTTGCTTTTCATTTTTGCAAGAGTAAAAAAGGATGGATAAAAGAATAAAGAATAAAATGGAATTTTTCATAAGGGAAAAATAAATATTTTTCTTGGAAGTTTCGGTAGGATACTACTCTTGCTTCCCAATTTTTTTTTAATTTGCTCTATTTTTAAGTATTATTAATTGCCCCCCAAAATAATGAAGAGAAAATTCTATATATACCTATGTGGATTTATATCCATACTCTTCCTCTTCACTTGTAACAAAGAAAAGAAAACTCTTCCTGCCCCCAATCCAATCTCTCCAATCTATGTTTTAGAAAATACTCCAACTGATTATCAACTTCGACCATTCGTTCAAATTTTAGAAGAGCCTGTTGGTACAAAATATACCATTCAAGATATTACTCAACCTGCTGTTCAAGCTAAATTTCAAGCCTATTCCAATCATGACTTAACTATTGGAAATCACCAGTATTATTGGGGCAAAATTCAAATTGAAAATAGCTTAACAGAAGCAGAGTCTTTTACTGAATGGTTCCTGTATTTTAATCTTAGTTGGACCACTTTAGATGTGTTTACCCAAAACAAAAATGGAAGATGGAAACAAGACCGCAGCGGAATATTTTCCCCTCGGGACTCAAAAACAAAATTACCAAACCTAAGAGGGAATCTGGTTAAAATATCGCTTCCACCTGGAGAGATCAAAACTATTTATTTTCGAGGCACGAGTGAAAGGACGGCTATTAATCCATCATTTTCTATAAGGTTACATCACGTTGATTTTATCTATAATGACCTCCTCAAAAACAAAATTGGTAATGCGATTTTTACGGGTTTCCTGCTGATGATGTTTTTGTATAATCTCATTCTTTATTTTTCTGGACGAGACCGCAGCTTTATTTTCTATTCAGGGTATTTATTGATGGTGGTGATTTATTCTGGTTTTGCTTCCGCAGATTTAACTGATTGGTTAGGCTATTCTTTATTTGCTCAGAATCCAAAATATTGGGGTTTTTTGAAATTATCGCTTTACGTTGCCATGATGTGTTACTTAGCTTTTATCCGTAGTTTTTTGGACTTAGAACAACTGTTGCCCAAATGGGATAAGTTTTTTAGAATGGTAATTTATCTAGGTTTTCCGCTGATGGCGTTGGATGTTGTCATTTTATACTTGACCAATTTTAGTCATGTAGTGGAAGATAGGGTATCTATATTTTATATTTTTTTGGCGATCTTTTCTTGTTTCTTTTTGATGTATCCATTGTATAAGACAAAAGACAAAAAAGGTTATTTCATTATTGGAGGTATCAGCGTGATATGTTTGGGAGCTTTCTTGACTGTTTTAACCAGGGTAGCGTTACCTCCGTTTACAGTTTTTTATTTGAAAGCGGGGACCGTTGTAGAAGTCATTATTTTCTCGTTGGGTTTGGCTTATCGACTAAGGCAACAAAGGGTATCCAAACAACAAGCAGAATTTGAATTGAAAGCAAGCCAAATGATGCAAGAGCAAAAAGAGTTGGAAGCTGATCGACTGAAAGAATTAAATGATTTTAAAACTCGTTTTTATACTAATATCACCCACGAGTTTCGTACGCCGCTGACTGTTATTATGGGCATGAGCGATAACATCAAAAATCATTCACAAGAAAAGAAACTCATTCAACGGAATAGTGAAAACTTGCTTCGACTCATCAATCAACTTCTGGATTTATCTAAATTAGAATCGGGTAAATTGAACTTAAATCTGGTTCATCAAGACCTCATCGTTTATTTGCAATATCTGACCGAATCATTTTATTCGACAGCTATGCAAAAGAATATTCGGCTAGTTTTTCATTCGGAAGAAAAAGGGGTTATGATGGATTACGATGAGGAGAAAATTCAGCAAATCGTGTATAATTTATTATCGAACGCGTTGAAGTTTACTTCCGAAACTGGTAAGATTATTTTTCATGCTAGTCGAACTGAAGAAGATGGACGACCTTTTTTAAAACTAAGAATCAAAGATAATGGCATGGGGATGCTTCCTGAAAATGTTGACCGAATCTTCGACCGATTTTATCAAGGGAATCATGCGGACACTAATCCTTCTGAAGGGACAGGTATTGGTTTATCATTGACTAAAGAGTTGGTTGAATTGATGAAAGGGCGTATTGAAGTGGAAAGTCAAATTGGTGAAGGAACAGAATTTACTTTGTATTTACCCATTGACTCAGCATCTGCAAATTCTGCTGTTTTACCAAATGGAGAAAAGTCAGCAAGTCAAAATTATCAACCAGGTTTAGTTGTTCCAACCGAATCTCAAAATGAAGGAAGTGAAGAAGTGGAAGCACTTTCCTCTTCTTCTTTTCCAGACATATTAATTATCGAGGATAATCCAGACATTATCATTTACATCAATTCAATTTTAAAAAACAACTATAATATTCATACGGCGAACAATGGGGAATTAGGTATTGATAAAGCGCTAGAATTTATTCCCGACATCATCATTAGTGATGTGATGATGCCTGAAAAAAATGGCTATGAAGTGTGCGATATTTTAAAAGAAGATGAACGAACGAGTCATATTCCCATTATTCTGCTGACCGCAAAATCTACTCAGTCTGATAAAATTGATGGTTTAAAACATGGTGCGGACGCTTATCTCACCAAGCCTTTTGACAAAGAAGAGTTACTGATTCGAATAAAAAAATTAGTAGACATTCGCCAACAATTACAACTGCGCTATACCAATAGTTCCAATGCTAAAACTTCTTCCATTTCAACAGATTCTATTGAGGATATATTTTTACAAAAACTCCAAGAGCAAATTCAAATTCATATCAGCGATGCCCAATTTGGAGTTCCTCATTTAGCTGCAGCTGTCCACCTGAGTCAAATGCAACTCTACCGCAAACTCAAAGCCTTGACGGACAAAACACCTTCCCAATTTATCCGTTCCTATCGCTTGCAACGAGCATTAGAATTGCTTCAAGTGGGGAAATTAAATGTTTCTGAAATTGCTTACGATGTTGGATTTTCCGATCCAAGTTATTTTTCCAGAATGTTTCATAAAGAATTTGGAAAAAGTCCAAGTAAATTTTTAACTAGTTGATAATCAGCAGTTTAGCACGTATTTTACTAGCTTTTGTAAAATAAGTTCAAGCCTTTTCCATCCTTTTGTCAAAAATATCCTAGCCTTTGTAAAATAGGTGAAAGCCATTTCTATGTCCTTCCCACATCTTTACAACATCAAACATATTTTAGTTTATCACTCAAATTCAGTCTAACAATTTTTAGAAAAATAAAAGAACCTACAACTAAAAGTCTTATACAATTTAATAACCCCAGTGTGGAACAAGCACATTTAAAACATTAAAATCATGAGAAATTTAGTAGTCATTTTTATCACTTTATTACCACTAATTGGATTGAGTCAACAAACTTCAAATGAAGGAAAAATTACAAGTTCAAAAATTTATTACGAATCTGGTGTTGAGCCTTTTTCTATAAAATACCATGAAAAAAAGCCAACTGAATTTGGAGTAATTAACGAAACTGTCACCGTTAAGGATCAATTGATTAATCATTTTGAATTGTATAAGGATGAATGTAGAACCACTCGAAATTATGAAAAACAAACTGCAGCTTTAAAAACAAATGTGGATAATTTTTTCACTATTCGAGTCTACGAAAGCTCTAAAGTTTATCACGAGATAAGAGTACCTGCGAATTCCAAAAAAAGGTTTTATACAATTCATAATTAACACCGATAGATTGGATCTTTTTTTAAACAATACCTTTTTATGAGTTCAAATAATTGGGCAATTACCCAGCAACTTACCTATTGAGGGATCCATTCCATTTCATAATTTTATTTTTTACAAAAAACAATTATTCGATGAAAAACAATTTTACTTTTTTAAACAATGCAACAGTATTTTCAAAAAGGGTCACAATTATACTGGCTATCCTTTTTTATTCAGGGACAACCATAATATCTCAACAAGTCGACCTTGCCCTGATTACAGGTTACCAAATACATGTAAATGCAGGGCCTACTATTTGTGAACCAAGTAGTGCAACGATTACGAATTATTATGGATGGTTTAATTTTCCAATATTTTGGACCGAAGATCAATTACCTGCAAATGGTGCATCTTACCATACTGCGGAAGCTGGAAAAACCTCCTATGTTGTGGTAGATATTCCAGCCGTTGGGTATTTACCCGGTTCCAACTGGCAAATGAGTTATTATTATGGAATTCCAGGTATTCAAGAAGTATCAGAAGTAGCTCAATCTGTTAGTAACCCTCCATCTGGGTTCATTCGTTTTGAATTACCAGTAACTTTTGATCGTGGTGCACAAAAGGCTTATTTAACTTTTTGGGTACTAGATCAAGTAGGGGCAACTCCAGATCCTTGGTCTGGTAGAGTAACTATTCCGATTACAGTACTTGGCCCAACTACTCATGAAGTTCCAATATTAGGAACTACCGTCGATCCTCAAATCCCATACTTAGTTTTGCATGCACCTCCGGGAGATGGAAGTAGTAGTGAATTTCAAGATGGAAAAACAACTTGTCGGCAATTTGAAAATACTTATGCAGAGGATGGATCCAATTCTGCCAACCTTGCTGTTAAATTGGGAGTTGCAGGTTCTGCTGGAATTTTTGTAACCACGGATTTTGAGTTTTCTGTGACGGTAAGTGGAGGATTGACCGTCGGAGATATGTCGATCACGACTACTTCCGATCAGACCTGTGTATCGGTCAATGAAGGATTTATGACTTCTGCTCTAACAGGACCCGATGGAGGAGGAGATGTTTTCATAGGGTATGGTACTGATTTGGCTTATGGTATATACCCATTAATAGCACTTGACCAAGCAAATTGTACGACCTATTTGGATACGAACTTGGTTTATATGCCAACTGGCTTACCTAGGAAATTTATTTATACCAAAGAAGCGATTCTGACAGATATTGATAATCAGCAAGCTATAGTGGATGATGTGGCGGCTTCGGTTATGGCTCGTAATACTGCCCAAAATCAGATAGATGTATGGAATCAAGTTTTGGCAATGAATGATGCTAATGTCAGTAATCCAGATAATCCCATTTTAGGTACTACTTCTTTTAGTGGAGGTACGACTAGTTCTAATGAATCAAGTATTACAATTACCGAAACCAACTCAATTCAATATGAACATTATTTGGAAGGAAATGTAGGAGTAGAGGCAGTTATAGAAATTGGAGGTTCAGGAGTAACAGGAGGGTATGAATACAAGTCTTCAAAACGATTTGGTGAAACTCAAAACCAATCTGACGAATCATCAAAATTGGTCAAATATACATTTTCTGATGATGATTCTGGCGATATATTTAATGTAGAAATTGTCAAAGATCCGATGTTTGGAACACCTATTTTCCGCTCACAAGCAGGTACTAAAAGTAGTTGCCCTTATCAAGGCGGCTATCAGCGTGACCAACCAGTATTAAAACACGATGGTTTGTCCAGCGAGTACCTTTTATTGGAGAATAATCCAATATCGTCTTCCGCCACTTTTACAATTGACTTGTGCAATGAGTCAGACGAAGAACGTACTTACAACTTAAAACTTAATGCGCTATCTAACCTGAATGGTGCGGTGGTTTCTGCTGCTGGAGTTCCACTTAATGGAAATGACTTGGGACAGTCATTTACGATACCTGCACTAAGTTGTGTGGAAGACTTAATTGTAGAAGTCAAAATGCAATCTGGTACTAGCCCACTTACTTATCCTGATTTGGAATTGTTTCTTTATGCGCCTTGCGAAGAGAGTATCCAATCTAGCGTTTTTGCCTCGGTTTATTTTGTAGATGCTACAGGTATAGAAGATGTGGAAAGTAATATTTCACAATTATCAGTTTTCCCTAATCCAAGTTCAGGAGTATTGAATGTGACGTTTGATTTGAATGAAGCCACTCCTGTTCATTTTAAAATGTATGACTTATTAGGTCGTTTGCAAATGAACAGTTTGGAAGAGAATTTCCCTTCAGGAATTAATCAGAGACAGTTGGATTTATATCATTTGTCTTCAGGTATTTATTTGCTTGAAATTCAAGCGGGTGATGCACAGGTGATAAAAAAAATAAGTGTCGAATAATAGATTTATTTTTCTAAATGAAATGGTAGAGGCGACTACAATGGATTGCCTCTACCATATTTTTCCTTGAAAAAATACTCATAACTCTATACTGTAAAAACCAAAAATGAAAAACATCAACTACATCAGCCTTGGTTGGTGTAGTTTTATGAAAAATCAATATGAATAAAATACTAATAATTTTAACAATTATTATTTCTGGATGTACTTCAAAAAACGATGAACCTGCGAAAACAATTTCTGCGAATAATGCAGAAATGGAAATTGCAAATCCAAATTCACCAGCAGAAATATTACCGCTGAAAAAAGAAATCCAGACTGGTGATTTGATTTTCCACACCTCTAGCTCTGGGCAAAGTTTGGCGATTCAGATTGCTTCCAATTCAAAATATTCCCACGTTGGAATGATTTACAAGCAGGGAGAAAAGGACTATGTTTTGGAAGCAGTACAACCGGTAAAATTGACTCTTTTATCTAAATTTATTGATCGAGGTGAGAACAAACATTATGTTGTCAAACGGCTAAAAAATAGTGATGGAGTTTTGACACCTGAAGGAATAGCAAAAATGAAATCTATCGGTAAGAAATATCTGAACAAAAACTACGATTTAAAATTTGAATGGTCTGATGATAAAATCTATTGTAGTGAATTAGTTTGGAAAATTTACGATCAAGCTTTTGGAATCAAAATCGGAGCGCTCCAACAGATCAAAGATTTTGATTTGTCAGACCCAGTTGTTAAGGAAAAAGCCAAAGAAAGATATGGAAATAATATTCCTGTGGAAGAATTAATTATTACGCCAGATCGAATGTTTCAATCCGATAAATTGGTTACAGTTCTGGAAGAATAACAACTAGTTCTAAATTAGTTTATAAATGTTCCGAATTTTAGTTTTTTCCAAAACCTGCTGCGATTATATTTTCAGCAGGTTTTTTTCGTGGCGTAAAATCTAAATTATCTTTGCCGCCATTTTTTTCGGAAGTGTGCCATTGCCAGATGTGAACCCCTGCAAACCAGTCTTTTTTCCAAACAGTTTTAAAAAAAGCTTCGTAGCAATTTGCTTGAGTTTCTGTCGAAACGGGTTTGTAAAGATTGGAAGAATAGTCAATCCATGCCCAAGGTTCGATGGCACTATCGGTGGTACTTTTATATCCCAACTCTGTGAAAAGAATTTTTTTATCAAATTTTTTAGAAACCTTCTTAAGGGGTGGAAAGCGTTTTTTCCAACCTTTTGAAATTTGTTTGACGGTCGGATTTTTATTATTAACCAAAGGGAAATAAGCTTGAATACCAATGAAATCTAACTGATCCCAAAAAGTTATTTTTTCATATTCATTATACCAATTGGCAGCGTAAGTTATTTTTCCAGAATAAACGGTTCGAATCTCTTGAATGAGATTTTCCCAAAAATCTGGTTTTTCAATAGCTAGTCTTGTGAATTCTGTGCCGATGCAAAACATTTCGACATTATTCTTTTCTGCTATTCTCGCATAGAATAAAATAAACTCTCGATAACTTTTTTGCCAAGTCTCCCAGTTCCTTTCATTGGTAGGGAAAATATCAGAACGCCACTTTCCATTAGAAGGATCATGTATCCAAATATGAGGTTTGAAAAAGACTTTAAAACCATAAGCATGTGCCAATTCTATACTTTTTGACCACCTAGATTCAATATTAATAATCGTTCTTCTTTCAGGGTGGTGATACCTTAGGAGGGGACTATCATAATCTTTTTGGTCTGCGAAAGGTACCAAGGTAATCCATTCCACATTAGTTCGAATCAACGGTTGCAAATTCGTCGAATCAAGATGTCCAAAAACATGAACACCTCTTTGCTTGTCATCTTCTGCGAATAAATCTGTTGCCTGATCAGTTTTATTTTCTATTTCTGATTTCCATTCGAAATCAAAGTTTTCATTTTTGGTGTACCATTGTGAGAAATTAAAAAGAGAGAATAAAAATCCTACAGGCAAAATGATGGAAAAAGAAAAGCGTCTAAGAAAAGTCATTTTACCATGGGTTTTATAAGAGTGAGAAAGATAACGAACTAGTCGGTAGGTAATAAATGGAATCGCTAGACATATCCAAAAAAGCAAGGACTCCATAAATTGAAAGAGAACTTGAAAGTAAAATCCCTTGACTTGATCGAAGGTGAGTTCAAAATAAAAAAGCATCCCTAGCAGCAAAAAGCAACTTAAGATAAAACTTGCGGCATACCATTTTAGAAATTTTTTCATGAATCAAAATTAATTTTTTCCAAAACAAAAAAAGAGGAAAGCTATAATTAATTATTTCAGATAAGGTTCAAATTTATTCAAATGAAAAAATCTAATGAATATGCTTTTGCACAAGTCAAGATAAAGAGATAAGACGTTGTCTCAAAAAAAACTTCCGAAATTTTTCGAAAGCCTTTTTGTTTTTAGAAAAAATTCTAATCATCTATCGAATGTTGATAATTCAAAACCAATTGGTCATCAATATGGCTTTCGATATCAAAAAAAGTTATTTGTAAATAATTGCCACTTGCCATTTGAATTTTCCCTTTGCCAAGATCAGAATCAAAAGTCATCGTTTTAAAATCAACATCGAATTTTTTTAGTTTTTTTGTTGGAGTATCTTTGATGACATGGGCGATAAATGCCAGCATTCCTTCAAGTACGAAATAGTTGACTTCGTAGTTATTTCCTTTTTTCGAAATGTCCAATATCCAAGATTCATCATGTCCGCCAAGGGTATAAGTTCCTACAAGATCTTTCATGCTTTGAACCTCAGATCCATCGTTGATGGTGGGTTCATCTGAACTAGTTTCTCGAGCATAACAAGCATCGGGAGGATAGCAAGTTCCAGTTTTGGAATCGACTGCGAAAATTTTAAAAAATTCGAAACCATCCATCGAAGGAAGTTTATCCATCTTGCTGGTAAAGTTCTTGTTTTCGACTACTTTTTTTATGTCTCCTTTTTCGTCAATTTCTTCCATTTTGTAAATGACATTTCCAGAGGTTAAGTTATAATCAAAAGTTTCGAATTCAGTAAAGTAGGTTCCAACTGAGGTTAATCCGATTAATTCCCAGTCATCATTTTGATGTCTAAACCGATGAGTGAGGTCCCACTTTGAACTGCTGCCTCCAAAATGTTTAATGACTAATGCTCCTCTTTCTACCTTAATACTATGAAAAGGATCTCCCATCATTCCACCATTCTCACTTGACATAATAGCTCCGGAAGAACGATGCCATAATTTCCAAGCACCATCCTGAGCTTTAAAAATTAGGATGATCCTTTCTTTCCCAAAGTCACCTGATTGTCCAGTATTTAGGACAACAATTTTTTCATCTATTTTATCATTATCTAAATCTCCTGATGTTTGATTTACGATGGTTTGACCTTTAGGGAATTCCATTTCGAAAGGTGGAATTGGTTTCGGAGTTGTTTCTTTTGGAGGTACAGTTGAGACTGGTTCGCCATCTTTTGAGTTGGGACTTTTATTTTCTTGAGGAGGACAGGAAGAAAGTAAAAAGGAAAATATAAAAAGAATTAGAAGTTGATTTCTCATTTTTGCTAATTGAGGTTAGTTTGTAAAATGTTTGTTTAAGATTGCTTTTAAAGATATGCAAAACTAATATGGAAAGTTATTAAATGGTTAAAATGATTTGATTTTTTTTTACTGCATAAAATTATAATTTTTAAATCGATTTCTGCCGCCAAAAGTACATACCGATTTGGACTGAAAACCTTTTGTATTTCAAATTGTTTGCAATTTAAATTATATACTTCTCTATGCAAACAAAAATAATCTCTTTGCTTTTTTTATCCATCTTCCTTTTGATTTCTTGTAACGAATCCTTCGAGAACGTAAACAATCCCAAAGAACATTTTAATACCTATTGTGCGAGTTGTCACTTAGCTCCTGATCCAGCGCATATCCCAAAAGACATTTGGAAGAAAAAGGTACTGCCAGAGATGGCAGCTCGATTAGGGTATCGATATAATGGCTATAATCCTATGGCTAAATACTCCATGGAAGAAAATTTATTTATCAGAATGAGTAACACCTATCCTACTGAACCAATTATTGATAGTGCGACTTGGAATCAGATTCATGATTATATTTTGGATAATGCCCCCGAAAAAATAATGGTTGATACTTCGAGGAATCTGAGAAATGAAGTCATCACTCAATTCGTTCCAATGCCTATATCTCTTGATCAGGAAGATTTGGCAGTCATTACGAATATTCAATTTGATACGATTGAAAATCATTTCATCGTTGGGAATGCTCTTGGGAAAACGATGTATTGGCCCACTTCACAAAGTACCCTGCAATCATTTGGTTCCCCTTTGATTGCTTACCACAAAGTAGAAGAGATAGAATATTTTACAGAAATAGGATTTATGAATCCAAGTCAAAAACCTTTAGGAGCGATTTATAAAAAACAAAATGGGGAGCAGAAAACTTTAGCTAAAGAACTACATCGACCAGTATATTCACAAGTAGTTGATTTGAATAACGATAGTGTTGATGAAATTTTGATTTGTGAATTTGGAAATCTAACTGGACAACTTTCCTTGGTCACTCAATCGGGTGGCGAAGTGAAAAAACAGACGCTGCTGCCACTAGCTGGAACAATAAAAACGGAAGTGGTGGACATGAATAATGATGGCAAAAAAGATATTATTGTTTTGGCATCACAAGGTCGAGAAGGAATTTATATTTTGTACCAAGAGGATAATTTAAAGTTTAGAGTAGAGCAAGTGATTCAAATGGGTTCGGAATATGGTTCGAGTTGGTTTGAATTAATTGATTATGATGGCGATGAGGACTTAGACCTTATCCTTGCTAACGGCGACAATGCGGACTATTCCACTTTTTCGAAACCTTATCACGGTGTTCGTATATTTTTAAACAATGGTCGCAATGAATTTGAGGAGAAATGGTTTTATCCAATTTATGGAGCAACTAGGTTGACGGCAAATGATTATGATCAGGATGGAGATATTGATCTTGCAGTAATTTCTTTTTTCCCAGATTATGATTTTGTACCAAAAGAGAATTTTATCTTTTTGGAAAATAAAAACACAGCGCTATTTGATTTTGAATCGAGTACTTTTTCTGAACCATTAGCAGGAAGATTTTTGGTAATGGAGGAAGGAGATGTTGATCAAGATGGAGATGTAGATATTTTGTTGGGTTCTTTTATGTTGTTTCCGGGGAAGGCTTATAAAAGTATAACTGATGAGTGGGTGGCTGGGAAAACGGATTTGTTTCTTTTAGAGAATAAGCAGAAATAAAAAAAAGCGATCTGTATTAATGTTGGATATGATATTCTAAGGAATTGATTTAGATAGGAGAATATTTTTTCACTAAATTAGAGCATGAAGATAGCATTCAATATATATGTAGTGTTGACTTTGATGGTCATTGCTCAAGGGCTATTTGCAGCTTTAATTTTGAGTACCTCGAAAGTCAATAAACTGGCCAATCGTTTTTTGTCTTTATTGTTGTTGAGTTTTTCTTTATGGTTGATTGACTCTTTTTATAAAGTGGCGGAAGTGTATCAACAAGATCCTGAATTTTATTTTCAACCCATTTTTTATTCCTTCGCATTTGGTCCGCTGATCTTTTTTTATGTAAAAAGTATCACGAATAGTTCCTTTCAATTTTCTAAAAAGGATTGTATTCATTTCGTCCCTGTTTTATTGCAAACAGGTTTGTATTGGTTTCTCACCTTTCAACCTTACAGTTATAAACTTTGGTTTTGGGAAACGATTCACTTTCCGATTACCTATAGTTTAGAGTTTAACTTGACGTTGATTTCCATGGTTATTTATTTAGGCTTTTCGATTCGATTATTGGTGCGGTATCAAAAGTGGTTGGAAGATCAATTTTCAGAGTTTTCAAAAATTCATTTGAATTGGTTAAAAATATTATTGACCATCATGTTGGTGCTGTGTGTATTTTGGAGTATTGATTTGGTCTTAAGATATTTCTTTGATATTTATCATGTGTATAATTTTTCTGAAATAAGTTTAGGCTTTGTGATTTTGTTATTGGCATATGGAGGAATTCGTCAAAGCAATATCTCGCAAGTTAATTTTGAAAATAAGGTACCCAAAACGAATCTCGCTTTGGATGAAATTTATGAGGTGTTGATTGAAAAAATTAAGAAAAGGATGTTGAACGAAAAGGATTATTTAAATCCAACACTTTCGTTAAAAGAGTTTTCTCAAAATCTAAATAAGCCATCTCGAACGATTTCGAAACATATCAATCAAGGGCTAGGAATTTCATTTGTAGATTTTGTCAATCAATATCGAGTGGAAGAAGTGAAGGTTAAAATTGATTCAGGACAACTCGAACAATTCACTCTTTTGTCACTTGCGTTGGAGTCAGGTTTTAATTCCAAATCAAGTTTTAATCGGATATTTAAAAAACTCACCAAGATGAGTCCGAGCGAATATGTGAATGCGTCTCATGATAAGAAATAGGTCGTCCCAATTCAGGTTTTGGGTCGACAGGAGGTTTGCAATGCTTTAGTTTTGGGGCATTGTTAACCAAAATTTTAAATTATGAAACTTTTATTTAGTTTTCTTTTTATTGCTTTGACACAATTCGCTTGTGCTCAGAAATCCACTTCTAAATCGTTAGACTTTGACCTTGAAGAAATAAAAGGTACTTGGGTGATTGATCTTAGACCTTCGCCAGGCTCGGCAGCTCATGTACAAGAATTTACGATTGAACCAAAGGAAGGAAATCAATTTAGTGGTACTTTTTATGGTTCAGAATTTAAGGATGGGTATTTTAATTTGGAATGGGAGGTGCTGTATTTTGGGTTTTCTTCGAGGGATGGTAGTAGTGGATATTATCATTCGGGGTATATCAAGGATGGGAAAATTCATGGGGTGACTTATTGTCCTGGGAGGGAGTTTACGATTCCTTGGGTGGGGGAGAAGAAGGAGTAGTTTTTTTATTGGAAAAGGAAAAGACTCTCGCTGGCGGGCGGGAGGCTTTTAGCAAGAAATATAAAGAAAGGTTTAGTAAGTAATAGGAGATAAAAATTTATTTTTGGAATAAAATAATAATTGCTAATATTTTAAAGTCCAAAAATGAATCATAAGTTCGCTCTATTCCTAGTTTGCCTATTTCTTTATAGTCAAAACACTTTTTCCCAAAATCGAAATCAAGGTTATAAATATCAAAAGATAATTAGAGTTGCTAACTCATATTACGCACAAAAAGATTACACTAAATCTTTAGAAAAATATGAAGAAGCGCTTGGAATAATAGGAACAAATCGAATTGATCTGTATAATACTGCTTGTACTGCAAGTCTATTAGATAAAACAGTAAAAGCAAACGATTATTTAAGAAGAAGTATTGAGAATGGATATATTGATTTGGAGTGGATTGAAAAAGATACAGATTTTGATAATCTAAGAAAAACTAAATATTGGGAGGAAAACATAAAGTTGCTTAAGAGTAGATTTCAATCCATTGAAAATGATTTTGCAGCAATAAAAGATTTCCAATTGCATAATCTTGTTCCATTCAAAAAGGATGGGAATTGGGGATATATGGATAAAGAGACTTTAAAGATGGTAGTTCCATCTAATTATTATCAAGTCAGTTTTGGTGGTAATTGTCTGCATGTTGGATTTACTCAAAACAATAATATTATTGTAGATGAAAATGGAGTGGTCAAAATAAGTAGACCACGTATGAATTTTCCACCACCACCGCCACCACCGTATTATCCTAACACAATTCAGATAGACTCGTCAGAAAATTTTAAAGGTTTTAAAGTTAATAAGAAAGGAAAGATTTCGCATGTTTCTTCTATTTATGAAGCAAATCCAGAGCCCGTGTTTATGGATATGGATATCGACGAAGATGCGTTTATGGATGTGGGAACAAATGAACCTGTTAAGGAAATCCAGAAAGTGGATATATTTGGACCATTTAAAATTAATAATAATTGGCATGCAATAACAATTAAAAATGGAAAATACGGAGTGATAGATGAGAGTGGGAATGAATTGGAATCTGTTGGATTTAAATTTAGGAAGCTATCAAGAATAAAGCAATATAAGGGAAACGATATACTATTTAGTTTTAAAGACTCTTTGAAGAAAAAAGGATTTATAGACTCTAAAGGTGAGGTGAAATTTTATGATGAGTTTGATAATTGGCATCTAAATCCAATATCAAAGCATAGACCAAACTATTATATCTTTATGAAAAAAGGATTATGGGCAATTTTGGATTTATCAACTTTAGAATGGGTAATTCCTTTTAATCAATTAAAACGGATAAGAACAGATTTCTCTTATGAAGGAGATTGTAATGACAGGCATAATTTTATGAGACCTGTGAAAATATTGGATTGTTATCTTTTAGTAAAGGATAAGGATGGGAATGAATTTTATTTAGGTGAGAACAATGTTAGATATCAAATTAAATAATGGTTGAATAGAAATAAAGAAGCCTCTCACTTTAGAAAGTGAGAGGCTTGTTTATTGAATTATGTTGCTTTAAGCAAGAACACTATTTCCTTTAAGAGCAAAGTTTTCAACACTAGTATCAAATTCGACTCCCTGCATTTTCAACGCTTGCACTCGATATAAATACGCCGCGCCCTGCATAATCTGCTCTGCTACATCCGCAGCATGTCGATTATTGTAATCTTCCAAATAAGAACCTTTTACCCAATCATTAAATGAACCCATTGAAGGCCCACACCAAATTTGGTAATCTTGAGCACGACCATCTGTACCTGCATTTGCCCAGTTAGAAGACAAACCTAAATACCAACGGAAAATTAATGCCATCTTACGTTTTGGATTTCCTTGCGCTCGTTCGATTTGCTCAGGATCTCTTTGTTGGAAAAACTCAATACAACCTTGCCAGATTTCTTCTAGTGGTTTTCGGAAAATTTGCTTTTCTAATTTCGCTCGTTCGTCGGTAGGGATTTCATCGATTGAATTATATTGTTTGTAATATTCGTATAGTTTTTTTGCGCGAGGAGCGAAGAGTGTTCCCCTTTTGAGTACTTGTAATTCTACACCCATCTCAAACATATCTGAAGCAGGAGCCATCATCACATCAGTTGAAGCAACTGTTTGTAACAATTTACGCACGTGTTCAGAAGTTCCTGCTTCTGTGCAAGCTTGATTGACCGAACCAGTCACGACAAATGCTGCTCCCATCATAAATGCACCTAAAGCTGAAGCTGGAGTTGAAATTCCACCTGCAGCACCAACTCTGATTTTTTTCTCAAAATTATACTTCGCTTGCATCTCATCTCGCAACTGAATGATCGTCGAAAGCAATGCTACCAAAGGTCGATTATCTGTATGTCCACCTGAGTCTGCTTCGACAGTAATATCATCTGCCATCGAAACTCGTGTAGCTAGTTTTGCTTGTGCTGGTGTGATTTTTCCTTTTTGTAAAAGTGAAGTTAGGAAACGTTCTGGTGCAGGTTGCATAAATGGTGCAGCTACTTCTTTTCGAGAAATTTTTGCAATTACTTTATTTTTAGTTACCACATTTCCATCTGCATCTTCGCTTAATCCCGCTACTCGATAATGAACAATGTTTTCTGATAATGCTAAAAATGCGGATGCTTCTACAACGGTAACTCCGCGTTCCAAAAACAATTTTACTGCTCCTTCTTCTAATGCAGGTTCGTTCGGACTATGAATTAAATTGAAAGCATAAGATTGAGATGGTAATGCACCTTGGATTTTTTCAATGGCTTGCAATACTCTTGCTGGTACTAAACCTGCTGCTCCGAATGACCCTAAGAACCCTGCTTTTCCGATGGCAATGACTAATTCTTCGGAAGCGATTCCGTTGGCCATTGCGCCAGTTTTGTAGGAGTACTTTAAGTTGTAATCTTTTTGGAAAGATGAATCACCGAGTTGGGCAGCGGTCATTGGATTGGCCATTGCTAATACTTGTAGGCCTCGTCCTTCGGAGACTAATTCGCCGTCGTTACTTGCGCCAATTCTTCCACGGAAGTCTTGCAGGATGTAGCAAGGTTTATCTGTTGCAGATAGCTTTTCTTGGATGCTGGTTGCTTCGAAGACGATGTCTCTTGGGGAACCTTTCCAAAATAGTTGTTGTGGTGTACCGTTGTATTTTAAACTCATTCTTTATGTTTTTATTCGAAATTGAAATTGGCTTTCAATCTTATTTTATTGCTAATTTTTAAAGGTTGTTCTTTTGGTTACGTTTGCCTTCGGCGACTTACTTTTTCATTCGAAAAAAAGTAAGCAAAATTCTTGGCGAAAAAAATGCTTTTCACCGTGCTGCTCCCGCACCCACATTTTTCGCCGTTCCCAGCCCGCTCTCGATGATGCGGGAAGCATTGTGCTAATTTGTTAGAAGTTCGGTGGTTTATATCAACTGACTCTTTTGTCAATTGGGAGGAAAACGTTGATGGTTTTCCCTAGATCTTATTTAATTTTGGTTACAGTTCTTATTTTGGATTTTAGGCGTTGGCTATGTGTTAGCAGTCCTGTTTGAGAAAACCGTAGAAACACTTAGCGAGGAACGAGCT
>OJFR01000178.1_pt1 | contig 21568 bp, 19 predicted proteins | sample 1594121 | NCBI WGS metagenome assembly OJFR01 (sample SAMN05416812, study PRJEB24817) | seawater metagenome | isolation source: Sea water | place: Canada:Atlantic | collected 2013-07 | reverse complement strand
CTACACCTCTCTATTCGTCGGCAGCGTCAGATGTGTATAAGAGACAGCTATTAGGCACACCATATTAATATTAATTGGACTTGTTTTAAATTATCTAGCTAGTAAAAATCACCATACCTGATGTAGTAGTGTTATGTTAAATAACAGAATTGAATGAAGAATATATGCCTATGGTTTGGGATAAATTATAAATACCCATTCCAATAACAATTTTAATTATTAATTAGTTTTAAAAGTAAAGTAATTCTATATTTGATAAAAATATTATTATGAAAAAGATTACCATATTATTATTAGCAATTACATTTTATACTGCATCTTATTCTCAAACGCCACTTCCAAATCAGTTACAAGAATTTCTTGCAGCTATAGATAATTGTTTGTTAACTAATCCAGTAGACGGGTTATGTACAAATAGTCAATATGGTGAAATGCCAGATTGGGATGTGAGCAGTGTAACAGATATGCAACAAGCTTTTGCCAATAAAGAAAACTTTAATGCAGATATTAGTCAATGGAATGTTAGTAATGTTTCAATTATGAGAAATATGTTTTTTGGAGCACACTCATTTAATCAAGACATAACCGGATGGAACACAGCTAATGTTAGTGTTATGGATCAAATGTTTTATGAAGCTTATGTATTTAATCAGTCAATTGGAACTTGGGATACAAGTAATGTAATAGATATGTATTATATGTTTTATGAAGCATCAGCTTTCGATGGAGATATAAGTTCTTGGAACGTGAGTAATGTTACTAATATGGCCAGTATGTTCAATGGTGCATCTTCTTTCAATCAACCTATTGGAAGTTGGCAAACTAATAGTGTAGCCAATATGGAAAAAATGTTTAATTCTGCAACTTCTTTCAATCAATCACTGAATGATTGGGATACAAGCAGTGTCACCAATATGCAGGCAATGTTTAATAATGCGTCTGTTTTCAATCAATCATTGAATGGTTGGGATACAAGTAATGTTGTTAATATGATAAAGGTGTTTTATGAAGCATCAGCTTTCGATGGAGATATAAGTAATTGGGATACAAGTAATGTTTCCGATATGAGAAGTTTATTTAGAGGAGCATCAGTTTTCAATGGAGATATAGGTTCTTGGGATGTAAGTAATGTTACTGATATGACTGAATTCTTTTATGCGGCGGCTGCTTATAATCAACAATTGAATGATTGGGATACAAGTAATGTAACTATTATGCTAGATATGTTCGCAGGAGCATCGGCTTTCAATCAATCATTAAATAATTGGGATACAAGTAATGTTACTAGTATGTATGGTATGTTTGCAGAAGCATCAATTTTCAATGGAGATATCACTGATTGGGATGTAAGTAGTGTTACTGATATGACTTATATGTTTTTTAGAGCCAACAATTTTAATCAACCTTTGAATGATTGGGATATAGGGAATGTCATTTATACGACTAATATGTTTGCAGAAGCATCAGCTTTCAATGGAGATATAAGCTCTTGGGATATAAGTAGTGTTACTAATATGGGCAGCATGTTTTCTCTCTCAGGTTTTTCAACTAATAATTATGATGCAATTTTAAATAGTTGGTCACAGCAAGATGTTCAGTCTGGTGTTACTTTAGGTGCAGCAGGAATTAATTACTGTAATGGTGCAGATGCAAGACAAAGTTTAGAAGATAACAACGGATGGATAATAACTGATGCTGGTTTAGATTGTTCAACTGCTAGTATAGATGACCAAAACCAATTAGACATTTCAATCTATCCAAATCCTACATCAGATATAGTATACATAGATGGTAATTACACTCAATTAAAAGTGATTATTTATAATGTTTTAGGGAAAGAAATACTAAATAAATCTATTACAAATAGTATTGATATTAGTCATTTAGACAATGGAGTTTACATCCTGCAACTTTCAGATGGTGTTAAACTATCTACTAGAAAAATTATAAAGAATTAAACAAGACATTATTTAAATACAACCCTTGCAGAAATGTAGGGTTTTTTTATTGGATATTTTTTTATATTCTCTAGCTCGATAAATAGATTTAAAGTAAAAAGCTATTTTGAGTATTTGAGTTTTATTTATATTTGAGAATAACTTAAATTAAAATTAAAATTAAAATTAAAATTAAAATTAAAATAAAAAAAGAAAAGATCCATTCCTTGTTTGGGCAAGTCTAGCAATTTTTGCGATTGGTATTATGGGGTTTCTATTATATTTTGAGGTAGACTATTTAGATATTGGGATGTATGCAATAGGTTTATGGGGATTTATTGGTTTATGGAATATTGAAAGATTAAAGAAAAAAAGTGGACAGACTAGTAAGAGTATATTTAATTAATATTATAGTTTAATGTATAAATTTCTTGAAAAATATTGGTTATTAATTGCAATATTAGCTATCGTCTCATATCAATTTAGCATCAATGGTGTGATGAAGAGATATGAGGAATTAGGCTCGGTAATAAGTATAATTTTTGGTGTTTTGTTTATGATTTATTATTTTAAATATAAAAAAGGATTGTAAATAATTATCGGATATATTTCTAAATTTTCTAGCTCAAATAATGGATTTTAAGTGAAAAGATATTTGACTATTTAGGGTATTGGCATATCGTTGAAATTATTTAAGATAGATACTAAAGAATCCATAAGCTTGTTTTACCGCAATTCGGCTTTTTCGTATAATTTCTGAGAGAGCATATTGAGTTTAAGCCAAAAGAGTTTAAGCTATTTGGGAAATCTTATTCTTAATTCTTATAACTTGTGTAGTAGAGAATTCCTTTCCTTTAGATGAAGCAAAACCATTTGAGTTTAATACTTCCGCAATTTATCTTAATTTAAGTTTCTTATTGTTTAAATCTTTCACGAATGCTAATGCTCGTTTATTCTGTGGAGTGTTTTTAGCTTTGTAGGATCAGCGAAGCTACTCTTGAGCAACTCTGTAGCTTGTTTTACTAACTAGACTACTCAACTTGTAATATTCTCAATAAATTTTAATTTCTAGAATTCAACTGCTGGAATTAAGACATTAATTTGCTTAATAGACAACCATTTTATCCCGGAAGTAATATTATTTTCATCAATAATTGTAATAAATATTCTCTTTTTTCCAGAAGAATTTAAAATTATTGTATTCTTATTTAAGAATATTTTCTTGTCTTTAATTTTATATTGGATAACTTCTAAAAGATTTTTTTTAAAATTTTTTAATTTTTTTTTGTTACCAATTTTTAGAAATCTAGTATACTCCATCATTTTCATTTTGGCGTCTAAATATCTTATATAATATTTTGAATCTGTACCCATATCTAGGGCCGCAGTTAGTTTTCCTAGGGGAGATATGTTTGAAATTTCTCTAGCCTGAGAACTTGCTATAAAAGGAATAAATAATAGTATAAATTTTAAGTTTTTCATATTCAAATTTACAAATATTTGAGGTTTAATAATTGAATTATCTTCATAATATATTTTAGTGTGATGAAATACATCACTTCTATATTAGTATTTAGAAACCTTATATAAGTTGAGAGCTTCTATGATTTCACCCACAAATAAAACCTCCACAAGGGAGGTTTTATTCTAAGTGTTTTCTAAGTTTATTCCATATTAGCTGGAGAACTTAACTCAGGAATTAGCACTTGATGTCTAATCATTCTTCCATTAGGCATTAGGCTTTCATCAACTTTTTGAGAATCTTGTTCGTAGGCATCTTTTCCATAAAGTTCGTCATATTTTGCAATCATATCTGTAAGTGGCTTTCCGTAATCATTGTTTTGACCCGTAAAGTTTTTATGGTGAAATCTAACTTGAACCATATTTCCATCACAACCAGAATTGCAATACATTACATTCATGTTCTGCCCAAAATTAGCTGCTACCATTGCTTTTTTTACACGCTCTCTAAATCTCCAAAAATCTTTTTCTCCAGAATCTTTATAATTGTAATAAATAACTCTTCTATGGTTTTGTCTTTCAGTATTCTTGCTATTATAAGACATGTTTTTATTCATAGACCACATATAATTTCCAGTAGATTTATGCAAAGAACCAACTTTCTTTTGCCACCATTTATTTCCCTTAGTATCTACTTTGTCTAATTCTTGAATAGAATCTGAAACTTGCATTCTTATAAAGTTTTGGGCATTTTTTCCTGTCAAGATTTGAAAAGTTAAATAGTTGGCTTGGCCTTTTTTGCTATTATACATTTTTGTTTTTTCAGCAACCCCTTCCATGAATTCTTCCATGTTTTCTTGATCTACTGTTAATAATCTCGATTGAATGATTTGAGCATTCATAGCTGTAATTGCAAAAGCAAAAGACAGTGTTAAAATAATTTTTTTCATTTGATACATTTTTAAAATAATTAATTAATAATTAAAATCAAATATACCAATTATTAATTGCAAAATAAAACTAATTAATATTTTGATGTAAGACGAACAAAATAAAGTATATTTAAATCCCTATAAAATCTTATGATAGAAAACGGTATTTCTGAGGTGTATTTTTATTTTTTACTTAGTGGAATTTTGGTATTTCTTTTAACTAAATTAATCAAAGAAACTGAAAAATACTGCTACTATCATTTTAACAAAATATACTGCCTTCATTGTTGTATTATAAGAAAAAAACTACCTAAAAAAGAGCAAGAATTCTTAGCTCTTAAAGTACCTTTTTACAACAAGTTATCCAATACTCAAAAAAAAGTTTTTGAACACCGAGTTGCTATTTTTGTTGTAAACTATCGTTTTAAGAGTAGGGGAGGTCTTGAAATTTCTAAAGACATGAAACTCTTACTTGCTGCTTCAGCTGTTACACTAACTTTTGGTTTTAGAAATACTAGATTTCCTATGTTAGATATTATTCTATTATATCCAAAAAAGTATACTTCAGTAATCACAAAAAAAATTCACAAAGGAGCGTATAATCCAAGATTAAAAACATTGGTATTTTCTTGGGAAGATTTTCTGCTTGGTAATAAAATTATCAATGACAATATTAATCTAGGTATTCATGAATTTACGCATGTAATTCATCTGAATTCTCATAAAAAGAAAGATCTTAATTCAGTAATTTTTAAGAGAGAATTTAGGGCACTAAAAAAAATGATTTATAATGATGCTACACTTAAAAAAAAGCTTCAAACATCTGGTTACATCAGAAAATATGGATTTAAAAATCAGTATGAATTTATAGCAGTATTACTAGAGTGTTTTATAGAAACACCCAAAGAATTTAAAGCATTGTTCCCACAGATTTACAAGAGAATAAAAAAAATGCTAAATTTTAACTTTTTAGAGTATTAGCGTTATTTGCTAAATAGGATTTAAGAATTCGTTGTACATCTCTAGTATCTTTTTGAGGCTTTACATACGGCAAATAATCATTTGGTTCTTTCATGTCTTGGTTCTTATCCACGTAGCCAAAACCCTGATAAATACCGTTTAGAATTAGGGCAAACCCAATTTCTTTATTGTTTCTTCCACTTTCTTTTATCACCAAGTTTTCTGTTTGTAAGCCCAAAGATTTAATGGCTTCATAAACTCTTTTATTATAGCTTTCTACAGCTTCCTTTCCAGTACAAATTCCTTTACATTGTTGTAATTGATAATGAAAGCAAGCATTTACATTGGTTTGTAGATGACAGTATTTTGGACACAGTTCAAACACTTCACATACTTTTTCTAACATGCTCCTACAGGCAGCTATAGAATAGAATTTCATGAGTGGATTTGGTGTTAGTTTTAATCTATTAAATGCTAAATGTACAATCCCTTTTTGATCTTCGTAGGAAAACAATCCAACGGCTTCACCAGCTTTTCGTTGTGCTCTATTAAATTTAGGATATAGATGCTTTATTTCGGATGATTCATGCAAAAGAGCTATTAGTTCACTTCCAGTTTCTGTGTAAGAAATATCCGCAGTTTCTAAACACATGGTTCTTTCTTTTTTCTTTTTATCGTAAAAATGACTAATGACTCGTTGTTTTATATTATTGGCTTTTCCAACATAAATAACCTCTTTTTCTAAATTTTTAAAATAATAAACTCCATGTCTCTCAGGTAGCTTATCTACCACTTGTTTGTCTAATAAAGGAGGTAGCGTTGCTTCTCTTGATTTGGCATTTAAAAAACTATTAATCGTAAAATTATCATCTCTTTTTAGCAATCTGCTAAATAGTTCTACAGTAGCCTCAGCATCACCTTTTGCTCTGTGTCTAGCAGCTATTTCAATACCCTCAGCTGTACAGATGTTTCCTAAACTATAGGATGATAAACCTGGGATTATTTTTCGTGAGAGTCTAACAGTACAGAGTTTTTTTCGTTTAAAATCGAAGCCAAGGCTTTTAAATTCATCTCTAATGATGTTATAATCGAAGTTTACATTATGTGCTACAAAAATGGCATCTTTAGTTATTTCTGCTACTTTTTTTGCGATCTCATAAAATTTTGGAGCTGTTCTTACCATGGCCTCTGTAATGCCTGTAAGATTTGTTATAAAATAAGGAATTGCTTGCTCTGGATTTACTAAGGAAGTAAACTCATCTATTATTTTTTCACCATCAAAAAGAAAAACAGATATTTCTGTAATTTTCTGACCTTTGTACCCATTTCCAGTGGTTTCTATATCAACAACTGAGTACAACCTTATGAAATTTGATTTTTAAGATCTGCAATTGTTTCTGTAGGGTTGTCACTTTTAAAAACATAGCTCCCAGCAACCAATACATCTGCACCAGCTTCTATAAGTTTACTAGCATTTTTATTGGTAACTCCACCATCTATTTCTATCTGGCAGTTAGACTCAGAAAATTCAATAAGATGTTTTAATTGAGATACTTTTTTGTAGGTGTTTTCTATAAAAGACTGTCCGCCAAAACCAGGATTTACACTCATAATACATACCAAATCTATGTCTGCTATTACATCTTCTAATACAGCAACAGGTGTGTGTGGGTTTAAAGCAACACCAGCCTTCATGCCGGCAGCTTTTATTGCTTGAATAGTTCTATGCAAATGAGTACAGGCTTCATAATGAACGGTTAAAATACTTGCTCCTAGATCTGCAAAAGTTTGAATATATTGATCTGGGTTTACAATCATTAAATGCACATCAATTGTTTTTGTTGCGTGTTTAGAAATTGCTTTTAAGACAGGCATTCCAAAAGAAATATTAGGTACAAATACACCATCCATAATGTCTATATGAAACCAATCAGCTTCACTAGCATTCACCATTTCTATATCTCTTTGAAGGTTTGCAAAGTCTGCGGCTAAAATTGAAGGTGCAATTAATTTACTCATATTGTCTAATATTTATTTATGTAGTAAAAATAGGGATATAAAAAAGAAAACTCTCGAAGAATTTTCGAGAGTTTTTAATCTTTTATTGACAAAGTCTAATTATCCTAAGTAGGTCATTAATATTTTACTTCTAGAAGTATGTTTTAATCTTCTGATGGCTTTTTCTTTAATCTGACGAACACGTTCGCGAGTTAAATCAAACGTTTCACCAATTTCTTCTAGTGTCATTGGTTGGTGTTCTCCCAAACCAAAATATAATTTTACCACATCTGCTTCGCGAGGTGTTAGTGTTTCTAAAGCTCTGTTAATTTCTATACGTAAAGATTCATGCAATAATTTTCTGTCTGGATTAGGAGATTCTCCAGAATTTAAAACATCGTATAAGTTTGAGTCTTCGCCTTCTATAAGAGGAGCATCCATAGATACATGACGTCCAGAATTCTTCATAGATTCTTTAACGTCATTTACAGTCATGTCTAATTTCTTAGCAATTTCTTCTGCACTAGGAGGGCGTTCATTTTCTTGCTCTAAAAACGCATACATTTTATTAATCTTGTTAATAGAACCAATTTTGTTTAAAGGCAAACGAACAATACGAGATTGTTCTGCTAATGCTTGCAATATAGATTGACGAATCCACCATACGGCATAAGAGATAAATTTAAAACCCCTGGTTTCATCAAAACGTTTTGCAGCTTTGATAAGTCCTAAATTTCCTTCGTTAATTAAATCTGGTAGTGTTAACCCTTGATTTTGATATTGTTTTGCAACAGAAACTACAAATCGCAAATTTGCTTTTGTTAACTTCTCTAGGGCACTTTGATCTCCTGCTTTAATACGTTGTGCTAACTCAACTTCTTCATCAGCAGTAATTAAATCTACTTTTCCTATTTCCTGTAAATATTTATCTAATGAAGCAGTTTCTCTGTTGGTTACTTGCTTTGTAATTTTAAGTTGTCTCATTTAAGTTGTAGGATTCTTTATGTTATTAATATTAAGTGCTATATATTGTTGTACGCAAGAATTGATAATTATGTTACAAAAATTTTTTTATCAAAAAAGTTAGTCTAATGTTTTTTTATTTATATATTTGCACGATTAACATATGTTAATATTTTTTGAATTTTATAACAGGATGTATAGAGGTTGGGGGACATTTATGATTCATTCAATAAAAAATTCAATTTAAAGCTGACTAATTTTAGTTGGCTTTTTTTTTAAAATAGCCCGTGTATTTGAGAATCTATTCTGTCTATTACATAACCCAAATCTTCTTGATTGTCTACGAAATCTAAATTATCTACGTCTATAATTAGTAATTTTCCTTTTTTATAGGTGGTAATCCAAGCTTCATAGCGTTCATTTAACCTACTTAAATAATCAATACTGATAGAATTTTCATATTCTCTTCCTCTTTTATGAATTTGACCAACCAATGTAGAAATATCGGCTCTTAAATAGATGAGTAAATCTGGTGGTGTTACGAGTTTCTCCATCAATTCAAAAAGGGAGCTATAATTATTGTAATCTCTATTAGTCATTAACCCCATTGCGTGAAGGTTGGGTGCAAATATGCGAGCGTCTTCATAGATGGTTCTGTCTTGAATAATATTTTTACCACTTTTTCTCAATTCTAATATTTGCCCGAACCGGCTATTCAAAAAATACACTTGTAAATTAAAAGACCAACGCTCCATTTCACTGTAAAAATCATCTAAATAAGGATTTTCATCTACAGATTCATAATGAGGTTTCCAATTGTAATGTCTTGCTAATAATTTAGTTAAAGTAGTTTTTCCGGCACCAATGTTTCCGGCAATAGCTATGTGCATAGGTTTGTTTCAAAAGATTAAAAATGGGGATCTAAAGATACTTAAATTTTAGAAATGTAACCTAACTAAATTGTAAGTTTATAGCCAAACCCTCTAATATTTATAATTTTTATGGATGGGTCTTTAGAGAGTTTTTTTCTCAGTTTACTTATAAAAACATCCATACTTCTTGCATTAAAAAAATCATCATTTCCCCATAATTTCTTTAAAATAAAAGACCGATCCAATACATCATTTCGTTTTTCTGATAAGTGAAATAATAATTCTGATTCTTTATTAGTTAGCAAAACCTCTTCATTTAAGAAATGAAGTACTTGTTTGGTGTAATTAAAAATATAGTTGCCAATAGCAATTTTTGAAGTATCCTTTTTAATTTTATTTCGATCTAGTAGCGCTTTAATTCTAACAATTAACTCCTCCATGGAAAAAGGTTTTTTTAAGTAATCATTTCCCCCGTGGTCAAAACCATCCAAAACATCTTTTGTTTGAGACTTAGCAGTTAAAAAAATGATAGGAATAGAGGTATTTTCTTTTCGTATTTCTTTGGCTAGAGTAAAACCATCTTTTATTGGCATCATAACATCGAGTACTAATATATCCGGGTTTCTTTGGAGGTAATACTCATAGGCAATTTTACCATTAGGAGCATGGTACACTAAAAAACCTCTTGTTTCTAAACTTTCTTTTAGAATTTGCCCTAAACTAGGTTCATCTTCTGCTAAAACAATTTTTACTTTACTCATTAGGGATCTGTAATTTAAAGATGGTGTTATCAAAACTCGATGAAATGTTTATAGAGCCATTGTGTTTTTCTATAATTTTTTGGGCGTAATACAAACCAATACCAAAACCTTTTACATCATGAGTGTTTCCTTTGGGTACTCGGTAAAATTTGTCGAAAATTCTTTCTTGCTGACTCTTATCTATTCCTTTTCCATTATCTGCAACAGAAATCTCAGTTACATTCAACACAGAATTTAGATTAATTTCAATGATATCTCCACCATATTTAATGGCATTATCAACTAAATTTGATACAGCATTTTCAAAATGAAAGAGATCTATTTTTAAAATTTTCGAATCTATATTTGTTGTGAATTTGATATTTTTTTTGGTTAATAATTCAAATTTCTTAGCAATTTTAGCTATTAAATCAACAATATTTGTTGGTTCTTTCTGAAGCATTAAGCTTTCAGAATCTAGAGTTGCGGTTTCCAATAATTTCTCAACCATTACATGTAATTTTTTAAGCTGAAATGCTGAAATAGCGGCATATTGTTTTGTTTTTTCTTTATTATCTGCAACATTAAAGCTTTCTATGGCTTCAACTGCGGTTGAAATTGTTGCTATTGGAGTTTTAAACTCATGGGTGATATTGTTAATCAAATCATTTTTAATTTCAGCTAACTCTTTTTGGGTACTTATTATTTTTAACAAATAAATCAAACAAAAAATTACCGATAGAGACAATAGTAATGATAATAAAATTCCAGTAGAGCTTTTTTTCAACGCTTGAATAGTTGGGTCTTTGTAATAAGCTCTCAAATTTTGATCTGGTCTTAAAAAAGTAGATTTAGAATTTGAAAATAAGCTTAGTTCAATATCTTTGGCTTTATTGCTTCCTCCAACTTTAATATTTTTTTCAAGTAAAACCAGATAATGAGGTGTTTTGATGCCTTTTTTTGAAAGTTGATGGGTGAAAATAGAATCTAGCTTGGTAAAATTTATCTCATCATTATTAAGTGCAATCACAACAGATTGAATACCTTTTAGAAACTTTGTTGTATCTGAGCTAATTTTAATTTTTGGAATTTCTTGTTGTAATATTTTTGGAATTTTACTGGCTTCTAAATCTCCGCTATAATCTGAACTAATTTTAATGGAGGAAATGCTAACTTTAGACTTAGATGAATTAATGTCCTCATTCCAAAATTCTTTAAATAAGCCACTTTTATTATTGATGCTGTCATTATTTACAATAGCAAAAAAATTAGATTTAGAAAGATCTGTGTAATATTCATCAATGGCAGTATCTAGGCTGCTTTGAATTTCATTCTTTACTCTTTGTTTATTGTCTACATAATTATTGTAGTTCCAATACAATTGAACCGCAATAGTTAAGACAATTGTAGCAGTAATAAAATATAAAGTCCAATGCTGTTTTATTGCGTTCATTTCTCAAATGTAATAAGTAAATTATTATTAAAATAATAGGTTAACAAACGTTAACACTCATTAACTCATTAACTCAAATTTATAGACCATTTTTGTAGCAATTATAAATGTAAACTAAAAATTAATATACCTATGAAACTTAAAACTTTTATATTGTCTTTGTTCATTACAGGAACCATGATTGCTCAAGACTTTTCAGGAAGAGCTACCTACAAGACACACAGAAAATCATCATTTGAATTAGATAGTACTACAATTGCTGCAAATCCAGGGATTCAAGAACAAATGGAGGCTCAAATGAGAAAAATGTTTCAAAAGACCTTTACACTAGATTTCACCAAATCAGAGTCTATGTATAAAGAAGAACAAGAATTAGATGCTCCCAAAGGGCCATCAGCTAACGGTGGTGTAATGGTAATGGTGATGGGTGGCGATGGAAGTTCAGATATATTGTATAAAAACATCAAAGAGAAAAGAATGGCAAATAAAACAGATTTGATGGGAAAGATATTTTTAATAAAAGATAATCTTGTTAGTTATGACTGGGAATTAACTGGAGAAACAAAAAATATAGGAAATTATACGTGTTATAAAGCTGTATTTGAGAAAGAAGAAGAATCTGTTGAAATTAATATGATCGACGGTGAAGTCAAGGAAGAAAAAGGAATGAAAAAAAGAACCCTAGTTGCTTGGTATACCACAGATGTTCCAATTAGTAATGGGCCTAATAATTATGGAGGTTTACCTGGGTTAATATTAGAAGTTAATGATGGAGATCTAACAATTGTATGTTCAGAGATCATATTAAACCCAAAAGAAGTTAAAGAAATTAAAGAACCAACAAAAGGAAAAATAGTAACTCGTAAAAAGTTTGCTGAGATTTCTTTAGAAAAAACGAAAGAGATGATGAATCGTTACAGAAGTAGAGATGGCAAAGGGATGGAGATTAAAATTGGGGGTTAAAAAATATTTTTTGTTTTATTTATTCGAATAAAGTAAACTTTTAAGTTTTTTTTAAGTCTTATAGTTTCTTAATAAAACTATTTTTACTGAAATAAAAGATAAAATTCAATGAAACAATTAACTACTTTACTGTTTTTACTATTTACTGTTGTTACTTTTTCTCAAAAAAAGTTTGAAGGAAAAGCCACCTATATGTCTAAAAGAACTATGGACATGTCTCGGTTTGATAAAATGAGTGAGCAACAAAAGAAACAAATGAAAGCGCGTTTCAAAAATTTTTTAGAAAAAACATACACGCTTAGTTTTAATAAATCTGAATCATCATTTAAAGAAAATGTTACGTTGGATGCTCCAGGAACCTCCGGCCCAAGTTGGGGAAGAAGTAATGGACAGGGCTCTATCTATAAAAATCTAAAAGACAAGGAGATGATTGAGGATGTTGAGCAATTTAGCAAACGTTTTAGAATTGTTGAAGAAATGGAATTTCCTCAATGGGAAATGAGTGGAGAAACCAAACAGATTGGTCAATATTTATGTTATAAGGCAACCATGGTAAAAGTAGATAATTCAATTGATTGGGGCGGTATTTTTAGTAGAAGAGGTAACAATGCAAAAAAGAAAGATTCTACCAAAGCAAACCAAACAAAAAAACCTGTTAAAACTCAAATGATAACCGCTTGGTATACCCCTCAAATCCCTGTAAGTGCTGGACCTGAAAGATATTGGGGCTTACCGGGTTTAATTTTAGAAATTAATGCAGGTAGAACAACCATGCTGTGCACAGAAATTATAATTAATCCTGAAGATGTTGTTGAAATTAAAAAACCTTCCAAAGGAAAAGAAGTTTCTAGAGAAGAATATGATACTATGATGAAGGTAAAATCTGAAGAATTGAGAGAACGCTTCCAAAACAGAAGAGGTGGCGGAAGAAAATTCTAAACTAAGAAAATCAAAAAATGAACATTAAAAAGATATTTATACTAGTCATTTTCATGACTACATTAATTACGAATGCTCAAATTAAATTAACGGGTGTTGTTAAAGACAGTATAGGCCCATTAGAAATGGCAAATGTAATAGCACTAGATACAATTTCTAAAAGAATTGTCTCTTACGGTTTTACAGATGTTAATGGACAATACAAATTAGACCTACAAAAAAATACTGTTTACAATATTAAGATTAGCTATATAGGTTTAAAATCTGTTGATGATTACCTAAAAACATCAGATATAGATGTAATTAAAAACTACAAAATGTCTAATGACAATATGTTAGATGAAATTACGATAGTGTCTAAAATGCCTGTCCGAATAGAAGGAGATACCATTATATACAATGCAGATTCATTTAAAAACGGTTCGGAACGAAAGTTAGAAGATGTTTTAAAGAAATTGCCAGGAGTAGAAATTAACGATGCTGGTGAAATTGAAGTTGAAGGGAAGGTTGTAGAAAAAATAATGGTCGATGGAAAAGAATTTTTTAGTGGTGATACAAAACTAGCTGCAAAAAATATTCCTTCCAATGCTGTAGATAAAATTCAAGTTTTAAGAAATTATGGAGACGTAAGTCAACTTAGAGGAGTTCAAGATAACCAAGATAGGGTAGCCATAAATATAAAATTAAAAGAAGGTAAAAAGAACTTTTGGTTTGGAGATGTTACTGCCGGGTTAGGAAATGCTAGTAATGATGATTTATACCTTTTTCAACCCAAATTATTTTATTACACCCCAAAATATACCGTCAATATCATAGGAGATCTTAATAATCTTGGTGATGTTGTGTTAGATAGAAATGACATTAGAGGTTTTGGTGGAGGTTTTAGAAGCCAAAGTCCATCTAACGGAACAAACCTAAGTCTAGGAAGTGCTGGTTTAGGGTTTTTGAATGCGAATTCAAGAAATGCCAATCGTATAGAAACCAAATTAACAGCTATTAACTACAGCTATTCACCAACTAAAAAATTAGATTTAAGTGGTTTTGTCATTTGGTCTAGCAATAGTAATGGTCAAAAAAATAATACTGCTCAAAGTTTTAATGATGACTCTTCTAGAAATGATTTTGTTCAGAGCATTACAGATCAATTTAGTAATACAGGCTTGTTTAATTTTAGAAGTATTTATAAGAAGAACTTTAATAGTCAAGTAAATTATGATGTAACAGGAAGGTTTTCTAACGAACGCAGAACAGATAATGTAAACTCACAAGTGTTGAGTGATATTTCAGAACTAGAAAAATCTACACCTTATAAAATTAATCAGAGTCTAAGTTATTTTTATACCATTAACGAAAAAAATATTCTTGCCTTGGAAATGAAACATCTTTTACAAGATGAAGACCCATTTTATGTAGCATTATTAGAAAATGATCCTTTAAATAATACTACTCCAGAAGCAGATGGTTTTGATAGTACAGCATCTATATTAGGATTAGATACAGGCTTAGATTTATATGAATTAAACCAGAACAGACGTGTAAAATCTAACCAATTAGATGCAAAGTTAGATTACTATTATATTTTAAATGAAAAAAGTAATTTAAATGTTGTTGGTGGAACCATATTAAGCAAACAAAATTTTGATTCTAGATTCTTTCAGGTTTTAGATAACCAAGGAACAACCTTAGATCCTATACCTACTTTTGGAACAGATTTACAAACATCTAACGATATTGAGTATAAATTCACAGATTTATATCTTGGACTTAGATATAGAGTGAAGTCGGGTATTTTTACTTTCAGCCCTGGTTTTACGGCTCATGCATACAACACAAATAATTCACAATACGGTACAGATTTCTTTAAAGACACTTTTCAGAAATTTTTACCTGAGTTTAAAATGATTATGCAATTTAAACGTAGTGAAAGTTTAACGCTAGATTACAGACAGCAGGTTAATTTTACAGACGTAAATCAATTAGCAAAAGGCTTGGTAGCTAACGGTTATAATGCTTTTTTTGCAGGAAATTCAGATGTTATGAATGCTAGCATTCATAATCTTAGTTTATTCTACAGAAGTTATAATTTATACAATGCTAGCAATGTTTTTGCTAGAGTTGCCTACACAAAAACAATAGATCAAATTAGTACAGATTTTAATTTTGTGCCTGGGTCTGTTGTTTCGATTAGAACAAACTTAAATTCACCTTTTGACAATGAAACACTCTCTGCTTTTGGTCGAGTAGGAAAAACATTCAAAAAAATAAGAACCTCTTTAGGAGGTAATTTTACCTATTCTAAAAACTTTCAGTTTTTACAAGGAAATGTAAATGAGAATTTATTGTACAATCATTCCTATACAACTAGTATTGGAACTAATTTCACAAAAGCACCTAATGTGAGTTTAAAATATCGAATATCTTTTACAGATCAAATTAGTGGAAATAGAGATGACTTTAACACCGTTACTCATGTTCCATCCTTAAATTTTGATGCTTACATATGGGATTCATTAACCTTTAAAAGTGATTTCTCGTTTAATGAAGTTAAGCAAGATGGAGAGGTTACCAATTCATTTAAAATTTGGGATATGACACTTGCTTACAAAAAAAACAGAGATGCTAAATGGGAATATGAACTAATAGGAAGTAACTTATTAGGAACAGATTCTAGAACTAGTGTAAATGTAAATAATATTTCACGTTCTATAAATGAAACATTTATCTTACCTAGATTTGTGAGTTTAAGGTTGAGATATCAATTATAACATAGAATAATATTTTATGTACAAAGTTGAAAGCTCTTCATAAATTGAGTTTATATCAGTTTATGAGGAGCTTTTTTATTTGTATTTTCGCTAAATGACAGCATCAACTTCTAAAACATTTTTTCCAGCTTTTCTAAAAACTCTAGGACTTCTTTGGGGGTTTATTTTTGTAGGACTTTTTTTAGACAGCAATAAAATGCAACAATGGGTGGCTGAACCTCAATGGATTGCAAATATAGTGATGCTTATAGGGTTCTTTTTGTGTTTTAAGAGTGTAACCCCTAGAATTAAGGAACAGATGATTACAGCAGTTATTATTGCTATAATTGGTGAGTATTTGTTTTCAATAGCCTTGGGTATGTACACCTACCGTTTAGAAAATGTACCTCATTATGTACCACCAGGGCATGCTTTAGTGTATGTAGGTGTGCTATATTTTACAAAAACAGCATTTACTAAACTTCATAAGGGTTTGTTAGAAAAGATTCTCACAATTATTGTGCTTGTCTATGCTTCTGTATTCTTGATTTTTGAAAATGATGTTTTTGGTTTTGTCTTAACAATACTTACGGTATTCATCTTAAGAAAAAGACCTAGAGAGCGGTTATTTTATCTAGTAATGTATCTTACAGTTGCCTACTTAGAAATTATTGGAACAAATTTTCTTTGTTGGGAATGGCCAAGTATAGCTTTTGATTTTTTCTCTTTTTTACCAAGCGCAAATCCACCAAGTGGAATTAGCTTCTTTTACTTTGGATTAGATTTAGGCTGTTTATGGTTGTATAAAAAACGTCACAAAATTGCTTGGAAACGCATGAAAAATCAACGAATGATTAGACTTATGTCTCCACAAAAAAAACTATAAGAAATGTGTAGTTCTTGCAATAATTCTTTAGTGGTTAAATGGCGCATTCATAATAAAACTCAATAAAATAATAGCAAGCAATGCTGTAATACCATGCATTACATAAGAAAAAAATTGTCTCCTTTTTTCTTTTAAAACAAACTCATTTACAACAGTGCAAGTATTCCCTTCATTAGTGTTTATTTTAATAGTACCGTTGCTGCCGTGTAAATGATCGCCATAAAAAGTTTAAATTTTTTCAAAAACAACCTTAGGTTCTCTTGTGGCTATGTATGTTTTTGTTCTTACAAGTCCAAATCCATTAAAGCCCTGTGTTCTTCTTTTTTTATTCATAATAATTTAATTTTAAAGTTTACAATACCTTTAATTTACAAAAAAAAATAGGAAATAAAAAAATCCCCATAATTTTAAATTATGGGGATTGATAAATTGTTTTACTAAAATTATAGCTTAAAAGCTTCTTTTACCTTTACTACATAATCTAATTTTTCCCAAGTAAATGTTTCTACTTCTTGAGAAACAGTTTCTCCCATAGGATTAGAAAACGTTACTGTTTTAATTTCTGAAGTTCTTCCCATGTGTCCATAGGCAGCAGTTTCAGAATAAATAGGTGTTCTTAATTTTAACCGTTGCTCAATAAAATAAGGGCGCATATCAAAAAGTGATTCAACAATTTTGCTAATTGCTCCGTCTGTGAGTGCAACGTTAGCTGTTCCGAAGGTTTCAACATTAATACTGGTAGGTTTTGCCACACCAATAGCATAAGATACTTGTACTAAGACCTCTTTACATAGACCTGCAGCTACTAAGTTCTTAGCAATGTGCCTGGTTGCGTATGCTCCAGATCTATCTACTTTAGAAGGGTCTTTCCCAGAAAATGCTCCACCACCGTGTGCTCCTTTTCCACCATAGGTGTCAACAATAATTTTACGACCTGTTAAGCCAGTATCTCCATGAGGACCACCAACAACAAAAGTTCCTGTTGGATTGATATGGTAGGTAATGTCTTTGGTGAATAATTTTTGAAGATGATCTGGTAATTTTGCCACAACTCTTGGAATTAAAATATGAATGATATCAGTTTCAATTATTGACAACATTTTATCATCAGCAATTTTTTTATCTTCAATACCTTTAGATGTAGGTTTGATGAAATCATCGTGTTGTGTTGAGATTACAATTGCATCTATTCTTTGAGGAACATTATCATCAGAATATTCTATGGTTACCTGAGATTTTGCGTCTGGTCTTAGATAGGAGATCTGGTTATTTTCTCTTCGTAATTGGGCAAGTTCAATTAACAATCGATGAGATAATTCTAGGGCTAACGGCATGTAGTTTTCAGTTTCATCAGTAGCATATCCAAACATCATTCCTTGGTCTCCAGCACCTTGTTCTTCTTTAGAAGCCCTTTCTACCCCTTGATTAATATCTGGCGATTGTTCATGAATTGCAGAGAGAACACCACACGAGCTTCCATCAAACATATAGGCACTCTTGGTATATCCAATTTTATTGATAACATCTCTAGCAATTTTTTGAACATCTAAATATGTTTTAGACTTTACTTCACCTGCCAGAATAACCTGTCCGGTAGTAACCATAGTTTCGCAAGCAACTTTAGACTCAGGATCAAATGCTAGAAAATTATCAATTAAAGCATCAGAAATCTGGTCGGCAACCTTATCTGGGTGTCCTTCAGATACAGACTCTGAAGTAAATAAATATGACATATATTTTCGTTTAAATTATAAAGGAAAATTTAGTCTGATTGGTCGCCAAAAGTAGTAGTGAATTACTGCTTTAGCATTTTTTGTTTTCTGAAATTTCAGGACAAAGAGGTTGCAATCAGTCAAATTTTTCCTCCAATTAAACAACAAATTTACGATTTATATACATAACGGACACTTAAATATAAATTTATTTCACAGAGAATCCATTTAAATAACTGGCACTTTTGTAGATAATTAAATTTAATAGGTAAATAATTATCAAATGCATAAAAATTAAAAAAATAGCAAGAAATAGTTGGATATTAAACTTTTCTAACTGAATATTTGCATATCAAAAGTTCAAATACTTATTGAATATTGTTATCAAGAAAGGTTGAGGGATTAGACCCAGTGACGCCTTAGCAACCCTTTGTTTTTTAAAACAACATTAAAAAGATAAAGAAGGTGCTAACTTCTACTTCATACTTGTTTTACTGATTTTTTCAGTAAAAGCGTATAAAAGATAGATAACTCAAACAAGATTACATAACTGTAATTTTCTATGATTTCTTTTTAACATTTTTCTTATAAGCAGCTCTTTTAGAGTTGGTTTTTTTGTCTTTTAAATATAAATTATTTAATCATTCAAACTAGAAAAATGAGTACACAAAAATTTTCAACAAACGCTTTACATTCAGGGCATGACGTAACACAAACAGCAGGAACCAGAGCCGTTCCTATTTATCAAACAACATCGTATGTTTTTAACAATTCAGACCATGCGGCCAATCTTTTTTCATTAAAAGAATTAGGGTTTATTTACACCCGTTTAAACAACCCTACTAACCAAATCTTACAAGAACGTTTGGCTACCTTAGAAGGAGGTACAGGAGCTGTTGTATTTGCTTCTGGGTCTGCCGCAATTGCCACTGGATTACTAACCTTACTAAAATCTGGAGACCATATTGTAGCTTCCAGTAGTTTGTACGGAGGAACCTTTAATTTATTAAATGTAACCTTGCCAAGATTAGGCATTACAACAACATTCGTAGATGCTTCTGACCCTGATAGCTTTGCTGAAGCTACCCAAGAAAATACAAGAGCTTTCTTTGTAGAATCTCTCGGAAATCCAAAGTTAGATGTACTAGATTTAGAGACTATTTCTGAACATGCAAAAGTTGCCAGAGTTCCTTTTATTGTAGACAATACAGTGGCAACACCAGCATTGTTAAACCCAATTAAACATGGAGCAAACATTGTAATTCATTCTCTTACAAAATATATTGGAGGACACGGTACCTCTCTTGGAGGCGCTATTATAGATGCTGGTACTTTTGATTGGTCTAGTGGTAAGTTTCCAGAATTTACAGAGCCATCTGCAGGATATCACGGTTTGGTATATCATGATGTTTTGGGTGCGGCTTCGTTTACTTTTAAGTTAATTTTAGAAGGATTACGAGATTTTGGAGGAGCCTTAAGCCCAACCAATGCTTTTCAAATTATTCAAGGGTTGGAGACCTTAGAACTTAGAATTCAACAACACTCTAAAAATGCTTTGGCATTGGCTACCTGGCTAGAAGCACAGGAAGAAGTTCTTTGGGTAAATTATCCAGGACTAGCTTCAAGTAAGTATAAAGAATTAGCAGATAAATATTTACCAACTGGTCAAAGCGGACTTGTTACTTTTGGAGCCAAAGGAGGTTTTGAAGCAGCAAAAGCTATTGCAGATACTACAAAAATATTTTCATTGTTAGCTAATATTGGTGATACAAAATCTCTGATAATTCATCCAGCCAGCACTACCCACCAACAATTATCTGAAGAGCAGCAAGAAGCAGCAGGTGTAACGAGTGATCTTATTAGATTGTCTGTTGGATTAGAAAATATTGAAGATTTAAAAATAGACTTAAAAGAGGCATTTTCAAAAATTCCTTCACAAGTTTTAGTATAAGAATTTGAATCAAAAACTAGTATACATACCTATTGAAGACTTTACTACTCAGCGTGGTTTTCAGTTATCTAAGCTACAATTAAGTTATGAATTGTTTGGGATGAAACTGGGAACTGCTCCTGTGGTATTGGTTAACCATGCCTTAACGGCCAATAGTTCTGTAATTGGTGAAATGGGTTGGTGGCAAGATATAATTGGTGAAAATAAAACGATAGACACCAATAAATTTACTATTATTTCATTTAACATTCCTGGAAATGGTTATGATGGATTATTGATAGAAAATTATCAAGATTTTGTTGCAAAAGATATTGCAAACTTATTTTTAATAGGCTTAAGGAAACTTGGTATTTTACAATTGCATAGTATTATTGGTGGTTCTTTAGGAGGAGGTATTGCATGGGAAATGGCTGGCTTAAACCCTAGTATTGCCCAGCATATTATTCCTATTGCAGCAGATTGGAAATCTACAGATTGGCTAATTGCTAACTGTTCTATTCAAGAACAATTTTTATTAAATTCTAAAAATCCTGTTCATGATGCAAGAATGCATGCCATGATGTGTTATAGAACTCCTGCATCTTACAAAGCTAAGTTTAACAGATCTGTTCATGAAGAATTGAAGATATTTAATATAGAAAGCTGGCTATTGCATCATGGTAAAAAACTTCAGGAAAGGTTTCAGTTAAGCGCTTACAAAATGATGAATCATTTACTAAGAACTATAGAGGTTACCAATGCTAATAATTGGGCTTTTGAATTAAATAAAATAAAGGCTCAGATTCATCTTGTAGCCATAGACTCTGACTTGTTTTTTTTGGCACAAGAAAATAAAGAAACCTATAAGAAAATGGCTGAATCAAATTGCAATGTATTTTATCATGAAATAGTATCAATTCATGGGCATGATGCCTTTTTAATAGAATTTGATCAACTAGATAAGATTTTAAAACCACTATTTAATTCTTTCAAGTAAGAAAAGTAAAGAATATTAGCGGTGCTCTACTACTGTCTCTTATACACATCTCCGAGCCCACGAGACCGAGGCTGATCTCGT
>OJFR01000173.1_pt1 | contig 21867 bp, 20 predicted proteins | sample 1594121 | NCBI WGS metagenome assembly OJFR01 (sample SAMN05416812, study PRJEB24817) | seawater metagenome | isolation source: Sea water | place: Canada:Atlantic | collected 2013-07 | reverse complement strand
CACCTCTCTATTCGTCGGCAGCGTCAGATGTGTATAAGAGACAGATTGTATGTTTAGGGATAATCTTCTAATCTAATAAAAGTAACATCTATGCCAGATTCTTCTAAAAAATTAAGACCATCTTTGTCTTTATAATCATTACAATAAACTACTCTTTTTATACCTGCTTGCAAAATTAACTTGCTGCATTCTTTGCATGGCGAAAGCGTTATATATAGGGTTGCTCCATTGGCATTATTAGTAGATTTTGCAATTTTCATTAACGCATTTGCTTCGGCATGAAGCACGTACCACAATGTTTTTCCATCTTCATCTTCACAGCAATTATCATAGCCTGTTGGCGAACCATTATAGCCATCAGAAATTATCATTCTGTCTTTAACCACCAATGCTCCAACTTGTTTTCTTATACAATGCGATAATTTAGACCATTCTTTGGCCATTTTTAAATAAGCCAAATCGTAGCGTAATTGTTTATTTTTATTGTAACTCTCTTCCATTTCTTTTAAAAGCAGCAAAATTAACTATTTGAAAATGATTTATTGACTTTTATATTTTTCGTATCCTTCTTGTTGATTAATAGCTACCATTACTTGCTTTAAGATATTTTCAACACTATCTTCATAATCTATTTTTAATGGTTGATGTACTTGCATTTGTAAAGCCGTATTTTTTTTCTTGATAAAAAGTCCTTTTTTATCAAAAGCTCTTCTAAAACCATCTATGGTAATAGGCACAACAATAGGTTTATAATTTTTAATGATGTGAGCTGTTCCTTTTCTACCTTCAGCAAAAGCCTTAGTAGTTCCTTGTGGAAAATTTACCACCCAGCCATTTGCCAACGCAATTTTTATTTTTTCCGTATCAGCTTGATCAACGGGTCTTTTAATAGATTTCCCTGCTTCTCGCCAAGTTCTTTTAATGGTGATTGCTCCGGCATAAGCTAAAATTTTAGGCAATAATCCTGATTTCATGGTTTCTTCAGCAGCAACAAAATAAAAATCAACAAAAGGACATGCTAAAATTCCTCTCAATTTAATTTCATTCGGATAGCCATAAATAGCTGTTTCCATGGCGTGAACCATAAAAGCCACATCTGCAAAATATGTTTGATGGTTGGAAACAAAAAGCACATTCTGTTTGGGTAAATCTCTAAACAATTCAGCACCTTCTATTTTAGGATAATTTACTCTCTTAAACCTTATATAAGTAATAAAAGCAAAGGTTCTTATCACTAATTTTTTAAGAAATAGGTACTGACCAAAAATATTTTTCTTTAGCAAATCGATTTATTTTTTTTAAAAGGGCAAATTTAATCAAGAATTGCCATTTCCCTAATAAAAAAAGGCTTTGATATTGTTGGATTAATTTTTAACTTTCTTTCTAAGTAAAATTTTCTGACCCTCAATAGGCTGAGTTCCCATAATCATATTATTTTTCTTATAAAGTTTATTAAGCTTTACACCATATTGCTGAGAAATACTTCTCATGGTATCTCCAGATTTTACGATATGAAAATCTTCTTGAGCCTTATTTCTTTTTGGCTGAAGATATAATATTTGTCCTTCTTCCAATACATCACTTTTGTTTAAATCATTATAACGATATAATTGCCATTCATTCATTTCAAAAGCTTTAGCAATGCTGTAAAAGGTATCTCCTTTTTTTACAACAATGTGTTTTATGTTGTTATGCATTTTAACAGTATATTTTTTTGAAGCAGAACTTGCTAAAGTTGCAGATGTTTTGCCTTTTTTTGGTGTTTTAGAAGGAACTTTTGCATACCTATCGTACTCATAAAGTTGATGTTTTTCAATTAAATCTATCAGCAAATCGGCATATTTTGGATTAGTAGCATAACCTGCTTTTTTTAACCCTTTAGCCCATCCTTTATAGTCGGTAACTTTTAATTCAAACAGAAAGGCATAACGAGAACGTGATGTTAAGAAATCAGAATGATCCTCAAAAGATTCATAAACTGATTTGTATTTTCTAAAACATTCATTCTTGGCATCATCATCAATATGCATGGTTTTTCCTTTCCATCCCGAATGGCATTTTATTCCAAAATGATTATTGGCGTACATGGCTAAGGGACTGTTTCCATCTCCCGACTCTAGAATTCCCTGAGCTAATGTAATACTGGCAGGAACTCCCGAACGATGCATTTCTCTAATTGCATCATCTTTATAGGTCTCTATATATTCCGAACGTGTAATTCTGCGTTCGGCAGGTTGTGCTACTGAACTTATTGTCAGCAGCAATGCTACTATTAATATGGAAATACGGTAATTCATTAATTGCAAAGTTAACAGCAATATCAACCACTCTAATGCTATTCTTCTAAAAATATTAACAGTTGATTATTGATTACTAAAACTATTAAACCCAAACTTTAAAATATTAATTTAATTTTATCAAATCCTTTATTTCCTTGCAATCCACCCGTATGTATAGCAACAATTTTTTTGCCATTAAAAAAAGCTGTCGTTTTGGCAAGATGTAAAATTCCAAATAACATTTTTCCTGTATAAATTAAGTCTAGCGGAATGGTTTGGTTTTGATAAAAATCATTAACAAAGTCAATCAATTCACTACTTGTTTTTGCGTATCCACCAAAATGATAATCAGTATTTAATCTCCAATTTTGATGATTTATTTCCACCAAAAATTGTTGTTGATAGTCTGCCAATAGTTGTTGTATATCATTTTTTAGAAATTCTCCACCTTTTAAAGCCGGAAAACCGATTATTTCTTTTGTTTCATCTGTAGCAGCAATAATTCCTGCAATGGTTCCTCCTGTTCCACAAGCACAACAAATAATATCGTAATCTATATCAATATTTTTAATAATTTCGGTACAACCTTTTACTGCAAAAGCATTAGAACCACCTTCAGGAATTAGATAAAAATCTCCCACTTCATTTTTCAGTTTTTCAATAAAAACAGGGTTATATTTTTCATCTTTATATAAACTTCTTGAAATATATCTTAACTGCATCCCATTATCTACTGCAAGTTGTAAGGTTGAGTTTAAAGGCAAATGCTCTTCCCCTCTAATTATCCCAACAATTTTAAATCCAAATTGGTTACCCGCAGCAGCCGTTGCGGCAATATGGTTAGAAAATGCCCCTCCAAAAGTTAATAATTGATTTTTTCCTTGATTGCTGGCTTCTTGTAGGTTGTAAAACAATTTTCGCCACTTGTTTCCGGAAATGGTAGGATGAATTAAATCTTCACGCAATACATGTAATTGTATGTTCTTTTCTTCTAAAAAATCAAGTTTAACTTGCTGAAGTGGAATTAGCGGAAGTTGTTGGTATTGCATGGGACAAAAGTACAGAACAAAATAAAAAAACCCTTTTAGCAAAATTGCTAAAAGGGTTTTCTATAAAAATTAATTTATTATTTATTTCTTAATCACTTTTAAGGTATTTAAATTACCATTTTGATTAATCTCTACGAAATATAATCCGGTAGCATAAACACTCATATCAAAAGTAGCTGTATTCCCTGAAATTATTGTTTTTTCTACTAAAGTCTGACCAGTAATAACAATAATTTTCACAACTGCTCCACTTAAATCATCTGAAGATGATATGGTAAAAATATCATTAACAGGATTTGGATAAACAGAAATATTGTTGTTGGCATTCATTTCATTTAATCCAGTAATAACAATGTTTTCACAAACAGAAGTTTCACTACAACCATTTTCTGTTACAATAACAGCATAGTTCCCTGTAACTGTTGGTGTAAAGTTTTGGCTAATAGCACCAGAAATTGGCTGATTACTGTTATCGCAATCTACCCATTGATAAGTTGCGTTACTGTTATTTGCAGTAATGGTAGTTCCTGTTGTTGTAGTTGTAGCATCAACTGTTGTAACAGTAATGGTAGTCGTGGCTGTATTTTGACAGTTATTTCCATCTGTACCTGTAACGGTATAGGTTGTAGTTACTGTAGGATTAAAAGCTACACCGTCAGTAACACCATTATCCCAAGTGTATGATGTAGCCCCTCCACCTGTTAAAGTAACAGGATCTCCATTACAAATAGAAGAAACAGATGCATTTGCAGTTACTGTTGGCAATGGATTTACTGTAATAGTAATTTGGTCAACATCCGTACAAGAACCTGATGTTCCTGTTACACTATAAGTTGTAGTCGCAGTTGGTGTAAAAGCTACACCGTCAGTAACGCCATTATCCCAAGCGTAAGAAGTAGCTCCACTTCCTGTAAGTGTAACTTGGTCGCCTGCACAAATTGAAGTAGAAGTTGCATTTGCAGTAACAGTAATACCAGAAGCAACAGTTACTGTCACCTGAGCAGTATTTTGGCAGCTATTAACATCTGTACCTGTAACTGTATAAGTTGTTGTAGCAGTTGGTGTAAAAGCAACACCATTTGTTACACCATTATCCCAAGTGTAAGAAGAAGCTCCTCCACCTGTTAAAGTAACCTGACCACCAGCACAAACAGTAGTTGCAGATGCGTTCGCGGTTACAGTTGGTAATGGATTTACAGTAACAGTTACCTGAGCAGTATTTTGGCAGTTATTAGCGTTAGTTCCTGTAACAGTATAAGTAGTTGTTGCTGTTGGTGTAAAAGCAACACCATCAGTAACGCCATTATCCCAAGTGTATGATGTAGCTCCTCCACCTGTTAAAGTAACTTGACTTCCAGTACAAACTGACATTGATGAAGCATTTGCTGTAACAGTTGGTAATGGATTTACCGTTACTGTTTTAGTAGCACTATCTAAACAGCTGCTCCAAAAACCACCCAAGGTATAAAGTTTAGGTGTATGATTAGCTGCTGTAGTGTAAGTATGAGTTGTATTTCCATTCCAAACCAATGGAGTACCTCCTAATGCATAAACATAAGTAGAATCGGGTACACCATTGAAATAATTTTTAAACATTTGGTAATTGTAAAACCTACTACTTAACACACTTGTTGGTGTAGTATTATTGGCAAAGGTTACAGGTGTTCCTAAACAAGAAGGATTAGGAGAAGCCGTAAAATCTGTTGTTATAGTGTAAGTAATTTTTGGTGCTACTAAGGGTTCGAAATCATAAGGGGCACCAGGAAAATTAGGAACTGTATAAGTAGGTAAGCTCACCCAACTCCCGTTTGATGACGTATGAAAATCTGATTTCGCCCTTGATAAGTTTTCATCATAAGATTGTCCTTGTGCGGCATCATTTACATAGAGCCCTAATATTCCATTTGTATTTGAAGGCTGAATAACAACAGCATAGTTACCTGATACATTTATAGGGCTAGAAAAGTTTGCTTGTCTATAAGTGAAATTAGTATCAGAAATCGTTATAGTTGTAAAAGCTAGCTCTGTTATAGGATTATTATTTCCATCCACACTAAATACAGAAGCTCTTACTGTAACGCTCGCTACGCCATTTGGACTATTTCTTCCAAAAAACTCAACACCAGTAACTCCAATTGTAGTTCCACTTAATAAAAAGGTTTGAGATATACCTTCATTATCACTTGCCCATAATTCAAATGTGTAAAAATTGGAAGCCCCTAAAAGTTGCTCTTTTATTTGAGGATACCTAATAGTGTCAACACAAGCCAAGGTTTTTTGAGCATTCATGTTTTTAAGAGAAGATTCATGGCTTTTAGTTAAAAGCACATTTTGTGGAGCAGGTTTAAGGTCGCCTCTATTTGTCGCTTGACCAAAAACTATTGTCCCCATCATTAAAACTAAAGAAGATAATAAGATTTTTTTCATGTTGTTTTATTTTTAAATGTTTGTTATATTAAATTTTATAGATTGCAAATGTAAAAAACATTACAACAGAAAAAAATAAAGTTTTAATTATTAAACGTTTTCGCTTAGTATAGTATCTTTGTCCATCTTTTAAAAAACATATGCTATGCAACCCAAATCAATTTTTAAAATATTTTTAAAATACTTTTTTAGGGGGTTACTTTATGCTGCTCCTGTTACCATAACCATTTACATTATTGTAGAACTTTTTAAGTTCTTTGATGGATTAATACCCGTAGGAATTAATGTTCCGGGCATGGGTTTTCTAGTACTTATTGTTGCTATTACCTTATTAGGGGTGGTAGGTTCTAGTATTATTTTAGAACCTCTTAAATCGCAATTTAATCACATTTTAGATAAACTACCTTTATTAAAAACCATTTATTCTTCGGTAAAAGATTTGTTATCTGCGTTTGTTGGTTCTAAAAAAAGTTTTAATAAACCTGTCTTAGTTAAACTTAGTAAAGACTCCAATCTCGAAAAATTAGGTTTTATAACTGCTACTGATTTAACTAAATTAGGAATAACGGATGAAAGAATTGGCGTCTATTTACCACATTCTTACAATTTTTCCGGTAATTTCTTTGTTGTTGCAGCTTCTCAAGTTACTCCGGTAAAAAATGTCAACTCTACTGATTTTATGAAATTTATTGTCTCAGGAGGAGTAACCCATTTGGATGAATTAGAAAAAGAAAGCTCTGAATAAAAATGGATGGATTTTCAAAAATAAATCAATTAGATGATGATGAATATTATTACAGTGAAGAAGGATATATCGTCTTTACCGAAAAATATTTATTAAAACGAGGTTATTGCTGTCAGAATGGATGCAAACATTGCCCTTATGGTTTCAAAAAAAATGAAGGTAGAATTACTCAAGATAAAAAAATGAAAACAACATCAATGTTAGATTTTAAAACACAAATACAACAAGGAATTCCGAATGAATTGCCATCAAAAAAAGAAGTTGACAAAACTATAAGCCATGCTCCTAAACGCAAGGAGATTTTAACTGCTGAAGAAAAAAAGCTTGCCTTAAAAAATGCCTTACGTTATTTTGAAGCAAAACACCATCCTATTTTAGCTAAAGAATTTGCTGAAGAATTAGAAAAATACGGTAGAATTTATATGTACCGTTTTCGTCCTGATTATAAAATGTATGCCCGACCAATTGACGAATATCCCGGAAAATCCATCCAAGCAAAGTCTATTATGTTGATGATACAAAACAATCTAGACCCTGCTGTGGCTCAACATCCACACGAATTAATTACTTATGGAGGCAACGGTGCTGTTTTCCAAAACTGGGCTCAATATTTATTAACCATGCAATATTTGTCTGAAATGACAGACGAACAAACTTTAGTAATGTATTCCGGTCATCCTATGGGATTGTTTCCATCTCACAAAGAAGCTCCAAGAGTGGTGGTTACTAACGGAATGATGATACCAAACTACTCCAAACCTGATGATTGGGAAAAATTTAATGCACTAGGTGTAACACAATACGGACAAATGACAGCGGGTTCATACATGTACATTGGCCCACAAGGAATTGTACACGGAACAACTATTACGGTTTTGAATGGGTGTAGAAAAATAGATGATAAAGGAACAGCAGGGAAATTATTTGTAACAGCAGGGCTTGGAGGAATGAGTGGTGCTCAACCTAAAGCAGGAAATATTGCCGGAGTTATTTCAGTAACTGCTGAAGTTAATCCTGCTGCTACTTTTAAACGACACGAACAAGGTTGGGTGGACGAAGTAATTAGTGATTTAGATAAACTTTGCGAAAGAGTACAACAAGCCAAAGCCAATAAAGAAGTGGTTTCTATTGCCTATGATGGTAATGTAGTAGATGTTTGGGAAAAATTTGATGAAGCAGGAATTTACATAGATTTAGGTTCCGACCAAACTTCTTTACACAACCCTTGGGCGGGAGGTTACTATCCTGTTGGGTTAAGCTATGAGGAAAGCAATAAAATGATGGCGAATAATCCTGAGTTGTTTAAACAAAAAGTGCAAGAAAGTCTTATTCGTCAAACCAATGCCATTAATAGGCATACTAATAAAGGTACTTATTTTTTTGATTACGGAAATGCTTTTTTACTAGAAGCAAGTCGAGCAGGTGCTGATATTATGGCCGAAAATGGTATTAATTTTAAATACCCTTCTTACGTTCAGGATATTATGGGCCCTATGTGTTTCGATTATGGATTTGGACCTTTCCGTTGGGTATGCACCTCAGGAAAACCCGAAGATTTAAAAATTACAGATGATATTGCATGTGAAGTGTTGGAAGAAATGATTAAAACTTCTCCTAACGAAATAAAACAACAAATGCAAGATAACATTACTTGGATTAAGGGAGCTCAAGAAAACAAGTTAGTGGTTGGTTCTCAAGCCAGAATTTTATATGCCGATGCCGAAGGAAGAATAAAAATTGCCGAAGCTTTTAACAAAGCAGTTGCTAGTGGTAAACTTTCTGCTCCTATTAATTTAGGACGAGATCATCATGATGTTTCAGGAACAGATTCTCCTTATAGAGAAACTTCTAATATTTATGATGGTTCCGCATTTACTGCTGACATGGCAATTCATAATGTTATTGGAGATAGTTTTAGGGGAGCCACTTGGGTTTCTATACACAATGGTGGTGGTGTTGGCTGGGGAGAAGTAATTAATGGTGGTTTCGGATTAACCTTAGATGGCTCTGCTGATGCCGACAGAAGATTAAAATCTATGCTTTTTTGGGATGTGAATAATGGCATTGCCCGAAGAAGTTGGGCAAGAAATTCAGAAGCTATTTTTGCCATTAAAAGAGAAATGGAAAGAACTCCTGGATTAAAAGTAACCTTGCCGAATTTGGTGGATGATGAGGTGATGAATGGGTCGTCATTTTTTTGATAGAACACAGATATTACGGATTTAGTGGATTTACACGGATGATAAATTCGCATAGGACTATACTCAACGTTGTGAAAGTAATGATCCATTGGAGTTTGAAATGCATTTGATATTAGTTTAAAATATTTTTATACATTTGAAAATAAAATAAGCACACTAAAAATGGACACATATACGACAAATTTATGTTATACATGGATACTTTTGGTATCCATATATAAAAGTTGTAGCATATTTATAAAATGAAAGAAATAAGCTCTATAGATGAAATCTTAAAATGGAATGATTCATTGACCGAAGAAAAATGGACATACTTATACCGAGGTGTATCTGATATTAAACATTTTTTGGTACCGAAAATTGTAAGAACAAAATTAAATAGTAAGAAGAACTCAAAAGTAGTTACAGAAGAAATAGCAAGTCTCAGAAAAGAGCGAATGAGGGAATATTTGACGATTAGATTGCCTGCTTACGGATTTGAGTTTTCGGATTCAGATCGTAAATTGCGCCTTTGGAAAGAGTTATTTATCGCTCAACATTATGGAGTACCGACTCCACTCCTTGATTTCTCAAGAAATCCTTTAGTAGGTTTGTTTTTTGCATGCATCTCTAATCCACAGAAGGACGGAGCATTGCATGCTGTTTGTATTAAACCACAAATTGTTGAAAGTAAAGAAGATTTTAAACCGAAAGCTAAGGATTATAATATAGCTTCTTTTGATTTAATATCTTCAGGAGAAGATGGATTCAGTCCTTATGATTTAGATAGGCCTCTTTTCATTGTTCCTTCCCAGTTTGATACAAGAATACTGACTCAAAATAGCGTATTTTGTTGTTTCCCAACTCAAAAACTAACAACAAAATTGCAAGATCAACTTATTCCAAAATCATCGTCAAAAAAGCCCCAATCAGGTCAAATGAATCATATGGTTGAATGGAAGATTCCAAAAAGGAAAAAAGAAAGGTTATTAATTGATTTAAATCGAATTGGTGTGAACCATGCAACTATTTATAACGATATTTCTGGATTTGGAGAATTTGCAACATGGAAAATTCAAAATATAGAATAATATACTAACCCCACCTAAGCGTAGTATTTACTACACCTTCCAGATTCGAAATCAGACTTAGCATTTATATAATCCTTTGATTTTCTTATGATTGATTCTTTTGTCTCAAAATAGTAATCAGTTTCATTATTATTGCCACAACCAGTAGCTGTAGCAGTAACGATTAATAAAATTAGATATGTTAGGAGGTTTATCATTTTGTTATTTGTTTGACATAATTTTCGTCAACATTAATAGCATGGGTTTTAGTTATAGGAATTAATGTATCTTCTTTCTGTATGAGTTTACAATCTTCAAAGATTCCATTATTGTAAATAGCTCCATTATCATTGGGATGAGAAAAAGTTATGAAAGTTGTCTTATCACTTTTTATACTGTAGTTAAAAGTGGTTTCTAAATCTAAAAAGCTTATTAGAAAATCGTTAATGCCATCTTTCTTTATAGATACAGTATCATTACCATGAAGTGTTATGATTTTTGATTTATTAATTATAAGCTGAAGAGGGTGATGAGTATTCCATTTCAATTTGTAACAAAATTGAATAGAATCTGACTGAAGTTCTTGTTCCTCGATTTTTAGTACATCTTCTCTTTTGAATTTAGTATTCAAAATAACCGTATCATTATTCACAAACCATGTTCCTTCTGCATTATAATCTCCATAATTACTTACAGCATTATGGTACATAGGGTAACTATAATTCAACTTGAATGTTCCATTGTTTTTAAGAATTAAATTCTTTTGGAGATATCTATTATATTTTGTTCCATCTTGGGAGTAACCTTCGCCAATAATCTTTCTTCCAATAAATGTTCTTGAAGTATCAGATTGCTCAAATCCATAGCTTCCAACAAGCAGAAAAAATGATATGATGGCAATGCTTTTCACTTTATTTAAATTATTAAACAATTAGATTTAAACCCCACTTAAGGGTAATATTTACTACGCTTTATTATATTATTAGTTTTACCACCCAACTATAAAAACAAAAAACCCTCTGAAATTCAGAGGGTTTTGTATGTGGGCCCACCTGGGCTCGAACCAGGGACTTTCTGATTATGAGTCAGATACTCTAACCAGCTGAGTTATAGGCCCAGTTCTAAGTTCTTTAGAAACGGGCTGCAATTTTACGGAAATGTTATTGAATTACCAATATTTAATTTAATTATTTTTATTTGTAGTTTTGAAGTGAATATGCTGCCAACAAACATCAAAAACATTATTTTAGACTTGGGTGGAGTGATTATCAATCTTGATACTCAACAACCTTTTAATGCTTTTAAAAAATTATTTGCAGATAACTATTCTGAAATAGAGACTACTTTCACAACATTAAATTTATTCAACAATTTTGAGGTGGGAAAAGTTACTGCCGAAGAATTTATTTTGTTTTTTCTTAATCGTCACTCAAATTTAACACCTGAAAAAGTTGTTGATATTTGGAACAGCATGTTGCTAGATATTCCTAAAGAAAGAATTGTGCTTATTAGAAAATTAGCTTTAAAATACAATGTGTTCTTACTAAGTAACACCAATGAAATTCACCTTACTCACATCAATAAGTATCTTTTTGACACTTATGGCATAACCACTATCAACTCATTATTTAAAAAAGCATATTTTTCTCACGAGATTGGCTTTAGGAAACCAAATCCAGAAATTTTTGAATTCGTTTTAAACGAAAACAATTTAAATCCATCAGAAACTTTATTTGTTGATGATAGTATAGAACACATTCAATCTGCCAAACAATTAGGTATAAACACAAAACATTTAGTTGACGAAACTTTAACCCATTTTTTTAATGAAAATAAACAATAAAAACTGCCAAACCATTTGGCTAAACGAAAATGACAATAAAATTGTTCAAGTATTTGATCAACGCTACTTTCCTCACGAAATAAAAGTGATGGATTTAACCTCTTCTGATGATGTGTATTTCGCCATTAAAGAAATGGTTGTAAGAGGAGCACCTCTTATTGGTGTTACTGCTGCTTACGGTGTTTACATCATTTGTTTGGAAGCACAGAACACAGAGAACCCAAATGAATACATTATTAATGCTTGTAAAAAATTAAGAAGTGCTAGACCTACTGCTGTAAATTTAGATTGGGCAATTAACGAAATGTTAGCCACGCTTAAGCAAGTAAATACTATTGAAGAAAAAATAGTTATCGCTTTAGAAAAGGCAAACGCAATTAAAAATGAAGACATTCAAACCTCCATTAAAATGGGAGAATTCGGATTGGAAATTATAAAAGAAATTGCTAAAAAAAAAAAGGGTGAAACAGTAAATATTTTAACGCATTGCAATGCAGGCTGGCTAGCAACAATCGATTGGGGAACAGCAACAGCTCCAATTTACAAAGCATTTTTAGCAGGAATTAATGTTCATGTTTGGGTAGATGAAACCCGACCAAGAAACCAAGGAGCAAGTTTAACTGCTTTTGAATTAAATCAGCAAGGTGTAAAACATACTTTAATTGCAGATAATACCGGAGGTCATTTAATGCAGCACGGTTTTGTAGACTTAGTGATTGTTGGTACTGATAGAACCACTAAAAATGGCGATGTCGCCAACAAAATAGGCACATATTTAAAAGCACTTGCTGCTTATGACAATCACATTCCATTTTATGTTGCAGCACCTTCATCATCCATAGATTTTTCTATTGCTGATGGTGTAAAAAACATTCCTATTGAAACCCGTGATGAAAATGAAGTAAAATACATACAAGGATTACTAGATAACGAAATAAAATCAGTTTTAATTTGCCCTGAAACAACACCCGCTGCAAACTATGGTTTTGATGTAACCCCTGCAAGATTAATTACTGGTTTAATAACCGAAAGAGGTGTATGTGCTGCTAAAGAAGAAGAACTGAAAAAACTATTCCCTGAAAAATATTAATTATGACTAAGAAAATTGATGAAGGATATATTAAATTTAATTGCGACTGGACTTTTAAACCACTTCAAATAAATATTCCTGAAGATTTACTTTTTTACAGAGATAAACTTCATGAACTAAAACTCATAGGTCATTTTGAAGACTTAAACATTGGCTATGGTAACATTAGTGTAAAAACTGATGATGGCATAATCGTTTCTGGCACACAAACAGGCAACGTTTTCCCTATAAATAAAGAATCCTTTACTCTTGTTACTAACTATGAAATAGCCAAAAACAATGTGGTTTGCGAAGGCCCTGTTAAAGCATCATCTGAAACCATGACACATGCTGCTCTTTACGAAGTTGATGACACCATAAAAGCAATTATACATGTTCATAATGAAGCAATGTGGAAAAAATTAATACGTAAACTTCCAACCACAAACGCTAAAGTTGCTTATGGAACTCCAGAAATGGCAGAAGAAATTAAAAATCTATTTAAAGACCATGATTTCAAGGAAACTGGCAATATTATAATTATGGCAGGACATGAAGATGGCATAATTTCATTTGGTAGAAATTTAGAAGAAGCATATAATATTCTTTTAAAGTATTTTTAAGATTACAATAATACCGTACAAATAGTTTTTTTTATACTGTTATAGGTTGTTTACTTTTGAATCATTAAATTTAATTTAATTTAAACCTAAGGCAACTGACTAATAGATAATTCGTCTTTGCAGAGATTAAAAAACTAAAAAACAGATGAAGAAAACAAAAACGCTACTTTCACTTTCCTTCATACTTTTACTATTCATTAGTAGTAATTCTTCAGCCACTCCACTTTCGTTTTCAGGAAAAGAAGTAACCCTTGACTTCAAAACTAACATAGAAGAAGTGCTTAAAAATAAAAAAGAACTTTCATTTTTACTTATTGCTGATTTTACTAATGAAGAATTAAAAGCTTGGGAAAAGCAAGTAAAATCTGATGAAAATGTGAAGCAAATAAAATTGAGCAAAGCTTCTAATAACAAAGGTTGGGATGTAGTATTAATCTTAAAAAATGAAATCAACAGAAGCAATGCTAAAATGCTTTTTTCTTTTTCTCTTAAAACTGATTATATAATTATTGGAAACGAAAAAATGTTATTTAATGTATTTGTTTCTAAACATGTTCCAAATTAAATTTTGTCACTAAAAAAACTATGATGTTTAGATTTATACTGATTTTATCTCTTTTATTTACATTTATAGAAAGTTACTCGCAATCGTCTTGTAACAACTCGGCACCTTTCTGTACTTCTACAGGAGTAACTTTTCCCGCTTCCACCAATACCACAGCCCCTGTAGGCCCAGACTATGGATGCTTAGGTTCACAACCAAATCCAGCATGGTATTATTTAAATATTTCTACAGGTGGCAATATAGATATTACACTTTCCAATAGTGCCAATGTTGATATTGATTTTGCTGCATGGGGACCTTTTGCTTCACAAGCTGCCATGCAAGCAGCTGTTTGTGGAGGAACTAGTGGAAGCCCTATTGATTGCAGTTTTTCAACTGCTGCCAATGAAATTGTAAACCTACCTAACACACAACCTGGAGAATGGTACATGGTTTTAATAACCAACTTTTCAGGTCAACCAACTAATATTACTGCTACACAAACTGGTGGGTCAGGAGCAACAAACTGTGCTATCTTATGTAATATGACAGGTTTAACTGCTGTACCAGGAGCTTGTAACCCTGCTAATAATCAATATGATGTAACAGGCACCATTAATGTTACCAATCCGCCAACTACAGGTACACTTACTATTACTAATTCTTGTGGAGGAAGCACAGTCGTCAACCCGCCTTTTGCCTCAAGTATTAATTATACCATTCCAGGAGTTACCGCAAATGGTGCTAACTGCACAATTACAGCTACTTTTTCTGCCGATCCAACCTGTACACTCACACAAAATTACACATCCCCTGCTAGTTGCACTGTTACTTGTAATATTACAGGTTTAACAGCCACTCCTGGAGCTTGTAACCCTGCTAATAATCAATATGATGTATCAGGAACAATTAATGTTTCTAATCCACCAGCTACAGGCACCCTTACTATTACTAATTCTTGTGGTGGAAGTACCGTAATTAACCCACCTTTTGCTTCAAGTATAAATTATACTATTTCAGGGGTTACTGCAAATGGTGCTAACTGTACGATAACTGCCACTTTTTCTGCTGATCCAGCATGTACACTTACACAAAACTATACAGCTCCTGCTAGTTGCACCGTTAATTGCAACATCAACAACTTTACAGCAAACATTGGTGCTTGTCAACCAAATAACACCTATACTGCAAATGGAACTATTGACTTTACTACAGGAATAACAACAGACTCTCTTGTAATTACTATAAATGATGGAATAAATACGTACGATACTATTATCTATCCTCCTTATGTTTCTCCTATGAATTGGAGTATTTCAGGAATGAATTCTAATGGTAATAACATTACTATTACAGCAACATTTGCCGCAGACCCTTCTTGCACAGCCTCGCTTAACTCTACAGCTCCTGCTTCTTGTGGTTGTGTAGCTCAAATTGGTAATTTTAATATTAACATGACAGGTAATAGTACTACCAACTATGTTTTATGTTTTGGCGATCAAATAGATATTACATCAAACATAGGTTATAACCCACCAGACATAGCTAACAACCCTCCAGGACCAGCTTACAACCCTGGAATAGGCTATTTAGTTTACAGTTGCCCTCCTACAATTGGAGTTGTCCCTAGTAATGTAGCCCCTAATGATGATATTACTAACGACCCTTGTTTTGTTGGTGTAGCTGGTTTTGGTAGCTCTTTTAGCAGTATCAACACTCTGGGACAACCTCCTTATGTAGGAACTTGGACAAGTAACACACTTTATTATGTTCCTATAACATTTTATGACACCATTAGTGGAACATATAGTTATGTTAATACCACCATGCCATGTTATGATATGGGCAACCCTATCGCTGTTCAATATTTACCTGAAATAGTTAGTTCAAACCCTAATGAAGATTGTCTAGATAGTTCTTTCACTATAACCATTACAGGCGGCTACCCTGCTATTAATGGTTCAAATTTCACAGCTTCTAACTTATCTCCCGCAAATGCAAGTTTTGTAAATACAACAACACCAAATGGTGGTACTATACAAATTAATGGTTTACTAAATGGAGACATGTATAGTTTTGATGTGGTTGACGATAATGGCTGTCCGATAACTATCTCTGGCGGTCCATTTGTTGGTCTACCAAATGCTAACGCAGGAGTTAATGATACTTCATGTGTATTAACTTATACTCTAAATGCTATTCCTAGTATCGGAACGGGTAATTGGTCTGGTCCTGCTGGAGTTAACTTTAACCCAGTAAACTCTCCAACTGCAACGGTAACAGTACCATCAGCAGGAACTTATAACTTTACGTGGACAGAAACCAATACTGCTGCTTGTGTTACTAGCGATGTGGTTACCATTACTTTCTCTAACTTATCTGAAAGTACTGTTACTACTTCTTCAACCTGTTCTGCAAATGATGGAACAATAACCATTACAGCTATTGATGGTGTTTCTCCTTATCAATATAGTATTGATGGAGGCGCTACATTTCAAGCTGGTAATACTTTCTCTAACTTAGCTGCAAATACGTATAACATTGTTGTGGAAGATGCTGTTGGTTGTCAGGTTACAGCTTCTTATACAGTTAATAGTATAGCTGGCCCAACTATCAATTCATCTAATTTTACTGACCCAACATGTAACGGAGACTGTGATGGAACAGTTACCGTAACCGGAACTTCTCCTGCAGGTGGTGAACAATACAGTATTGATGGTATTAATTTCCAAGCATCAGGAATTTTTAATAATTTATGTGCAGGAACTTATACGGTTACTATTTCAGATGCAAACTCATGTACAGATACCGTTTCTTTAACATTAACTGATCCGGATTCCGTAACCATAAGTGCATCAGATGTAACTATTTGCTCAGGACAATCTGCTACACTTACCGCTACTGCTGGCGGTGGATCAGGAAGTGGCTACACTTACAATTGGAATAATGGAGCTTCAACTACTTCTACTTATACAGTTTCTCCACTCGCAACAACAAGCTACCCCGTTTTTGCTATCGATGGAAATGGTTGTACATCTCCTACAATTAACGTAACAGTAACAGTTACTCCTCCATTATCGGTTGTAGCTAGTCCTTCAGATACAAGTATTTGCCCAGGAGAATCTGTTACTATATATGCCACTCCCTTCTTTGGAAATGGTGGTCCTTACACTTACCAATGGAGCAATGGCTCAACAGATTCTAGTCAGGTAGTATCTCCTGCAACAACAACTGTTTATACCGTAACGTTGGGTGATGGCTGTTCTCCTACAACTACAGGAACAGTAACCATTAATGTTATGCCTTTACCACAAGTAAGCTTTACTGCTGACAAATTTGAAGCTTGTGAAACCCCTGTAGAAACATTTGAGTTCTATAATACTACAGATACTACTGGCGGAATGGTGGGCTTTTCTATTTGGGATTTTGGTGATGGCAGTTCTTCCGTTGGAGATACGGTTACGCATGCTTATAATAATGCTGGAACTTATGATGTAACACTTACTATTACTTCATCTGTAGCAGCAGGAGGATGTACCAATAGTGTAACTTATCCAAATTACATTACCATACATCAAAACCCTACTGCCGATTTTTACATGAAAGATAATCCTGCAAATATGTTAAATCCAATAGTAAATTTTTATGACCAATCTTATTTTAATATTGTAGGTTGGGCTTGGGATATTGGTGGTTTAGATTCAAGCTATATACAAAATCCAACATATGAATTCCCTGTAGATACCGGGCACTACCCTATAACACTTACCGTTATTGATGATAATGGATGTATTGGAACTATTACAAAAATATTAGAAGTAGAAGGTGAATTTGGTATTTATGTACCTAATGCCTTTACTCCTGATTTTGATTTCTTAAATGAAGGTTTTAGTCCAAAAGGGTTTGGCATTAGTGAAGTAAATTACTCTTTCTTTATTTTTGACAGATGGGGAGAAATCATTTTTGAATCACACACGCTTTTTGAAGAATGGAATGGTACCTACAAAGGTAAATTTGTACAAAATGGTGTTTATGTTTGGAAACTAGAATTTCAAGATATTGATGGTAAAAAACATTCCAGAATTGGACATGTAAATGTGATTAGATAATTCGTACTAAACCACCTCAGCAACCACAAAAGTACTTCCTCCGATAAAAATCAAATCTTGGGCAGTAGCATTTTTTTGAGCCGCTTTGTAAGCTGCTGCAACAGATGGAAAAGTTGTGCCTGACAAACCAACTGCTGTTGCTTTTTCGGCTAAAATGTTTACATCTAACGCTCTTGGTATTTTAGCTTGACAAAAATAATAAGTAGCATTTTTAGGCAGTAATTGAAGAATATTGGTAATGTCTTTATCGTTTACTACTCCCAACACAAAGTGTAATTTTTCAAACGATTGTTGATTGATTTGAGCTAAAATTAATTTTATTCCGGCTTCATTGTGTCCGGTATCACAAATCGTTAGTGGTTGCTTATTTAACATTTGCCATCTACCCATTAAGCCGGTATTGTTTACTACATTTTGTAACCCATTTATGATGTGGCTTTCAGCAATGTTCCATCCCAATTTCTGAAGCACCTGAATAGTTGCCAGTACTGTTTTTTTATTTTGTTGCTGATATACTCCTTTTAAATCACTTTCATATTCTTTCGTTGGAAATTCTTCTGCAAACTGTATGGGAGCGTCCAATTGATTGGCTTTTTCAATAAAAACGTGTTTTATTTCGGATTGTGTTTCACCAATTATTACCGGAATAGTTGGTTTTATTATTCCTGCCTTTTCAGCAGCAATTTTGGCTAAGGTATTTCCCAAAAACTGCGTATGATCCATACTAATATTAGTAATTACAGCCACTTCAGGAGTAACTATATTGGTAGAATCGAGTCTGCCCCCCAAACCAGTTTCTATAATTGCTATATCCACTTTTTGGTTAGCAAAATAATGAAACGCCAACCCTACTGTCCATTCAAAAAAAGAAAGCTGTATTTTTTCAAATTCATTTTTGTATTCCTTAACAAAGTCAATCACTTCATTTTCTGAAATCATAGCTCCGTTAATTTTTATACGTTCTCTAAAGTCCTTTAAATGAGGAGATGTGTAAAGTCCCACTTTATAACCCGCTTCTTGTAAAACAGATGCCAACATATGCGAAGTTGAGCCTTTTCCGTTCGTTCCTGCTATATGTACTGACTTAAATTGTTTTTCAGGATGATTTAAAATCTCACTCAAACGATAAGTATTATCTAAATTAGCTTTGTATGCAGCATTTCCAATACGTTGATACATGGGCAACTGACCAAAAAGATAATCGAGTGTTTCGGGATAATTCATCAATTAAGAATGTAAACAAAAGTCATGGTACCTTTTTGCTCGGCAGGAGCATCTGCCTTTACATTGAAACGAGCTTCTAGTGCTGCTTCTTTAGAAATTTTATACAAGGTTGGGTTGGTAGTACTAGAACCTCTTGCTCCAGGTGTTGCTCTAATCACTTTTCCGTTTTTATCCACCACAATTTCTACTACCACTTTTCCATCTTCTTGTGTTGGATTGTTTGGTTTTTTCACTTTCACCATCGATCTACCAGCCAAAGAAAAGTCAACACCATTGCCTGTTCCTCCTCCCGTATAGTTGCTACTATTAGGGTCACCATTTTCATCACCCTGATCTCCGGGAGTACCTGTATTGCCATCTCCAGTAGAATTATTATTAGGATTATTTAAGGCGTTTAAGGCATTAGATAAATTTTCATCTACTGTTTGCTCTGTTTGTTGCGTTGTTGTATTTTGATTGGTAGTAGTGGTAGCATTTTGTGAAGCATTCATTTCTACAGATTCTTCCGTAGTTGTTAAGGCATTTTCTTGAGCTGAACTTGGCGTAGTAGTTTCTCTTGTTGTAGTATTTTCAGAAGTAGTAGTATTTTCTGTTGAAGAAGGTTGGATATCCCCCATTCCTTCATCGGTTGTTCCAAAATTAATCACCATTCCTCCTGCATTTTCTTCAGGTGGGTCTTGGTAAGTCATCCCAAATTGAATAAACAGTAATAATAACAGCAAGTGAAACAAGATGGTTCCAATTACTCCGGTTCTACTATTTTTTTCTTGTAAGATTTCCATTTATGTTGCTTGATGCATTAATTTTATTTATTCCATAATTTATTTTGGTGAAGTTGCTAAAACCAATTTCAATTTGTTTCTATTCGCAATATCCATAATTACCACCACATTTTCTATCGGCACACTTTTTTCTGCTCGCAATATAATTCCCGGATTTTCTTCATTAGCCGTTTGCGATAATAATAAGGTTTCTAACTCTTCAACAGCTACTTCATCTTTATTTACATAATACCTTAAATCTTCAGTAATACTAACATTTACCGTTTGCGGACGAGGAGCTGAATGACTTGCTTTAGGCAAAATCACATCCAACGCATTAGGACTAATTAATGTAGATGCGATGATGAAAAACACCAACAACAAAAACACAATATCTGTCATACTCGACATATTGAAATTAGTGTTTACTTTATTTTTTGAACGTATAGCCATTTTTATTAGTTAAAAGGTTAAAGTTTGAGGTTCGATGTTTGAAGAGGTTATCTGTTTGTCTATTTTCTCTATTCTAACTTCTAACATCTAGTTTCAAATCAATTAGCCGGTTCGTGTAAAATATCTAAAAACTCGGTGGTTCTTGCTTCCATTATAAACACAATTTTTTCCACCTTTGCTACCAAGGTATTATACCCAATATAGGCAACAATACCTACAATAAGTCCGGCTACAGTAGTGGTCATGGCTGTAAAAATTCCTTCCGAAAGGGTATTCAAATCAACACCTCCACCACCTTTAGACATTTCATGGAAAACCAAAATCATTCCGATAACTGTTCCTAAGAAACCAATCATTGGTGCAGCACCAGAGATAGTTGCCAAGGTAGATAAATTTTTTTCTAGTTTATTCAGTTCTAATTTTCCGGTATTTTCTACGGCTGTTCCAATATCACTTAGTGGCTTTCCAATTCTGGAAATACCTTTTTCTATCATTTTTGCCACGGGAGAAGCGTTAGATTTACAAAGCGATTTGGCTGCATCCATCTTACCTTCATGTATAAAATCTTTAATTTGATTCATAAAATTGGCATCTTCTTTACTGGCATTTTTAATAGCCAAGTATCTTTCTATTATAATATAAACTGCTAGTATAGATAATATCAACAGTGTTATCATAATAATTGCTCCACCTATTCCACCGGAACTTACCAATTCCCATATAGAAAGTGTTTTTTCTTCAGAAACTGCTTCTTGAACTACTGTTGATGTTGTGTCAGCAGCCACATTTACTTGTAATAACAAAGATTGAATCATAATTTATAGATTTTTATAGTGCTAAAATACGGTTGATTGATGATGATAGTAAGAACAAAAAATGTAATTTGTAAACAGCTAACTGTTAGCTTTTATTGTCCGGAATATCTTAAAACTTATTAAAAAAGCAATTATTTACGCTCGAACAATTGTAAAAAAACGGTAGAAGAATTCAGCTCATAAATGGGTTTATAACCTGAATATAAAGCATCTAATTCTGCATCGCTAAAACCATTAAACACATTGGAATAGAGTATGTAATTGTCTTTACCTATATTTTTTGGTTTGAATGAACGAATATCTTCTTCCATAAAAATGATAGTATGGTTTCCTAAAACTGGAAAAGCAGCTCCTACTTCATGATATGGAATTTCATTAGCATCTAGATAGTCATTCATCTCTAACTGCAAACTATAAAAAGGCAAGTGAGCCAAACTAGCATCCCAACCTTGGGCAATTTTATTAGGATACACCCAAAAATTGCCTACTAAAAGTGAAACCGTTAACACTCCAAAAATACTTTTTTTAACTACCGAAGAGGTAATCACTTTATTTGTATAATAGCCTACTGCTAACAAAATCAACAAATATAAAGGCAATAAATACCTATGTCCGGTAAGTTGCTGATCTGTCTCTTATACACATCTGACGCTGCCGACGAATAGAGAGGTGTAGA